>WOR8_10009522_pt1 | contig 11474 bp, 10 predicted proteins | sample DeeMarSeWOR38_10_FD_19890 | JGI IMG/M metagenome (IMG submission 19890)
TTGGATAACTCCTGAGAAACTTGCCAAAGAAACAGCCAGACTTTCACCGAATCTTATTGTTGGTGAGTTAAAGGATGAGGAAAAACTTATTTTAGAAGATATTGAAAAAATTGAAGACTATTTACTAAAAGTTGATACTGTTGTTATAGGCCCTGGATTGGGATCTGATAAAAAAACAAAAGAAGCAATAGAAAAAATAATTTTAAAATGTGCAAAAAGAGGCAAGCGCTTAGTAATTGATGCAGATGCAATACAAGTTGTTGGTAAAAAACCCTCGATTGTAAAATACACTGAAACAGTGCTAACTCCTCATGCTGGAGAGTTCAAAGAACTTACAAATGTGAAACTAGATGATAATTTAATGCATAGAAAGAAAAAAATTGAGCAATGGGCTAAAAAATTAGATGTCACAATTCTGTTAAAAGGCCCAACTGATATAATAAGTAATGGAAAACAGACAAAGCTAAATAATATCCACAATCCAGCAATGACTGTGGGAGGAACAGGCGATGTACTAGCAGGAATAGTTGGTAGTTTATTATCCAAAGGTATTGAATCTTTCAACGCAGCAAGAATAGGAGCTTTTTTAAATGGTTCAGCAGGTAACTCTGCATTTGAAAAAAAATCTTACGGTTTAATAGCAACAGATATTATAGAAGAAATACCGAATATTTTAAAAAAGTATTTATAAACAAAAAAAGCTTTTATTTTAATCCATTAAAAACATTGAGAGATTAAAAAATTATGAGGTTAATAGAACTACAACCAATTCATAATGAACCAGCACTTTTTATTAATGAAAAAAAAATTTTAGTAATAGCAGACTTACATATAGGAATAGAAAGTGAACTGAGTGAAAAAGGGATAAATACAGCTTCTCAAACTAAAAAAATGATAAATCATTTTTTTTCTCTTTGTAAAAAGTATAAACCAAAAGAAATAGTTTTACTAGGCGATATTAAACACAATATTCCATCATCAACTATACAAGAAAGAAGGGATGTAAAAAATTTCCTTGAAGAAATACAATCTTTTGGAATAATTCACATTATACCTGGTAATCATGATGGCAATATACAAAAAATAACACCTAATAATATAATAATTCATCCATCAAATGGTTTTATTATTGAAGACATAGCTTTTGTACATGGTCATAGATGGCCTAGTGAAGAAATTATGCAGTGTAAACAGATTGTAACTGCTCATACACATCCAACTATAATGTTTACTGATAGACTTGGTTATAAAACATATGAACCTTGTTGGATAAAAGGTAATTTTGATAATTTTAAACTTAAAGCAAAATATCCTAATTCTTCTAATCCACAAATTCTTGTTATACCTGCTTTTAATCCATTATGCGGAGGCATTGCTGCTAATAATGATGGAATCACTGGACCTTTAGGGAAAATAATAGATATTGATAATGCCCAGATTTTTTTAATAGATGGAACGTATTTAGGAAAAATAAAAGATATAAAGTAATCAGGTTAAGCTTAAATAGCACGTTTTTAATAACGGCAATAAATTCACCTGAGCAAATGTGATAAATCATGGAGTTTGAATTATCAGAACCAATAAAAAAAATCTTAACAGCATTTCTATTGTTAATATTGCCTTTGTTAGTAATACTTTTAGGAGTAATTTTTAACATTTTTAATGCATGGTTTTACATTTTAGCATCTACGTGGTTTGGTTCTGGAGTAATATTTTTTGGAGCATTGAATTAATCTATTTTTTATACTTAAGAAAATACTAAATATTAGATGATATTGCACTCAATTAATATGGAAAAAGTTTTTTTAATGCTAAATCCAAAAATTCAAAATATACTGAGGGCTAGAAATATAAATGAGCCAACTGAACCCCAGACTATATCAATCCCACCGATTTTAAAAGGGCAAAATGTTCTTTTAATTGCCCCAACAGGCCTTGGCAAAACAGAATCGGCACTTTTACCAATATTTCATAATTTTTTGAATTTAAGAAAAAATACAGATTTTGAAAAAGAGGGTAAAGGTATTTCAATTCTATATATAACTCCTTTAAGAGCTTTGAATAGAGACATGCTGAAAAGAACAATAGACTGGGGTAAAACACTAGGTATTGATATTGCAGTTAGACATGGAGATACCTCTCAGAGCGAACGAGCTCGCCAAGCAAGACAACCACCAGATATGCTCATTACAACACCTGAGACTTTTCAGATTTTATTTATTGGGAGAAGATTAAAAAAATATTTAGGTAGCGTTAGATGGGTTGTTATTGATGAGATACATGAAATGGCAGGTGATGAAAGGGGTGCGCAGTTATCTGTAGCATTAGAAAGATTGCATGAATTAACTATTGAAAAAAAAATTGTTTTTCAAAGAATCGGTTTATCTGCAACTGTAGGTTCACCAGAGGAGGTTGCTAAATACCTTGGAGGTTTTGAAGACGGTAAATTCCGAGAAGTTACAATTCTGAATATAGATATTACAAAGCATATAGAAATTAAGGTAGAATTTCCCAATATAAAAGAAAGTGATTATAAAAATGCTAATTTGTTTTCTATGGAACCTACTTCGTTTGCTTCTTTAAGAAGATGCAAAGAGTTAATTGATAATCATATTTCATCTTTACTTTTTATTAATACACGTGATGGTGCAGAAATTTTAGCATCAAGATTTCATCAATGGATTGAAAATTTTTTAATAGATGTTCATCATGGATCTCTTTCAAAAGCTGCAAGAATAGAATCAGAGGATAATTTCAAAAATGGTAAATTAAAATCTTTGATTTGCACATCTTCACTTGAGCTTGGTATAGATGTTGGTAATACAGATTTTGTTATACAATATAACTCTCCAAGAGAGGTTAAAAGAATATTACAAAGAGTAGGCAGATCTGGTCATAGTATAGGTAAAACCTCAAAAGGTGTAATAATTGCAACCACCCCTGAAGAATTAGCAGAAAGTCTTGTTATTGCTAGAAGAGCCATGAAAGGGAAAATTGAATCTTTAAAGGTAAGACAAAATCCGTTTTCTGTTTTAACTAATCAGATTATTTCTATTGCTTTAGAATATGGTAAAATAAACTCTAAAAAAATGTATGATATAATCTGTAGGTCATATCCTTTTTATAAACTTAAAAAAGAAATGTTTACAAAAATTCTTGAGCAATTAAAAAATCAACGCAGCATTTGGATGGATGAAGAGTATATCGTAAAACGGACTAATTCAAGAAATTATTTTCTTGAGAATATCTCTATGATACCAGATGAAAAATCATATTTTGTAGTAGATATAAGTTCTAGAAGAATAATCGGAAAACTTGATGAAAGCTTTGTTTTAAATTATAGTTTTGAAGATGCAAAATTTATCCTAAGGGGAAGACCCTGGAATGTTGTAAAAATAGAAGAAGATGAAATACTTGTATCTCAATCAAAAGAAATTGGTGTTGCACCCTCTTGGTCAGGTGAAGATATACCTGTGCCATTTGAAGTTGCTAGAGAAGTTGGGAGATTAAGAACTCTCAGCATAGATGAAATTGTAAAAAATAATTACCCATGTGAAAAGGATACATATAATAAATTTAGTCAATTAGTTGAAAATCAAAAAAGACAAGGATTTATTTTACCTGATGACAATATAATAACAATTGATGTAGAAGAAAAAACTGTAGTTATAAACGGATGTTTTGGTACAAAAGTCAATGAAACAATTGGTAGACTTATCTCAGCTATTCTTGCTCAATCAATTGGTGAAAGTGTTGGGATAAGTAGTGATGCATATAGAATAACTTTAGAACTACCTTCTAGAATAAATATTAATAAAATCAAGGATATATTATATAAAACAAAACCTGAAACCTTATGGTATTTACTAAATACTATTTTAAAAAATTCAAACTATATAAGATGGCAACTTGTTCATGTAGCTAGAAAATTTGGCGCAATAAAGAAAGAGTTTGATTTTAAAAACGTAGGTGCGAAAAAGTTGTTTACTCTTTTTGATAATTCACTTATACTAGATGAAGCAATTGATAAAATCATTTGTGACAGGATGGATATTGAAAATACTCAAAAAATTTTAAAAGATATTCAAGAAGAAAAAATTAAGATTTATATCCAAGGGCTTTCGCCTATTTCTCTTGCAGGGCTTGAAACAATAAGAGGACTGATGGTTCCACAACGTGCAGATAGATCTATTTTGATTGCTTTGAAAAAACGATTAGAAGACACTGACATTACATTTGTTTGTATAAATTGCAATAAAACATGGAATACTGCTGTTAAAAGAGTTGAAAATAAACCAAGATGCCCAAACTGTGGGGCAATAAAAATTGCAGTTTTAGGAAGAAGAACTAAAAATTTGGCAAAATTGTTAACAAAAAAACAAAGAACAAAGGAAGAAGAAAAAGAGCTTAAAAGACTACATAAAAATGCAAGTATTGTACTGAGTTATGGTAAACCTGGAGTTCTAACACTTGTTGGACGAGGTATAGGACCAGATACTGCTGTTAGGATCCTAAGAAAATTTAATGTTCATGAACTTTTAAAATCAGATGAACTTCAAATAAAATTCCTAAGAGAAATTCTAAAAGCTGAGTTAATATATGCTAGAACAAGAGGATTTTGGGATAACTAATAATTTTTATGTTTATATCATCGATCTGTCTAACGAGCAAAAATTAATTAGACAATAATAATAAAATTTAATAAATTATATGTTATCAAAATTTTATAAACTTTTGGTATGTGAGCTTTACCCTAAATTCGATTTTGCACCTTTATTCAACATCTTGCACTTTTATTCAACACCAACAGGAGAAGAAAATTTTTGATTTTAGGTGCAGAACGGTTAATTTTAAATAGTCAAAAAATTGAGTATTTTTTGAAGTATTGGAAACCGTTCTAAAAACCAATGGAATAAATAGTTAAAAGTTACTATGTTTCTTGTTATAGTTATGGTTCTTGAATCTGGCCATTGTTTAATCAAAGGATAATTATCCTTGCTATCCCAACCTTCTATCTCATATGGTGTGTCCCAAATACCTTTAAACGGTTTCTTTTTAGCATTTGGGTATTTTTCTTCATAATCACTCCAGTAGTTACCATGTTTCCCATCATCCCAATAATTATCATACCCTCCATCTTTGGCATTCTGGGTGTTGTTTATGAAATTGTTGTGATATATACAATTTTCTTTGCAGCTATAAAGGTGTATTCCATATTCACTATTTGATATTATATTATTTTTGATTATTATATTGTAATTTCCATAATAATTATTAATGCCATAATTGTTATTGAATATATTATTATTTGAAATCAAATTATTTTCTCCAATGTACCCAATGCCTTCAAAATTATCAAATATGTCATTGTCAGTAATTGTGTTTTCACCATAACCACTTCCCATACCACAATTATTACTATAGATTTTATTTCCTTCAATTACAGAATTGCAATTATAATCTAATCCCTTATAATTATTAAATAAATTATTATCCCTAATAATATTATAAAAATTTCTCCATATGCCAGAATCACATTCTGAAATATTATTTCCAATAATAGTATTATTGGTGCTTTCTACGTTAGATATACCGGTTTCTTGATTTAATATGTTATTATATTCAATAAAATTATTACTTGAATATAAAAGGAATACACCATACCCAAAAGGTGAATCCAAAAAATTATTTAAGATGTTATTTTGTTTGATTATACAATTTGTTGAATTAACAAGTAATAATCCTGGATAATTGTTTATTAATGTTAGATTATTTACATTTATGTTGGAACAATTTATTAGTGCAACATAAGCAGCATCATGAGGAATTTCGGCATTCTTTATATTACACCAATAATATATTGGTTTACCATCCACAGTATTTGATTTATCGATATCATGAATAAAATCCTCAATAGAATATGGATGAATACCAAAATTAAAACCGCTGTTTATAATATGGTTATTTTTCAAGGTACAATATGAGGATTCGATAATAATTATTCCATAATAATAATTGTCTAAAATTGTGTTATTATTAATATTATTCCTACTGGAATCCTCAATATTTATTCCTATAGTATTTTGACAAATAATATTGTCTGTGATAGTATTATAATTCGATTGTATGTATATCGCTCCACCATAATTATTAAACTAATTGATTTATTGATGACAATGTTCTCATAATAGATTCCACAAGGAATAAAGATGGTGTCACCATCTGAAGCATTATCTATTAAATCCTGAATATAACCACGAGAACCAAAGGTTGCTATGATTGTCTTTTCTTTATTAATACCAACAGTTGATGGTATAATACCTGCTCCAATAAACAAAAATATTATTCCAAAAACAAGTCCTTTCCTAAAAATACTATTTATCATTTTGCTTTTTCCTCCCTTTAAAATTAATTCCTTTCTTGCAATATCTAATATTTTATTTTAATTTAAACCTTTTTATAGTATATGAAACAAAAAGAAAAAATAACAATATTTTAAACACTATTTGTTACAATGAATTTTTACTTTAAATAAAATTATTTATAAACATACAAGTAGTGATTATTGACATGTGTTATAATCCTATAACTACATTGTCTATCACCTAATTGTTCCAACTTCTTTTTTGATGTTGAATGTGCAATTAATCGGTAAGTATTGCTTACACCTTTGTTATAGCCTTTAAAATGTCTTATTCTTTTCAAAATCTTGACTCCTTCTTTTTCTTTTTAAAAATGGTAACCGCATTGACAAACCTCCATCTAAAAATAGGTTACTTTAACCTAATAAAATCTTTGGAAGTTAAGGAATAAAAATAACTAAACTTTCATAATAATTAAGAAAGATGGTTAGCCAAAATAATAAGTTTTAATAATGTAATTATGTATTGATAAATTAATTTAAAGAGAGTTATGTGGATGCCTCAATTGGATAATAAAGATATATTTAATTCTCTATTAAAATCAACAATTAATGTAATTAGTAGAAGAACATCTGATTCTTATGCTAATGTCGTTATTAGTAATTCAGTAAAAAAACTAGCTAAAAAATATAATTTTTTAAATTTAGTGGAAATAAAAAATACAGAATATCATGAGCTTTATGATGCTATTAATATTGAATCAGATATTAACAATATTGAAACAAGAAAAATTGGTGTAGCTTTAAAAGATTTTATGCAGGAAATTATACAAGCAATGGGTAAAAGTGCTGGATACTATTTTATACGAGAGATAAAAGAATCATTATCTTTTGAATATGAAAAAATAATTAAAGAAATTGGGGTTGATTTAGATTATCTGCAATTCCAGTTTATTACTGAAAAAAAAGAAGCTTTTAAATTTGAAATTAAAAATGATGACATTCTAAAATACTTTTTTATGACATTATTTGAATTTTTAGATAGGGAAATTGGTCGTGATTCTGCTTATAAAAATTTAGTTGAGGTTGTCACAAGATTTCAAACTGAATATGAATGTTTAAATTATGTTAAAATAAATGATGTTAGAGCACTTATAGGAGTTGATTCTGTTATTGTTGATACAGAGGTAAATAAAATAGAATCTAGCATGATAGGCGCAGCAATCCAAAAATGTGTACAAGAACTAAACAACAATTTCGTGGATAAAGGTTTTATTTCTTTTATGGAAAAATTTAGAGAAACTTTGAATTCTGATTACATATTTAAAATTGAAAGTATCGGTGTTAATTTAAATGTAATACAGTACGGTCATGTTTTAGTCATTAAACATGTTTTTAAGGCTTTGATTGATATATTAAGTAGTTATAGTTCTGAGAATTATACTGTACTTATGATAAATACCATCTTAAAAAAATTCGAGAATAATTTTACATATTTTAATCTTGTGAAAATAGATGATATGCATATTACTGATGGTTTAAACGCAATACATGTTTCTCCAGAGATTGAATCTATGAGAGCATCTGAAATAGGTAGGGGTCTACAAAAATTTATTGAAGAACTCACTATGTCTTTAGGCGAGGTTGCAGGTAAAAATTTCCTTAACGATTTTAAAAAACGCCTTGGAAAAGCATATATTTTAAAAATAGAAGATATGGGGGTTAATCTTCATTTGATAGAGCTAAGACAAAATTTGTTATGGTAATTTTTTAAAAAACATAAAACATCGTTATTAAACGATAAATAAATCGGCAATTTTAAATACACATTTTACTCTCCCCCTTTGGGATATTTATGGAAAATATAGGTATTGTTAGTTACGGAGCATATATTCCCAGGCTTAGAATAAAATCTTCAGATATAGCAAAAGCTTGGGGTAAGGACCCACAAACAATTACCGGTGGCCTTGGTATAATAGAAAAATCAGTACCAGCATTGGATCAAGATGTTGCAACAATCAGTGTTGAAGCAGCCAGAGCTGCTCTTGCTAGATGTGTTATTAATCCTAAGGATATAGGAGCTATTTATGTTGGAAGTGAGTCTCATCCTTATGCAGTAAAACCAACTGGGACAATTGTAGCTGAGGCAATAGGAGCAACACCAGATGTAATGGTTTCAGATTATGAGTTTGCATGTAAAGCAGGAACAGCTGCGATTCAAACATGTATGGCTTTGGTTAAATCAAATATGATAAAATATGGTCTTGCAATAGGTTCTGATACTTCGCAAGCAGCTCCAGGTGATGCACTTGAGTATGCAGCAAGCGCTGGCGGAGCAGCATTTGTTATTGGAAAAGAAAATATTATTGCCAAAATTAATGAAACATGTTCATTTACAACAGATACGCCAGATTTTTGGCGTAGAGAAGGTAGAAAATACCCAGCACATGGAGGACGATTTACCGGTTCTCCTGCTTATTTTAGGCATATAACTGAATGCTCAAAAAAATTAATGGAAAAAATTGGCACAAAACCATCGGATTACAATTATGTTGTCTTCCATCAACCAAATGGAAAATTCCCTACAAGAATTGCTGGTATGCTTGGTTTTACCCCAGAACAAGTTAAACAGGGACTATTATGCCCTTATATTGGCAATACATATTCTGGTGCCTCTATGGTTGGACTTGCTTCTGTTTTAGATGTGGCAAAACCAGGAGAGAGAATATTTGTCACAAGTTATGGATCAGGTGCTGGTAGTGATTCATTTGATATAACTGTTACAGAACAAATAAATGGATTAAATAAAAAAAATGCACCTTTGGTTTCTCAATTAATTGCTAATAAAGAATATGTAGATTATGCAACTTATACAAAGTATAGGGATTTATTATACTGGGAGTGATAAAAATGAAAGATGTAGCCATTATTGGAATAGGTGTTACAAAATTTGGTGAATTATGGGATAAATCATTTCGTAATTTAATTGCAGAGGCTGGAGCTAAAGCTATTTTAGATTCAGGAATTTCCGGAAGTGAAATCGATGCTTTATATGTAGGTTCAATGAGTGCAGGTAGATTTGTAGGACAAGAACATGTTGGGGCACTTGTTGCAGATAGCTCTGGTTTTACCCATCTGCATATACCATCAACTCGTGTTGAAGGAGCTTGTGCTTCAGGTGGGCTTGCATTTAGACAAGCATACATGTCAGTAGCATCTGGCATACACGACATAGTAGTAGTAGGTGGTATTGAAAAAATGACTGATGTAGTTGAAAGTGAAGCCACAAACATATTGGCCATGGGACTTGACCAAGAATGGGAGTCATTCTTTGGCATAACTTTCCCAGGAGTTTATGCAATGATAGCAACAAAACATATGCATGATTATGGAACTACTCGTGAACAACTTGCACAAGTAGCAGTAAAAAATCATGCAAACGGAGCTTTAAATCCAAATGCACAATTTAGAAAAGAAATACCATTAGAAAAAGTTCTTAATGCATCTATGGTAGCATATCCTTTAGGAATGCTTGATTGCTCACCCCTTAGTGACGGAGCAGCTGCGGTTGTTATATGTGCAGCAGACTTAGCAAAAAAATACACAGAAAAACCTGTAAAAATAATTGGTTCTGGCCAAGCATCAGACATGCTCCCAGTACATGGTAGAGAGAATATTTGCACTTTTGACTCTACAGTTCATGCTGCAAAAAAAGCATATAAACAAGCAAAAAAAGAACCAAAAGATATCGATTTAGCAGAGGTTCATGATTGTTTTACTATTGCAGAGATTTTAGCAATCGAAGACCTTGGATTTGTAAAAAAAGGTGAAGGTGGAAAAGCAATAGAAAATAAAATAACAACTATTGATGGTAGTATACCAGTAAACACAAGCGGTGGTCTTAAAGCAAAAGGCCATCCTATTGGTGCAACAGGTATTTCTCAAATAGCTGAGATTGTAATGCAACTTCGTGGACAAGCAGATAAAAGACAGGTTAAAGATGCAAAAATTGGATTAACCCACAATATTGGGGCAAGTGGTGCCACTTGTGTTATTCATATATTGGAGGCTATGTAAAATGAGAGAAGCAGCTGTACCAAGATTTTGGAGAGAAATACCACAAAGATATAACTTAATTGGTAACCAATGTGAGGTATGTAAAAAAGTTTATTTCCCTCCTCGTGAGTCATGCCCATTTTGCAGAAGAAAAAGTATAGGAAAAATGAAAGATATAAAATTTAGTGGTAATGGCACAGTTGTTACCTATACGATAATTCATGAAGCCCCTGAAGATTTTGAAGGTCAAGCACCATATCCTATGGCTATTATCCAATTGGATGAAGGACCTAAATTAACTGCCCAAATTGTCGATTGTAAACCAGAAGATGTAAAAATAGGTATGCGCGTAAAATCAACATTCCGTAAGATACAAGAAGATGGTTACATTGGAGCAATTTACTATGGGTATAAATTTAAGCCATTTGGAGAAGAATAATGAATATAAAAGATACTTTATCAGAAAAAATCGCTGGTGAAATAACACTAAGTCCAAAACCAGGACAAACAATACGCAAATGGCGAGGAGTTTTTAAAATAAGCCAAACAGATTTAGCGGATCATTTAAAATTATCCCCAAGTGTAATAAGTGATTATGAATCAGGTAGGAGAAAATCACCAGGTATACAAACAATAAAAAAAATTATCAGAGCTTTTATCGAAATAGATGAAGCACATGGTGGTAAGATCCTACATCAATATGATTCAATGGTTGAAATGCAAGAAGGAATTCTTGAAATCATGGAATATCCATTTAGTATTCTTGCCCAAGATTTTATAGAAAAAATTGAAGGTAATATTTTAACAACAAATGAGATTGGTTTGAAAAAAAATGTAAAAGGATTTACTTTGGTTGATAGTGTTAAAACAATTGAAACAATAAATTCTGGTGATTACAATCGTCTTTACGGATGGAGTACAGAAAGAGCAATAATTTTCACCGGAATCAGATATGGTCGCAGTCCTATGATTGCAATAAGAGTTCATCCTGTTAAACCAACTGTTGTAATTTATCATAAACCAGGATCTGTTGACTCACTTGCTATTAAACTTGCTG
>WOR8_10006231_pt1 | contig 11471 bp, 13 predicted proteins | sample DeeMarSeWOR38_10_FD_19890 | JGI IMG/M metagenome (IMG submission 19890)
CGAGAAATCTATCTGCGCAACCGGAATCTCAGATACTATATGATCCGGGGGCACCTTTTGCTTGACCATCTCTTGATCCCCTCATCCAGTGCTGGTTAGAGGTCACTACTGATCCAAAGTGTCCAACCTTGGGTAGTCCCCCTGCGGAGTGTTGGTGAAGAAGAAAGTGCAACGCACCTGCCAGAAGACTCAGATTCTCGAAAAGTTTTAGACAGGCTTGACAAAGGATTGAGGTGCGTTGCACTTAAACAACACTTAAGTGAGGTACCATCCAACCTTGCAGACCGGGTTTGCCCAAGCGTGCTTCGTCGTTCTGAGTATAGCATACTTGACCCGTGCCCTCAACAGGTCCTTCGTCGAATTCTCGAAGGCCCCGGGGCCAAGAACAGACCCCGCCCCAATGGGCGGGGTCCGCTTCGACCAGCAGGCTTCTGTTCGGATTATGCGTTAAGGACCTCCATGTCTGCGGTATATCATCCCCATCTACGGGTTAATGGCGACGCAAACGATGTTTCCATAATGTCAACCGTGCTGGGGATCACCCCATCAATCCTGACCATCATCGTCTGATCGTTTACCCAGATGGTGTCCACCAGCATGCGCAGGATTTGCTTCTTCAAATCCAGAGGCAGCCCCTCGCCAGCCTTCTCCACCATCTGTCGATAGAGACCGAGTATCTCACTCGCGTACGCTTGCATAGAGCATATCCCAGGGAATCTTAATTTGGACGTAGCGAACCCAGGGCTTCGCCAGGCGGTTGTGGGTACTCGAAGCTGTGACATCAGTAACTGCACGGCTGATGCCGAGAGCCCCCCTTGTCTTTGCGTTACTGGAAAATTCAGCCGGAGTGTGCTATAGTACCGAAAGCCTAGTATATACGTAAAATGCCCCGGGGCGGCAATGAACCGACCACTCTTGGATTCTGAAAAAGCCCCTAACCTAGAGAAAGCGTAAACCGGTATGAAGACGAAAGCTCTCGTGCTCGCGCTGGCCCTCTTGTTAACGGCGTATACGTCCGCCTTCGCCCAGGAGGACGAGCCGCCCCGGCGGGGACCCGTGATCCTCACCGACGAACAGGGGGAGTACCGCCTGGGCCCTCACCTGGAAATCCTCGAGGACCCCTCCGGCCAACTGACCATTCAGGAGGTCACGTCACCGGAGTTCGAGGGACAGTTCACCCCCAGCCAGGCCGCGGCGCCAGATTTTGGATATACACAGTCTGCCTACTGGGTGCGCTTCGATCTGAAAAACGAAACCCGCGGGACCGACGAATGGCTCCTCGAAGTAGGTTTTGCCAATATGCAATTCGTGGACCTGTATCTGCCGGAGCCTGTCGGAGAGGGGTTTGTGGTCAAGGGTTCCGGGGCCCTACGGCCATTTGAAACGCGCGACGTCGCCCAACGCCTCATCGTTTTCAACCTCCCCCTTTCGCCCCAAGACGAGCAAACGATCTACATGCGTTTCCAAAGCGGAGCCTCGATGACGCTCGGCCTCACCCTGCGAGCGCCGGACGCATTCTTGCAGCATATCCGGAATGACACGCTGGGCCTGGGCCTGTTTTACGGCGTGTTGCTGATCATGCTGGGCTATCACCTTTTCCTGCTGTATTCACTGCGAGAAGCGAGCTACGTGTACTATGTGTTCTTCCTGGCCAGCACGATCTTGCTCTTCGTCGAATACGATGGGCTTGGCCGCCAATACCTGTGGCCCGGTCTGTTCGGGTGGACGAAGATCAGGATGGCGACGTTCATGGCGCTCTTCTTCATGTCCATAGTGAAGTTCGCCAACGCGTTTCTGGAATTGAAGAACAAAGCACCCCGATGGCACCGGCTCGTCACCCTCGTGCTGGCGGTATGGGGGCTGCTCATCCCGCTGCAGTTCTTTCTGTCTTATTATGTGATCGCGTCGTTGTACCTCCCCTGGGGATTGGTTAGCCTGGTTGTCGTGTGGGCTGCCGCTCTTCTGTCCTGGAGACAGGGACACCGCCGTCCCGCTCTGCTCTTCCTGTCCGCCTGGATAGGCGTTATCATCGGCGTGATGGTCCTCCTTCTGGCTCTGCTGGGAACCCTGCCCAGAACGGCCCTGACCGGAGAGGCCTGGCGGGTGGGGTTAGTCTGGTTGGTGGCGCTGTGGTCCCTGGCCCTGGCTGAGCGCATCAACCTGTTGAGGGTTGAAACCGAAGAGGCCAACCGCGAGCTGCGCGCCAGCGAGGACAGGCTGTCGCAAGTCCTGGAAGCCATGCCGGTCGCCGTGGTGGTCTACGGCACGGATCGCAAACCCCGGCTCGTCAACCGGCAGGCCGTGGAGCTGCTCAGCAATCCGGAGCGGGAGATGGGGCCGGACCTTACACTAAGCCGCAGCCTGGAGCAGGCAGCCAAGTATTATTCCTTTCGGGTTGCGGGCAGCGACGAGGTCTATCCGCTCGAACGCCTGCCGGTGGAGCGCGCCCTGGGGGGTGAACACGCCGCGGTGGATGACCTCGAAATAGACCTGGTGGACAAGCGCCGCTTTCTGGAACTCTGGGCCAGCCCCATATTTGACGAGTGGGGAAACGTCCACTATGCTGTCGTCGCCTTTCGAGACATCACCAGGCGCAAACAGGCTGAGGAGGACTTGCGCAAACAGCGCGAGCACCTGGAGGAGCTGGTGGCAGGCCGCACAGCGGAATTGGGCGAGGCTAACCAACTGCTGCAAGGGGAGATCGCAGAGCGGACGCGGGCCGAGGAAGCTCTGCAGCAAACCGTCACGGAGTTGTCGGTGCTCAACCGCATCGCCCATGTCTTGACCAGCGTGAGCGACCTGCCACAAGCCCTGGACCTGGTTAGCGAAAGCGTTACCCATCTGTTTGGGGTCAGTGTCACGTTCATCGGCCAACTGGATGCGGCTCAAACTGAACTCAAGGTGCTGTCACGGTTCAGCCATGATTGCGCGCAACCCGAGCTGATGAGGCTGCCGATTGAGCCAACAGAGGAGGCTAACCTACGCCACGAACTCCTCAGGGGCCAGACCCAGGTCATCCAGAAGAGAGTCAACTGCCCCTTCCTCGGCCCGATGGGCGAGCATATGGCCGCGTGTGACATTCAGACGCTGATGCTGGTGCCGCTTCGGGTGCGGGAAGCGAGCATCGGCGTCCTGGGCCTGGAGATGGCCAGCGTGGAGCGGGTCTTCACCCCCGTCGAGATCAGCCTGGCGCAGACGATTGCCGCCAGCCTGTCCACGGCGCTGGAAAATGCGCGGCTTTTTGAGGGGGCCCAGGCGGCGGCGGCGGCGGAGGAACGCAACCGCATGGCCCGCGATCTGCACGACTCGGTGAGCCAGGTGCTTTTCTCGGCCAGCCTGGTGGCCGAAGTGCTGCCCTCGATATGGGATAGCGACCCGGAGGAGGCGCTAGAAAGCCTGGAAGAACTGCGCCGGCTTACGCGGGGCGCACTGGCCGAGTTTCGCACTATGCTGCTGGAGCTGCGCCCCACGGCGGTGATAAAAACGCCGTTGGGCCAATTGATGGCCCAATTGACCGAAGCGGTCACCAGCCGCACCCAGCTTCCCTTCCGGCTGCACATCGAAAATGTCCCACCCCTACCGGGGGAGGTACATACTGCCTTCTATCGTATCGCCCAGGAAGCCTTGAACAACGTCGTCAAGCACGCAGGCGCCAGCCAGGTGACTGTTCGCCTACAGACTACAGATCCCGTTTCGCCTCAAGGGGGGGGAGACTGGAAAGGCCAGGTAACATTGAGTGTCGAGGACGACGGACAAGGCTTCACACCAGAGAGCCGACAACGGGAGCGTTTGGGCATGGGCATTATGCGTGAACGGGCCGAGTCTATCGGCGCGCGGTTGAGCATCGAAAGCCAGGTCGGCCAGGGGACGCAGGTGAGGCTGGTCTGGGGATGAGATCTCTCGGAAAGTGCTCGGAGCCCCGTCGCCGGGGCGGCTGTTGCGAACTACTACGCCAGATACGCCCCCAAGGACGGGGGCTTGGAGCGTTTTCAAAGGCTTTCCGAGAAGTCTCGGGATCATAAAGGAGGGAGCACATGGGTGACAAACGGCCGATCCGTGTTATGCTGGTGGATGACCACGCCATGGTGCGGACCGGGTTGAGGCAGTTTCTTAAGGGTTTCACGGACATGGAACTGGCCGGCGAAGCGAGCAACGGCGCTGAGGCGGTGGACATTTGCCTGCAGGCGGCGCCGGACGTGGTCTTGATGGACCTGGTCATGCCCGATATGGACGGCAGCCAGGCCACCCGACGCATCCGCCAGCTTTGCCCCCAGGTGCAGGTGATTGCCTTGACCAGCTTTCAGGAACAGGACATGGTGGAACGGACGTTGCAGGCTGGCGCCATCGGCTACCTGCTCAAAAACGTCTCGGCCGAGGAACTGGCCGGGGCCATCCGGGCCGCCCACGCGGGGCGTCCTACGCTGTCCCAAGAGGCGGCCGAGGCCTTGGTCCAGGCAACCCGGCAACGACCTGAATTGGGTGGCGACCTGTCGGGGCGGGAACGAGAGGTGTTGGAGCTGCTGGTCGAAGGCTTGTCGAACGGTCAGATCGCGGAGCGTCTTACGATCAGCCCGGCGACCGTCAGGTTCCACGTGTCAAGCATTCTACGCAAGTTGGGTGCCAGCAGCCGTGCCGAGGCCGTGTCTCTGGCCTGGCAGCACCATCTGGTTGAAAGGAAGTAACTCCGTACGACCCAGTGCCCCATCAAAGTGATCTTGATAGGCCAGATTCAGCGCCATAGGCGTGGCCTTGGTACATTCCCCAGAGGGGACCTGCCCCTCAGAGGGACGTGCGCGGGCATAATCCCTGTGATGGGGTACTAGCCATTTGTCCAGATAGAAGCCTGGCGTTTTGGATAGTTCGAAACTAGCCTCATGGACACTCTCTTCGCCTGATGCGAAGAGAGTGTCTTTCGTTTATCATGACCTTGATGTGAACGTCGATTATACCAACGGGCCGTGATACGAGCGCCCGGCCAACGTCGAGCCAGCGGGATGGTACAACAATATGCGCGTACTCTTAGCCGATCACCACCCCAGCACACTTTGGGCGCTAAGGAGCCTGGTGGGGGAGCAACAGGGTTTTACGGTCGTTGGCGAGGCGACTGAGGCCAAAGGTCTGCTCACCCAGGCCGAGGCCCTTAAGCCCGACCTGGTGTTGCTGGACTGGGGATTGCCCGGGCGCCCGGCGGACCTGATCGACCGTTTGCACGCGATCGATCCCCGTCCCAAGGTGGTGGCCATGAGCAGCCGTTTGGAAACCGGCAGGGTGGCGCTGGCCGCCGGCGCGGATGCCTTTGTCAGTAAGAGTGACGGCCCGGATTGGCTGCTGGAAACCCTGCGTCAGTATGCCAAACGCAGCAAAAAAGTAGGTGGGTCGGAATAAGAACTCATTACCTTGAATTGTCAGCAGTAGATCATAAGAGGTTACCATGCTTGAAAAATTGAGCCAAAGCTCCAGAAATATTCTGGGCTACAAAGTGATCGACAAGCTCACCGAGGAGGATTACGCTACTGTGGCAGCCAATATTGAAGCTTTGGGGCAGCAGGAGAGCAGTATACGCCTGTTGTTGGATCTGGAAGCGTTCGAGGGGGAGGAGATCAAGGCTCGGGGCGCGAAACTCAGCTTCACAGGCGGTTATCAAAAAAAGATGGCTAAGCTGGCCATCGTTGGAGACAAGAAGTGGCATAAGTGGCAACTGACCCTGGCTGATCGGTTAAATTACACCCGCGAGATTCAATTCTTCCCGACCGAGGAGCTCAAAGCTGCTTGGGAATGGTTACAGCAGTAGCGTTGTCGAAGGGTTCGATTAATTGGCCGAGCAGGCGCAGACTGAGGTCTTCACCCCACCCTCCCACTAACTGCGTATGACCGATTTTTTATGACGAAAGGAGAAATACAATGACTTACGGTCCAATCGACTTTATCGCGCTTGAATTCAAGACCGACCAGCTCACAGGAGAGAGCTTGCCCGCATTGCTCGAGCTGGTCCAAAACAAGATCGTGCGGGTGATCGATCTGGTCATCATCCTGAAGGATCAGGATGGGGATTACCAGGTTCTCGAGATTGAGGAGCTGGCTCCCGATATTCTGAGTATCTTCGATCCGCTGGAGATCGAAATCAGCGGGATCATCCAGGTCGAAGATATCGAGGTGATCGCCGGGGCAATGGAAAATAACACCACTGCCGCCTTGCTGCTTTTTGAAAACCTGTGGGCGATCAAGTTCGGGGAAGCTGTGACACGGGCCAGTGGCCGGATGGTGATGTATGACCGGATCCCCTTCGAGGTGGTGAATGAAACGTTAGAGATTTTTGCCCAGGCTGAAGCATAGCCGGGCATTGAGACAATAAACGAGACAAAAGAACAGGAGGTTGAAATGCCTAGAGCAAGAAGAAAAATGAGAAGAAGAAGGGTAGCAACTGCTGCTGTCGGCACGGCCGTCGTGGCCGGCACCGCAGGCGCTGTACACCACCACCAGAACAAGAAATGGGCGCAGCAGGACTACGAAGAGCAGCAAGCGATGCAGCAGGAGCAGTATGCACCGCCAGAAGAGCAGTACGCCCCTCAGGCACCAGCGGCGCCCGCCCCAGAAGAAGATATGATCACGCAGCTCGAGCGCCTGGGCGCCCTTAGAGACCAGGGGATCCTCACCGAAGAGGAGTTCGAGGCCCAGAAGGCAAAGCTGCTCGGCACATAACGAGATCGATGACGCCTTTGGCCGCCCCACGCCGGACGCCCGCAGACTGTAACCATCGGAGACCAAGGACGTGAATCATGCACAACACAAACACAAATTGGAAAGGAGGTCCAACGATAAAAGATAATAATACGGCAAGAGACGAGAGTATCATGGCTCAACCAAACGGCCGGATTTGGATTTCAGGAACGCGCCATTACCGCCGGTCCGGTAGGCGCAACTAGACAAAAAAGGAGTAATAAGCCATGGGTATTATGACAATCAAAGGCAAGACAATGCGTTCCGTCGATGTAGATTGGAACGAGTTCTACTACACCAACTGTCCGTTGGTGTCCCCCAGTAACGTTGACCAGGAGATCGGTTGGGTGAAGGAAGAGTTCAAGAAGATTGATATCGCATACAAATTCCTTCGTTCCACCCGCGAGAACGACTGGTACCCGCACTACGTCCACAACCTCGACAACCTGATGCGCTATGGAGGCTGCTTCCCGGCCATCCACGTCCAGGCCGACGTCCGCCGCACCCGCCTCATTGGGACGACCCATGTCTACGAAGGCGGCTGCATGCTGGTGCGCGCCCGGGACCCGATCTACCGCATGAAGGACCTGAAGGGCAAGAAGATCGGCCTGTCGAAGAGCTTGAATGTCATCAAGAACGACTGGTGGCGCGTCCAGGAGGAGCAGGGCATCGAGCTGATGCTGATGCTGAATGATATGACCCGCGACGACGTGGAGATCGTGGAATTCCCGTACCCGGATGACTGGTACGACAATCCCGCGATGCTCGCCCCGATGGAGAACCCGTCTGAGTTGTGGCTGAAGCGCGACCACAAGCACGACCTGGCCTTCCGCCCACTGGAGACGTCGCTACTAAATGGCACGGTCGATGCCATCTATACCCAGACCGGACCCTTCCAGCATATCCAGGAGCAGACGGGCAAGATCAAGGCCATCGAGAACCTGGCCAACTATCCGGACTGGACCCTGCAGGGGGCCAACGTCCCGGCCACCTGCACGGTCAGCGATGTGGCGTGCGAAGAGCACCCCGAGCTGGTCGTCACGCTCCTCAAGGGCCTCATCAAGGTGGGGCGCTGGGCCAACGAGCACAAGCACGCCGCAGCGGCGATCCTGGACAAGCAGACGTACTACCTGGACGTCGAGGACACCTACTGGAATATCCTGAAAGTCGACATGGTGCCCACCCTGTCGCCCTACAACCTGGAAGCCCTCCAGATCAACAAGGACTTCATGCTGAGCCACGGCTACATCGAGAATGACTTTGACGTGTTTGAGTGGGCCGCGCCGGAATTCCTTGAGAAGGCGGCGGCGGAGCTGCTCGAGGAAGAGTGGAAGAAGCGAAGCATGGCCAGGCTCCCCGAACCGACAACCCTAGAGGAGGCCATGACGGCGCGGCTCGGGTAGTCGAGGGGAAGTGTTACACAAGCGAAATTTATTTCTTGTGGTGTATGGGCGCAATAGCCCATACACCACAAGATCACGTCAATTGATTAAAAAAACAAGGAGATGAGCGAATGAACAGTGAAGCGAAATCTGCCACATCGCCTGCCTTCGAGATACCCGAATCAAACAAAACGGCGCTGGGGCTTTATGTGATGCCTAAAGAGGCATACGCCATGTGGCAAGAGAAACCCGAAGAGGTCCACATCCTCGACGTTCGCACCTTTGAGGAATACACCTTCGTCGGCCATCTGGAAATGGCGAAGAATATTCCCTTTGTTTTTCCTAAGTACGATCCCAAGGGTCCTTCCCTACCCGGCAGGCCTCCTGGCTGTTATGGGGAGGTCAATCCTGATTTCTTGCCTTCTGTGAAGGAATTTTTCGCTCCCACCGACACGATCCTGATTTACTGCGCCACTGGTGGTCGTGGGGCCATGGCAGTCAATGTGCTTGCCCAGGCCGGGTTTGTGAACGTTTATAACATCGTCAATGGCTTGGAAGGGGACCGGATCGATGACCCCGGGAGCGTCTATCACGGCAAGCATATGCGTAACGGCTGGAAGAACTCCGGGTTGCCCTGGGGATATGGTTTCCATCCGGACCTGATGTGGGTTGACCCTGATCCAACCAACTAGGCCAACGACCACATTAAAAACGATTTCGATGTGCAAGAGTGGACCTCACCGGAGTTCCTGGAACATGCTGCGAAAGAACTACTCGAGCAACAATGGAAGAAGGTAACCACTTCAAAGCTGTCCGATGCGACTGAATTGTTGGCAGAAACGCACCGGCACGGTTAGTCGGGAGACAGTTTAGCACAAGCTGTTTTCGACAAATGAGCAGGGTAAATTGATGATGGGCGTCAAACGCCAACAGCTTGGTTGTCTGGCGCCCACTCGATGTTTATATGAAAAATACAACCGCATTCCTGTGTGCAAACCCGTCGACGTGACCTGGCTCTGAGAGCTGTCTACCATATTGAAGCTACTCAAAAAGGAGAATAGAAAATGACCACTGTTGAAATATCCACCCCTCATTCAAGCCACCAGGTACTTGAAGAAAAACTGACCAGCCTGGGCCTTTATCTAACCGCCCGGGAAGCTTACGAAATGTGGAAGGCCGATCCTGAGCGCATCAAGGTGCTTGACGTTCGCACTTTCGAAGAGTACGTATTAATCGGTCATGCTGAGATGGCGGCAAACGTTCCACTGGCCTTCCCTACCTACAATTGGGATGCCGACAAGGTAAATTATTCTGTGGTGGTCAATGCCGATTTCATCGCTCATGTGAAAGAGCGTTTCGAACCGGATGATACGATCCTGGTCATGTGCCGGTCTGGTGGCCGCAGTGCCATGGCGGTCAATGCGCTGGCCAAGGCTGGTTTTACGAAGGTGCACAACATCATTGATGGTTTTGAAGGGGATAAGGTGGACGACCCTGAAAGCATCTATCACGGCATGCGCATGCGGAACGGCTGGAAGAACTCCGCGCCGTGGACTTACCGTCTTGACCCCAAGCTGGTCTGGCTTCCATCTGAAGGAGAACTGGAAATACTCAGCAAAACCCTGGACCTGTAATCTCGATCCGGAACTGATGTGGCTTACCAACAGTCAATTGATCGCCTTAGGAATGGCGCCCAAAGCGGGTGGCGATCTGGTTTAGCCAGTACGATGGCGCACCCGAGAGATGCTTCCGGTTTGATTGACGGTATCGAGCCGTGTAAGCCCTGATTGGGCTTACACGGTGCTAATCAAATATGGTATATTCTCCGCCGAGGCGGAGGCGAAAGAGGTTTACCATGACACTCGAAACATTCTTTTCTGCCATCGCTACATTATCTGGCTTGTTGTTTGTCGTCGGCAGCATGCTGGCGACGGGGCTAAGCCTGACCGTGGCTCAGATTCTCCAACCCTTGAAAAACGCGCGCCTGGTGATCCTGGCGCTGCTGGCGAACTTTGTGCTGGTGCCGCTGCTCGCCTACGGGATCACCAAGGTGATACCGCTTGACCAGTCGCTGCAGATCGGATTGATCGTGCTGTCAACGGTGGGGGGTGCGCCCTTCCTGGTCAAGGAAGTGCAGGCTGCGAAAGGGTATCTCTCCCTGGGCGTTGGGCTGATGTTTATGCTGATGGTTGTCACCATCTTCTACGTGCCCATCGTCCTGCCGCTGCTGCTGCCGGGCGCCGAGGTGAACGCCTGGGATATTGCCAAGTCACTGATCATGACCATGCTCATCCCCATCGTGCTCGGCCTTATGTACAGGTCGCACTCGCCGGAGGGCGCGCAGCACTGGGCGCCGGTGATGAACAAGGTGTCCGGCGTCGCGCTGCTCATCTTGCTCGTGACCGGGCTGGGGTTGAACATCTCCAACATCATCGACCTGATCGGTTCGAACGGCTTCCTGGCGTTGGTTATTTTCGTCGTCGGGTCGCTGTTGATTGGGTTCGTTTTGGGTGGCCGCGATCCGGCCATCCGCAGCGTACTGGGGCTGGGCACAGCACAGCGCAACGTGGCTGCCGCCATCCTGGTCACCAGCTTGAATTTTGCTGGCACCATGACGCTCCCGTATGTGCTAGTGGCTTCCATCGTCTCGCCGCTGATCTTGATACCGACGGCAAAGCGGTTGGGGGCGCGCAGCGAGGCGGCAGTGCCGGCTGCACAAGCGAAGTGACTGCACCTCTTCGCGGGGATGGTTGCGGGTGATGTCCTCTGCGGCGACATGCTGCTGAGCCTCTGGAATTCCAGAGATTCCGAGTTCCTGCTCGACGAGCTACCCCGTGACCGCAAAATCCTTGTCATTTCTTGCTCCGGCCAGCGCGCCTACTACGCGACGCGCATCCTCCTGCAAAATGGATTCAATGCCCGGAATCTCGCCGGAGGCATGCTGTCACGTACGATTCTCGGTGAACCAGTCGCTTAAGCGATGGCGCCCGGGGGCATAGTTGATAATACACAGTCATATCATAGGAGGTACAAACTGTGCCCAAGAAATACACTATCATCTTCAACACAGACGGCACGTTTGATGGCCAGGCCGACTGCAACGCCATCAGCGGCACCTATTCGCAGGAGAACGGCTTCACAATTACGTTGGTTCCATCCACCTTGGCGTTCTGTGGTGAGGATTCCCTGGAGCAACAGTACCTGACTTTGTTGGACAATGTGGTTGCGGGCGGGCCGGACGGGGCGGGCGGCCTGTCTCTGTAGAATGCTGACGGGCAACAGCGCATGCTCTTCAAAAATGGAGGCGCTACGGCCTAATCGCTATACCATGCATTTCAAATAGATATTGATTCGATAGGAGTCATTATGTCT
>WOR8_10006234_pt1 | contig 11466 bp, 13 predicted proteins | sample DeeMarSeWOR38_10_FD_19890 | JGI IMG/M metagenome (IMG submission 19890)
AGGTAAAGCTGAACAGGGGATTCAGTCGAATCCGTCCCACAGGTACAAGCCATTGAATGGTGCTCCACCAGATCTGGGAGAGCGGCAAAGTCTTGTCTCCGGCCCGTTGCCAGGTTCGGTAAATCTCCCAAAGAGTCAACCCCAGATGTCGCGCCAAGCCGAGGATCATAAAAGAAAATGAAAAAATGAAGGCAGGTCCCCTTGCCCATTCAAGCCAGTGCTCCATCTCATACCCCTTTATTGAAATCGATAACTTTTAGAAGAAGATCGTGCAGGCCGACCACCTGGACATCGTTCAGGCCATTGTCCTGGCATACCTCGCGCAGCTGTTTTTTACAGTTTGCGCAGGGAGCGACCAAGTATCTGGCTCCCGTATCGCGAATCTGGTCCGCCTTGCGCTTTCCCAGGGGACCGGTGCGGAATGCTCGTATCTCATCGATTGAGACAGTTCCACCACCGCCTCCACAGCAGTAGTTTTGGGTTCTGTTGGGAGTCATTTCGACGAAGTCTTTGCAGATAGTGCGCAGAATTTCCCGCGGTTCCTCGGTAATTCTGCCTGTCCGTGCGATGTTGCACGGATCATGGTAGGTCACGCACTCCGGGATTTTTTCATCTCGGAGGGGTATTTTACCGGCCTCAAGCTGAGACCAGGTATATTGCATACAGTTCACGACGGGCGGTGCAGCCGGACCGCAAAAAGTCGGTAGGAACCACGCGCTGCGTGTTGCGTGTCCGCATTCGCCCACCAGGACTTTCTTGGCCCTGAGGCGATGGACCTCGCTGACCACATTCTGCACGATGCGCTCCATCATGCGGTCGCTGTAAAACAGCCCGTAATTGATGCCGTCAAAGTTGCCGGTGCCTATGGTCCAGGAACCTCCTGTGACCTGCATGACGGCGGCATTACCCATGAGTGTATCGGCTTCGAGCAGGAAATCTGAGACTGCAGGAAAGAATACAAATTCGGCTCCTTCCACATCGATCGGATATTTAACCTTTGCGTGATAGAGTTCCTCGAGTTCCTCTTCCAGGAATTCACATGTATCCCGAAGCGCTGGAACAGGAATGGCTGAAGTATTTCCCACGCCGTCGAGTTGCTCGCGTACCGCTACGAGGAGGGCCTTGGGGATTACATTGATTTCAGCCAGCAGCCAGCGTGACAAGTGTGTGATTAATCCGTGGTCAATCCCCATGGGGCAAGTTGATTTGCAGCGCCGGCAGGCTGTACAGCGATAGAAGGATTCCGCCATTTCGTCCAGGTAATCATCTGTAAGAACAAACCCACGTCCCAGCCGAGCCTGAAGAATCCCGGCAAGCGTGAAATAGCGCCGGTAAATACGCAGAAGCAGTTCTGAGCGGTGGCACGGTATATCCCGGTCTTCTCCTGTCGACTGATGAAGCTGGCAGGAGGCTGCACAGCGGCTGCACTTTGTGGAAAGCCGCGAATAGGTGTCCAGAGGGAGGGCATAATTGGAATGTTCAAGAACCGCTGCAAATGCCTCCAGGAACTTCTCCGGGCGGTTGTCGGCAAGCAGTGCGGTATCCTCAACATAGTAGCTGTACCTGTTTTTCCCATTCATGAATCAGTGATCCCTTCTGTTAAAGCTTTTCAGGAGCCAACCTTAAGTGTTCCGGGTCGAGCCGAACCGGCAGCTAATTTATTTTGTAGAAAGAGACGCAGCACTTCGCTCGCTTTTCCTGAAACCCAGGATATGACCCGAATGCCCGAGGCAGTCAGCAGTCCCTCGTAAGTATCAAGAATACCGCTGCAAATCAGGACCGACACTCCCTGATCCCTTAGGAGTCGGACACGATCAAACTCTTCCTTGCTTCTGAGGGTGAAGTCTGTTTTGGAAACCACTTTGTTTTTGTGAACTTCATATATTGTGATGCCTGCCGTATATTCGAAACAGGGTGTCATTTCCCCGTCATGATGTGGAATCGCCACTTTCATGTGCTGTGTCACCTCGGCTTCAATACGTTGCAAACTTGATGCCAATGAAGACAAAATCTGTATGTTGTTGTGAATCCAGGGGATAGGGATAATCAACAGGAAGGTGGAAGCTTTGAGATATAACAGAACTGAAACAATGGTTGTTTCATTGTTTCAATATTGAAACACAGGTTGATCTGCATGAAATGCGGGCTAGCATGGCCCCCTGTGAGAAATGCAGGTGAAAGCTGGGTGAAATTTTATTTGCGAAGGGTTGTAATGGAGTAACGCTTCATCTTGCGCCAGAGTGTCGTACGGCTTACTTCAAGATCGCTCGCTGTTTGCCCGATATTATAATCATTGCGACGTAATGTTGACTGAATGGCGTCGGCTTCGGCTGACCTGAGTTCTGAAAGGGGTTGTGGTGAGATTGATTCAGCGGATGAATGATGGAAAGCTTGTAAATCCTCGGGAAGATGGCGTACATCGATCTCCTGATCATGGCAGAGGACAAATGCATACTCAATGAGATTTTCCAGTTCCCTTACATTGCCCGTGAACTCGTGGCGCATGATCAAGCCCATGCATCCCGGAGTTACTCCGGATATGTTCTTGCCCCGTTTTGCATTGAACTTATTAATGAAGTGTTCCACCAGGTAGGGGATATCCTCTCTTCTTTCATTGAGTGAAGGTACGGATAGACGAACGACTGCAAGGCGGAAATAAAGATCGTCACGGAACCTGCCATGACTCACGAGTTCGGCCAGTCTGGAGTTGGTCGCCGCAACTATACGAACATTGCTGCGGACAGATTTGACGGAGCCCAACGGTTCGTATTCACGTTCCTGGAGCACACGAAGAAGTTTGACCTGGGTGGCGGATGACAATTCGGATACCTCGTCCAGAAACAATGTTCCGCCCTCGGCTAAAGCAAGGCGCCCGGCTTTGTTGCGCTTGGCGTCCGTGAATGCACCCTGGGCATAGCCGAATAGCTCCGATTCGAAGAGCGATTCCGGAAGGGCGCCGCAGTTGACCGTTACCAGAGGTTTGCGGCGTCTGAGACTATAACTGTGCACAGCCCTTGCCAGAAGTTCCTTGCCGGATCCGCTTGGACCTTCAATGAGCACTGTGGCATCGCTTTCTGCAATATCCGGCAGAATTGCGAATATTTTCTGCATGCCTTTGCTTTTACCCACAATATCTTCGAATGTGTACTTTTGAGAAATTTCCCGGCGCAGTTGTTCCAGCGCAGAAAGGTCGCGAAAAGTCTCCACCGCTCCTAAAAGCCTGTCGCCCGAGTCTTTCAACAGGGCAGTGCTCAGACTGATGGGGATGGAACGCCCCTTGCTGTTGAGAATCCTCGCAGGGACGTCGATGATCTCACGTCCTGATTCCAGTGTCCTTTGAAGAGCGCACCGTTGTTCACACACGTCGGCATGAAATACATCATGGCATTTTTTGCCGAGTGCTTCTGAAGCAGAAACTCCCGTAATGCGTTCAGCAGCTTTGTTGAAGGATGTAATGCGCCGCTGTTGATTGACTGTAAAGACTCCGTCTGCCACAGAACCGAGAATGATTTCATGGAATCGTTTGTCCAGTTCAGTCTTTTCTCTTTTCATGTTTCAATGCTCTGATTTATCGTTATTGTCGAATCATATATTCTACAGGCTCACTACGGTACCTCAGCAACAATAATGGAAGCATTGTTCGTGCCATAACAACGATTCAGCCTCAATTCCGAAGTTGTGTTTCCTGAACGCGTATATTTTCCCAAATATCAGTAATTTAACCTGCGGAAATCCAACTTCGCCGAAGCTGGACGAGTTACGTGTAACCTTTTGATTCCTAAAGAGAACCGTATTCTTTCAATCCATAACTTCGGCATTGAGGTTCAGATGAATTTCTGTAAAATCTGGATATAGTTGCAGCGAGTAAAGAGGGTGCTTATAAATTTATTGCAAAATGCGATAATGCGGTACTTAAGATCGCTCAAAATGCATGGCTTGACTCGTACCGAATGAGTTTGAATAAATGGTTGCGCTCCAAACCGAATAGAAGAATGTGCGGGATGACAAAATAAGTACCACCCTAGTCCGCCTTACGGTTATTGCCTGGATTTCTATTCCGGCGGATTTTCAATAATAATCTCGGCTGCAATACGTGCCCCGATCCCTGGAACCAGGCTGCATTTTTCAAACCCCTGAGCCTGTTCGAATGCCTTCATATTATCGGGTCCTGCCGCTGGATCCATGTAGCGGCCGAAAACAACCTTTTCCTGAATCTGTGGACAGGTCACTGCGCCCAATTCATTCTCAAAGCGGGGCATGAACTGTCGGGCGATCATGATACTTGCGCGGACTCCGTTTTCGTCCAAGGGATCATGACTGCCGAACCGGAGTCCAAATGCGATCAGACTTCCGGTGACGGCGCCGCACATCCAGCCGGTGCCGCCGAATCCGGGGAAAGGGGACATGGCGGTGACAATTTCCATATTACCGAGGCCGAATTCCTCCATGAGGGCAAGCGCGGTACTTTTTGCGCAATTTCTTAATATGAAATTGTATTCTTCAGCCCGGAGCTGCACCCTGTCCAGAATCTCCTGCCTGTTGAATGTCAGCACGTCCGGATCCAGAGTCTTTGCCGGGATTCCCTGGTCCATCAGGTTTTTGCATCGGCCTTCAATGGCCTTGCGATCCCATTCTCTTTTTGCCAGTTCCTGCAGTTTCAATTCGAAAGTTGGATTATCCATTGTGCCGCTTTGTCCTATAGAAAGATTCACTTTTTAACTTCGATGATATGCTCGCAACAGATATCCCCCGCAGGTATGGACTTTCCGATTCGGTATGTCAAGTCCGGATTCAGGGTCTCAACAACAGTCTGTTCCATAGTCGTATGCGCCCGGCACATTCCGGGATTATCAAAATCAAGAGGGCACCTGTTTACGCGGACTATGATCCTGTCGGTATTTTCTTCAACGGTGGATATCAAGTCTCGGCCGCGGGCAACCGTGTCGAATATGCGCACCAGATATCCTGCTACTGATGACAGATCGTTACTTTTTATCTTGGATTTCGCTCTTTCAGCAACGGTGATTCCGTATTCCCGGCTCATATCCTCAATCATTTTAAGGCCCTCTTCGCCGAATTTGCGATATAAAAAATCGTAGTTGCTTTTCAGCCTGGCGTAGAGGCCGCTTACGGCGCTGCGATAGACCTGTTCCAGGGTGCGGGTGTTCTGATTATTCATTCTGATTCAAAGACTCCTCTCATCATTCCATCATCCATTGTTACCAAAACATTATACGAAACCAACAGCAAATTGCGTTCCATTGAAAGGACAAACAAGGCTCTTTTTGAAAGGCTTCCTTCAGAGTAGCAAATGTGCACCCATATAAGATACATAGAGATGCATAAGTGCAACCCTAGTGTCAGCGAATTGCAGGGATATATATTCTTTAAGTGATTTATACGCGTGGATTAGCAGCTGCGTTTATGAAGGCCGATGCCTTGGCATCGGAGTTGCAATGAATGTACGTGTATTTTAACAGGAGGTTTTAGATGGCGATAGCCGCCTTTGCATGTTGGGGAGATCGTATCGCTCCGGTTTTCGATACAGCGCGCAAGCTGCATATCGTTGAAATCCGATCTGGGAAAGTGATACGGGAAACGACAGAAACCCTTGCAGATACCGAGCCGTTTCATACGGCCCTTCGAATGGCGGAGCTTCAGTTGGATGTTCTGGTGTGCGGCGCCATCAGCGCACATATCCAGGATCTTATCTCGGCGTACGGGATTCGTGTTGTTCCATTCGTATCCGGCGAGCTGCGGCAGATTATTGAAGCATGGCTTGGAGGACGTCTGGAGACGGATCCCTTTGCAATGCCCGGATGCGGTTTTCGAATGCGCTACCGTACTCGTCGGGGAGGCGGCAGGGGAATAGGTCGCGGTCGCCGTCACGGCCATTCAAGTTAGAACGAGGCATGCGCAATATTCCTTTTCAGGAATGCGCAATGTTTCATATTTAATACATTTTTTAAAGGAGAATAGTTATGCCAAGAGGAGATAGAACAGGGCCTACAGGAATGGGGCCGAGAAGCGGTCGTGCAGCCGGATACTGCGCCGGTTATGACACTCCCGGTTTTATGAGCAGGTTTTTCGGACGAGGCGCCGGTCTTCGCTGGCCGAATCAAAGACCAGGCCAGCTTCGCCCGGCAGGCCGTTCCGCAGGCTGGGGAGGTGGTTTCGGTAATCGTGGAGGCCGTTTCGGATGGAGGAATATGTTCCGGAATTCCGGAAGCCGGGGCTTCGGCTGGCAAACCGGATTGCCGGGATGGATGCGGTTTGGCAGGAATTTTTCAGAACAGCCGAATCCGGACGCCAGCGCAGAGAAAAAGACACTTGAAAATCAGGTGGATTTTCTAAAATCTCAGCTGGATCAGCTGCAAAAACGGCTGAGTGTTTTAGAAGCCGCAGATACCGACCGATGATTATATTGACCCGTATTGCCCAGGGAAGTTTTCGGGTGAACCGGCGGGAACAGGTCGTGGACTAACCAAGCTTGAAAAGAGCGATTGTCCCGATTCCCAGTACAATCAGAGGCAGTTCCCATGACAGGCTTCGGAGGCCGCCGGCGGTTCGGCGTCCTGGAATAAGATCTGCCAGCGCAATATAGATAAAACTGGCTGCAGAAATTGACAGTAGATAAGGTACGGTCGACATAAAAACGGGAAGAAGGAAGAAGGTCAGTACGGCTCCCAAGACAGCAGCAAGGCTGGAGACCGCATTAAAAAGTAAAGCCCTGATTTTTGAATACCCGCTTTCCAGCAGAATTGCAAAGTCGCCGATTTCCTGAGGTATTTCGTGGGTGATAACGGCAAGCGATGTCGATATACCGAGGGAAATGGAAGTGGTGAATGCGGCTGAAATGGCAACCCCGTCGATAAAATTGTGAAGTGAATCTCCGAAAAGTATCAAGGTTCCGGCCTGTGTATGAATGTCGCAGGGTTCTTCGTGACAGTGTCTCCATAGAGCGAATTTTTCGAGAATAAAGAAAAGAATTAAGCCGTCCAGGACGAATGGGAAGATACGTTCATCCGGTAGCTTTTTCTGCGCCTCTGGGAACATACCGAAAAACGCCGCGCCGAGAAGCGTCCCGATCGCATAGGGGATTAGTGCAGCGGAAACAAGAGATATTTGCCTCTTTGGGAATAGGAGCAGCGACGCTGCAAATCCAACTGAACAAATCGAGCCGAGCAATGTGAATAGAATTATTAGCGAGAGAATCATTTCCTGCCCGTTATTTGCGAATCTGCTTGCGATACGATCGGCCGTCCAGGTCCGGGAGGGGAATGCCGAGCTTTTTTATCTTTCGGAAAAGTGTTGTTTTGTGGATGCCTAATTTTTTCGCCGCTGCGAGACGATTAAATCCACACCCTTCGAGGGCGGCAAGGATAGCCTGAGTGTCGAGAATATTGTGCACCGAATGTATGTTTAAATCCCGTCCAGGCGTTTCACCGCCGGTCAATTCTTCAGGAAGGTGTTGCAGCCCGATAACACCGTCACTGCAAAGTACAAAAGCGCGCTCAACAATGTTTTCCAATTCGCGAATATTGCCCGGCCAGCGATGGGCCATTAATACGGAAAGGGCCTCCGGGGATACTCTCTGAACGGTTTTTTGCTGCACCCTGTTAAAATGACTTATGAATTGATCGACCAGAAGCGGAATGTCCTCCGTCCTCCGGCGCAGAGGGGGTAGCTCAATGCGTACGACATTGATTCTGTAATACAGGTCCGCCCGGAATAAGCCCTGCTGAACCTGTCGGGCTAGATCCGTGTTTGTGGCTACTATAATTCTGGCGTTTGTGGTTTCAGACCTTGTTGCTCCCAGTGGCTCGTAGATCCGCTCTTGAAGGACGCGCAGGAGTTTGAGTTGGAGCGCCGGGGTTATTTCAGCAATTTCATCCAGAAAAAGGGTTCCTTTTCCAGCCATGGCAAATCGACCGGGTTTGTTCCGGTTTGCGCCGGTGAAAGCTCCGGCTTTATAGCCGAACAATTCTGATTCCAGAAGGGTATCGGGCAGGGCGCCGCAGTTTAAGGCGATAAATGGACTTCGATGCCGGGGGCTGAGAGAATGGATCGTTTTTGAAATCCGTTCCTTGCCCGTACCTGTTTCTCCAAGAATAAGAATCGTGCTCGGGCTGGCTGCAATAGCCGGAAGGACCTCGAAAATGCGCTGCATGAGAGGGCTTCTGCTGTCAAGATCTTTTGCCTGATATTTCCCTTTGAGTTCCAGGCGCAAAGCTTCAAGTTCGGAAAGATCCCGGAATGTTTCAGCTCCACCTACAATGGTACCCCGGTTGTCCTTAAGTACGGCAGTGGATATGCTGATGGGGATACGATTGCCTTTTGAGTTTATGATGTATCCGGATTTCCCGATAATGGGTTTCTCCGAATCCAGCGTTTGCTGAAGCGGGCACTCGGCGCCACACATGCTGGAACGGAAAACCTCCGAGCAGAACCGGCCGAGTGCTTCGTCTCGGGGGATACCTGTGATTTGCTCCGCGGCACGGTTGAATGACGAGATGCGCCATTGCCGGTTTACGGTAAAAACTCCATCTGAAATGCTGTTCAATATAGCTTCAGTCGGGAGGTTTTCTGTTTGAATTGTACTTGCCTTGTGCTCATTCATACCGGTGTGTAACCGGGAACTTACTGTCTTCTCAAAGATACGGTTTTTGTTTACGAAAATGCCTGCTACACCTCAATCACTGCAGGAGCTTCGATGGATGCCATCCGTTTTTCAATATTTTGCCAAACCTTCCGAATGTCCTGGGCTGCCGGACCACCATATTCTACGACGGGTATACCCTTGTTTTGAGCCGCGGTTACGGCGCTGTCATAGCTAATCATGCCGGCGAACGAGGCGCCGGCCGACTTGGCGCCGCGTTTTATTTCGCCGGCAATCTGTGGGTTGAGCTCCCACTTGTTGATACACACGAATGTCGGAATTTTGAAGTGTTCCGTCAGTGCGATCACCCTTTCCATGTCGTGAACTCCCGATAGTGTTGGTTCAACGACGATAAGAACCATTGACGCTCCGGCGATGGATGCTATAACAGGGCAGGCGATACCGGGGGGGCCATCAATGATTACCCATGAAAAATTTTGTTCTTCTGTGATTCTATGAGCTTCATCCCTGACAATGGAAACAAGTTTTCCGGAATTTTCCGCACCTATGGCAAGGCGTGCATGCACCATCGGTCCATAGCGGGTTTCCGAGACCATCCATTCTCCGCAGATCCGTTCCCGAAAATCGACGGCATCCTGTGGGCAAAGACTGACACAAACGCCGCAACCCTCGCAGGAAAGTGAATCGATAACAAATACGGATTCGCGCCCGCTTCGTCGAATCTCGTGAACGGCATCGAATCGGCATTTATCCATGCATGTTCCGCACCCGATACAGTCGTCTTTCCGGATTGAGGCTTCCCTGCCGCTTTTAAACGTCTCCAAACGTTTAATCTCGGGTGACAAAACCAGGCACAGATCCGAGGCATCGACATCGCAGTCTGCAATTACGGATGTGCCGTTTAAAGAGGCAAATGAAGCAGCAAGGCTGGTTTTGCCTGTGCCGCCTTTGCCGCTTATGACAACCACTTCTTTCATGTCATTTCCTCAGGATCCCTTTTGTTCATCGGCATCAGCCGTTAGCTAGGGTGAAACTCCGTCAGGATGCGTTCGTAAAGACGTTCGAATAATTCTCTGAATCCCGGGACGACTTCGACCAGTAACTGCCCTTGTGAATACGCTTCCGCCGCTTTGCGCTCTTCCGGTATTTCCAGAAGGATCGGAATCTGTTCGTTTCGGCAATATTCGGCCACACGTCGGTCTGCAGAACTCACACGATTGATAACCACGCCAAAATTGAGATGCAGCTTGCGCATTGTGTCAACGGCAAGCCTTAAATCATGCAGGCCGAAGGTTGAGGACTCTGCAACCAATACAACATAATCACTTCTTTTTACGGCGGTTATGACAGGGCATGAGGTTCCAGGCGGGCAGTCGATAATCGTGATGCCGTTTGTGGCTGTATGCCGCTTAACGGCGCGTATTAAAGGAGGGGACAACGCCTGGCCCACGTCCAGCAGGCCCTGAACGAAGAGAGCATGGTCATAGGTCCCCGTATGAATGGAGCCGATTTCCCGCTGGCCTTCCGTAATGGCGTTTTCCCGGCAGACTTCAACACAACCGCCGCAACCATGGCACAGTTCCGGAAATACCAGAGGTTTTGATTGTAATGTAACAATGGCATTGTAGCGACACGTTACGCTGCATTCGCCACAGCCGTTGCATCGGTTTTCGTCCACTATGGGAAACGGTAGGGTGAAGCGTTCAGTAGTATCTATTTCAGGGTTCAGGAAAATATGGCAATTCGGTTCTTCCACGTCGCAATCGAGTAAACGTTTCGGCCTGGGAATGCATACTGCCAGATTTGAAGCGATAGTAGTTTTTCCGGTACCGCCTTTGCCCGAAGCAACCGCGACAATCATTTCCAGTGTCCTGTAGCATCCGGTGAATTCGACGTAGTGAACTGGCCGGATTTATATTTTTCCAGGGCCTGGGCGACAGTAAGCCCCTCTGCGCTGCTGATGACTTCAATCCCTGCCGCCTTGAGGGCATTGAATGCTTTGGGCCCGCAATGGCCCGTGATCAGAACCTGCACTCCGCGAGTTGACATGATTTCCGCAGCTTTGATGCCAGCTCCCTGCGTCGCATTCAGGCTTTGGGAGTTGGATACGACTTCGAATGAGGACGCTTCAGTATCATAGATTACAAATTGTGCCGCTCTGCCGAAACGTGGATCTACCTGCGAATCCAGGTCCCATCCCTGTGAACTGATTGATATTTTCATAAGTGCTCCCTTTTTAGAATGAATTCCGGGAGAGATTCCCTCCCGGAATTCACTATGGCGCGGCAAAGAATCTTCATTACCCTCCAGGAGTAAAGATTCCAGGATGCGATCCACGCTTCCGAGAACCTTATCTGCTTCCCGGGAAATGCGATCTTTGCAATTACTGATGATGCAGAATTCGTGCCAGGTTGAATAAAGTCTTATTTTGATTTGGACTACAGCAAAAATTTAGAAATAGAGAATTCTTTAAATGGGAATTGGTTGCAAAATGCAATGTAATCATCTGTTTATTTATGGTCATTTGCACGACTAAATGCATTTGTTCATTGTGTGGAAGTAAGAAGAAATTAGCACATATACAACGTTTTACTGCGAAACCGATGAGAAATATCGACTATTCTTTTTGTGCTAAGGATTACAGAAACAAGCTGGCACAATCTTTGCCTCCATTATTGGATGTTGTTAGTTATATGGAAGCGAATGTATACGAGAAGGAAAGAATTAAATGGCTACAGAATTGGAAGTGCGAAATGTGTTGGCAAAGGTTCAGGATCCTGAGCTCAAAAAAAGCATTATAGATCTAGGCATGGTTCGCAACCTGGTGGTTAATGAGAATAAAGTGT
>WOR8_10006235_pt1 | contig 11466 bp, 13 predicted proteins | sample DeeMarSeWOR38_10_FD_19890 | JGI IMG/M metagenome (IMG submission 19890)
TGTACCCCTGCCCGACGGGAAGTTCGGGTTCACCGTTGAGGTGCGCGAGGGAACGGCAACGACAGTTCTCCAGCCCGTCATGTTCGACGCCGGCCAACAGGGTATCATGCGGACGCCCGCCATCGCCTCATTCCTGACCCGGGACATTTACCTCTCGCCGCTGGCGCTCGAGGAGGGAGGAGTACATGTGCACGAAGGCGACCGGCACACGCTCCCGAAAGGTGGGACAGTGAGACTGGGCGATGCGGAGGTAACCTTTGCACGGTTTGATATGGGTGCCCATGGTGCCGACATGGGAGAAGGCGGGATGACCGTGGGGTCTGTCCTGGAAGTCCGGCGCGGATCGGAGAACGAGACCATCGTCCCCGCAATGATCTACACTGGAGGGGGTGCGCCGCAGTATCGCAACGCCAGCTCCCGGCTCCTCGGTGGTGAAGTGCAACTCCTGTCGATGAACGTGGGCGGGGAGTCCACTCCTTCGGTCATCACCGTTGAACTTCGCACCCAGGGGGACGAGGCAGAACACCGTGAGGCGCTTGTGGTGGAAGCAAGCGTCAAGCCGTTTGTGAGCCTGCTGTGGGGAGGAACAGTCGTCATGATGATTGGCTTTGCTCTGGCAACGCTTAAACGGTCACGACAACCATGAGAGACGCAGCAGAGAGGGCAAAACTGCCCAACAACGTTCCCGGGAAGTACTTCACAACGGAGGAATGCGACGGCTGCGCCTACTGCGCCTCGGTCGCCCCCGAGAACTTCGAGTACGAAAAGGCGTCGAACACCTACTACATCGCCCGGCAACCTCAGAGCGCTGAGGAGGAGGAATTCGTCCGGGAGGCGATGGAGGACTGCCCCGTGGATGCCATTCGATCGCTGAACGGTATTCCCGTGCGCAGTCAGCACGGCTGAGTAACGCCTTGGGGTTGGGAAGCTGGGCCACACGGTGCCCGCGCAGGGCCCGCGGGGAGGTGCGTTGTGCCTCCTCGTTCCAAGGACACAGAAGACGGACTACGCCATGAGCCCACCGAAGGACCGACCTGCAGAGAAGGAGCGGAGTGACTACTCCACCGAGACCCACCTGATCTACGGGAAGATGCAGGATCCGCTCTGGGACTACAGCCACCATCTCCTGCCACCGATCTCCTCTTCGGCCACCTATCGACTGGATAGTGCCCAGCGCGGCGCGCAGGGCTTCATGGAGTTTGCACACTCCAGTCACGAGGTCAACGTCCAGGCGCGTGCGCCCATCTATATTTACGACCGGCTGGGCGAACCCAACAAGGACATGCTCGAGGAGAACCTGGCCTATGCTGAGCGGGGCGACATAGCGGTCTCGTTCGCCAGCGGCATGGCGGCGATCTCCGGGGTGCTGGGAACACTCACCGGGACAGGGAGTGAGATCGTGGCTCACAAGATGCTCTACGGGTGCACCTACTCGCTGCTGACCAACTGGTACCCGCGCCTGAAGATCCCGGTCCGCTTTGTGGACTTCGTGAAGCCCGCTGAGGTCCGGCAGGCGATTACCGATGCAACACGGGTCCTCTACATGGAGTCGCCGCTCAACCCCACGCTCGACCTGGTCGACCTGAAGGCTATTGCAGAGATCGCCGCCGAGGTGAACCGTTCACGCAAGGAGGAGAACCGGCTCTATACGGTGGTCGACAGCACCTTTGCCACCCCCTACTGCCAGCGGCCCATCAGCCTCGGGATCGATTTCGTGGTCCACTCGCTGACCAAGGCCATCGGCGGATTCGGGACGGATGTGGGCGGTGTGGTCATCGGTCCGGAATGGAGCCGCGACAGACTCTTGCTCTACCGGAAGGACTTCGGGGGCGTCCTTCCGGCCAAGAGTGCCTGGCCCGTGCTGGTCCAGGGACTGCCGTCGCTGTGTGTCCGGATGCGACAGATGCAGGCAACGGCGTTGGAGGTCGCACAGTTCCTTGCCGGGCGGCCCGAAGTGGAGTCGGCCCGCTTTCCAGGCCTTCCGGACTTTCCGCAGGCTGAACTTGCCCGCCGGCAGATGATCGACTACGATGGCGACTTCGCTCCCGGGTCCATGATCTACTTTGTCATGAAGGGGTCCTCGCCCGAAGATGCACTGCGGCGGGCCGAGCGCTTCATCAATACGGTCGCTGAACAGGCCTACTGCATCACGCTGGCCGTCAGTCTGGGGAACATCCGAACGCTGATCGAGCATCCGGGTTCAATGACCCACAGTGCGATTCCGGCGACCGAGCAGGTGGCAAAAGGCCTGGATCCCGGCGGCGTCCGGCTGGCCATAGGATTGGAAAAGCCCCAGGATATTATCACCGATCTGCGTCGCTCGTTCGAAGCAGTACACTAACCGCCTCCTCCCCCTACAAGGGGAAGCGCGGAGAAGCCCCCCGATCGGGGTCAATCACTCGGAAGGAGATGGGCTGATGGCGAAGGGGAAAGTGCTCTTTGATGTTGAAACCTGCAAGGGGTGCGAGCTGTGCATCAAAGCATGCCCCCAGGGCAGCATCACGCTCTCACCCGGTATCAACAAGCAAGGCTATCACTACGCTGTGCTGATCAAGGACAACTGCACCGGCTGCACCAACTGTGCCCTGGTCTGCCCCGAGGCAGTGATCACGGTCTACCGCGAGAAGAAGAAGGGGAAGGTTCCGGTGGCAACGATCAGTAACGTCACCCAGAATATCACCGTCACGATCGATGATCAGGGGAGGTGAGCATGGGTGAAGTGCGGCTCATGAAAGGAAACGAAGCCTTAGCCGAGGCGGGCATCCGCGCTGGGTGCAAGGCGTACTTCGGCTATCCCATTACCCCGCAATCGGAAGTTCTCGAGTATCTGACAGCCCATGCCAGGGAACGGGGCATGATCGTGCTGCAGGCCGAAAGCGAAGTCGCTGCGATCAACATGATCTATGGGGGGGCCGGAGCGGGGGCGCGCGTGATGACAAGCTCCTCCAGCCCCGGCATCAGCCTGATGCAGGAAGGCCTCTCCTATATCGCAGCGGCGGAGCTCCCGTGCCTGGTGGTCAATGTCAACCGAGGCGGACCGGGTCTCGGAACGATCCAGCCGTCGCAGGGGGACTACTTCCAGGCCACCAAGGGAGGCGGACACGGCGATTACCACCTGATCGTGCTTGCTCCGTGCAGCGTGCAGGAGATGGCGGATTTCGTTTTTGATGGCTTCGACCTGGCAGACCGCTACCGCAATCCTGCGATGATCCTCGCCGATGGTGCCCTCGGTCAGATGATGGAGAAAGTGGAATTCCGCGCATACGAGCCCTCCGAGCACACCCCGCCGAAGCCCTGGGCCACCACCGGCAAGCCGCGGACGCGGGAACGAAACGTCATCACCTCGCTCCATATTGAGCCGGAGAGGATGGAGGAGATCAATCTGCATCTCCAGAAGAAATACCGCACCATCGAGGAGCGAGAAGTGCGCTACGAGGAATTCTCCACCGAGGATGCGGAGGTGCTCGTCGTCGCCTATGGTTTGGTGGCACGGATCGCGCAGAAGGCCGTCGAGCTGGCGCGCGCCGATGGTGTCCGGGCCGGTCTTCTGAGACCCATTACCCTCTGGCCGTTCCCTGTCCGCCCCCTGCGGGCGCTGGCCGAGCGGGTTCGGGGCTTCCTTGTTGTGGAGATGAATGCAGGTCAGATGGTCGAAGATGTCCGCCTCAGCGTGGAAGGGAAGGTCCCCGTTGCGTCCTACGGCAGGATGGGCGGCATCATCCCCTCGCCGGATGAAGTGCTCGAGCATCTCCGGAGCACGATTGAGAAAAACCAACCGACCAGTGTGGAGGTGTCCTGATATGACCGGTCTCGAAGTTCTCGAGAACGTTCTCACGCCAGAGGAGCATGAACGCCTGGAATGCGTGTACGAACGCCCTGATACGCTGACCGACACACGGTTCCACTACTGCCCGGGATGCGGACACAGCGTCGCACATCGCGTCATCATGGAGGTGGTCGAGGAGCTCGGGATCCAGGAGTCGATCATCGGCGTGGCGCCAGTGGGGTGTTCGGTCTTCGCCTACCAATACATGAATATCGATATGCAGGAGGCCGCCCACGGCCGCGCGACCGCTGTAGCGACGGCCGTGAAACGCATCCTTCCCGATCGCTATGTCTTCACCTATCAGGGCGACGGTGATCTGGCAGCCATCGGCACAGCGGAGACCATTCACACGTGCAACCGCGGGGAGAATCTGCTGATCGTCTTCGTCAATAACGCCATCTACGGGATGACCGGAGGGCAGATGGCACCGACCACGCTTCTGGGGATGAAGACCTCTACCTCGCCCGCGGGCCGGACCGTCGAGACGGCCGGGTTTCCGCTCAAGATCGCCGACATGGTGGCGTTGCTCCCGGGCACGTGCTACGTCACGCGACAATCGGTCCATACACCCAATGCGGTCCGACAGCTGCGGAAGGCGCTGGTGAAATCCTTCCAGTATCAGCAGGAAGGGAAGGGGACGTGCTTCGTGGAGATCGTCTCCAACTGCCCCTCGGGCTGGAAAATGACGCCGCTCGAGGCCAACGAGTGGCTGGTGAAGAACATGTTTCCCCTCTACCCTCCAGGAGATATCAAAGTGCCTGAGGAGAAGCGCTGAGGTCCATTGATGACACACGAACTTCTGATAGCGGGATTCGGAGGACAGGGCGTCCTGTCGATGGGGATGACGCTCGCCTACGCCGGGATGCTCGAGGGGAAGGAAATCAGCTGGATGCCGTCCTACGGACCCGAAATGCGCGGAGGGACCGCGAACTGCATCGTGATCGTCTCCGATGAGAAGATCAGCTCACCCATCGTAACGACGTTCAACACGGTGGTGGCGCTCAACCAGCCCTCGCTGGACAAGTTTCAGCCTGCGGTGAAACCCGGCGGCCTGCTCGTGTTCGACTCCACCAACATCATCACCCCGCCCACGCGGACGGATATCGAGACGTTGCCGCTCGCGGCCAGTGATGAGGCGGTGAAGCTGAAGAACACGCGCATCATGAATATGGTCGTTCTGGGGGCGTTCCTTGCGCGGACCGGCGTGGTGGGTCTGGAAAGCGTGATGAAGGCGCTGCGGAGCGTGCTCCCCGAACGCTACCATAAACTCCTTCCACTGAACGAGCAGGCGTTGCGGCGGGGGATGGAACTGGCGGCGCCGCTGGAAAGCGTCGCGGGAGGAGAACGATGAGCGATCGTTGTATCCATTCCTGCAAGGGCTTGTGCAGCGCGCTGGAGGTGGCCGAGAAGCGGGAACGCGATGCCATGGAGGAGTACCGCCAGTACGCTGCAACGTGCGACTACCCCGACGTCCGATCGATGCTCGAACAGCTCATCGGGCAGCGTGAGGAGGGGCTCCGTCTGCTGAGGGCGACCAGGGAGATGCTCGGCGGGCGGTTTGACACACTGGACGATATCACAGACAGCTTCGCTTGATATGCCACATCATCGCCGAGAGCCGCTCGACTGGAGCGCGATGTCCATCCAGGATATCTTGGAGATTGCGATCGAGGACGAGGAGGAGGCGCGCGAATACTACCTGCGTGCTGCCGAGCTGGCGGGGAACCCTCACACACGGGATGTGCTTCTCCGTCTCTCGGAAATGGAGCAGGGCCACGCCGAGGCACTGCGCAAGGAGCTCGATGAGCTGGAGCTCCAGAGGGACCTGGAAGCGGGCATGGCGGACTGATCGGTCCGGAGGGTGACGACCGAGCGGGCTCTCCAACTCTGTACACAAGGAGGGCACCATGAAGAGGATCATCCTTGATAGTCTCCAGATCGCTGCGCTGTCACTCTGTGGAACCGCTGGAGCGATCGTCCTCGGGTTGTTGGGGTACGGGACGGCGGTCTTCGACCCCGCGAGTCCCGGCTTTTCCTTCGTCAGCTTTGGCTTCAGTACCTCACTGATCTTTGCCTTCTACCATGTGCGCGGTCTGTCCGATACCGTGACGGCGGCAGTCATCGTGAGTGCGGTCCAGTTCATCGCCGCCTCCGCCTACGTCGCGATGCTGCGCGCGGTGATCTTTTCTTTCGGACTGAACATCCCCGTGGTCGTGCTGGCGTTCCTGTTTGAACGGAAGCTGGCGTCAATGCGGACGTTCCGCTTTGTGTTCGTGGCGATGACCTTCGGCGGGATGTTTGTTCTTCTCACATTGCTTGTCGACGTGCTCACCGGGGCGACAGGAATGCCACCGGCGATCTTCCAGCAGAATTTCATCGACGGTGTGCTGCTGGGTCTGGGCGTCGGCCTTGGCGTTGCCGCCGGGGAAGCATTTCTTGCCTCGCTGGCACATCACGCCGAGGAGAAGCGGGCACGACAACGCTGAATGATGATCATCCGCAGGAGATAACCCGAACCTATGAAAACCTACAGAATAGCATGGCTTCCCGGGGACGGGATCGGAAAGGACGTCATGGATGCAGCGCGCATCGTTCTGGATGCGCTTGGGCTTCGTGCCGAGTACCCAGTCGGCGATATCGGCTGGGATTTCTGGTGCGCCGAAGGCGACGCGCTGCCGCAACGGACCATTGACCTACTGACATCGGTCGATGCCGCGCTGTTCGGCGCGATCACCTCCAAACCCGTCAAGGCTGCCGAGAAGGAACTGACGCCCTCGCTGCGGGGGAAAGGCCTCGTCTACCGATCCCCGATTGTGCGCATGCGGCAGATGTTCGATCTCTACGTCTGCTTGCGACCCTGCAAGGCGTATCCCGGGAATCCGCTGAACTTCAAGGAGAAGATCGACCTGGTGGTCTTCCGGGAGAATACCGAAGACCTCTACGCCGGGGTGGAGTTCCATCCTGTGCCGGAGCAGTTGAGCCGTGTCCTTGGTGAGCTCTCCCGTCACTTCAACGCATTTCGGGAACGTGCGCCGGAGGAGTATGCCATCTCGTGCAAAATCAATACGCAGCAGGGATCCGAGCGGATCGTGCGGGCCGCCTTTACCTTTGCCCGCGATCATAAACGTTCAAAGGTGACAATCGTCCACAAGGCCAATGTGGTTCGCGCCACCGACGGGCTCTTTCTGGAAGCAGCCCGGCGTGTAGCCCCGGAGTTCCCCGAGATCACCATGGACGATGCCAACGTTGATGCGATCTGCATGTGGCTCCTGAAGAACCCGTTCAACTACGATGTCCTGGTGGCCCCCAACCTCTACGGAGATATCATCTCCGACCTCTGTGCGCAGATGGTGGGCGGATTGGGGTTCGGCTGTTCTGGGAACATTGGCCAGAAGCTGGCTGTGTTCGAGCCGACACACGGATCCGCGCCGAAATACGCCGGCCAGCACAAGGTAAACCCGATCGCCACCATCCTGGCGGTGAAGATGATGCTTGACTGGCTGGGAGAAGCAGCGATGGCTGAACGGCTCGAACGAGCAACGGCGGAGGTCATACGCGCCGGCACGGTACGGACCTATGACATGGGTGGCTCGGCAAGCACACTGGATGTGGCGCATGCCATCGCTGCCCAACTGTAACGGTACTCCTGAACCAGGGCACCCATGACCACCACACAACCGATCGTCCATGAAGTGGGCCTGCGTGATGGCCTGCAGATGGAACCGCAGACTGTGCCGACGGAACAGAAACGCCGGTGGGTCGACTTCCTCTACGCGTCCGGTGTCGACATCATTCAAATCGGTTCCTTCGTCCATCCGGGGAAAGTCCCGCAGATGGCCGATACCGATCTCCTGGTGCAGGAGCTCCTGGCCGCAGGGACAAAACCTCCCAGGGTGACCCTTTCGGCGCTCGTCCTGAACGAGAAAGGGCTGGAGCGCGCCCTCGCCAGCGGGGTCGAGATGATCTGCCTGGGCGTGTCGGCCAGCGAAACGCACAGCAGGAAGAATACCGGTATGGGTGTTGCTGAAGCCACGGAGCGAATCATCGCCATCGCCCTCCAAGCGCAGGCGGCAAAGAGGAAGATCCAGGTGTCCGTCCAGTCGGCATTCGGCTGCGGATTCGAAGGACCGATCGCCAAGGAGAAGGTGCTGTCGATCGCCGGGGACTACCTTGAGGCGGGCCTTCGGAACATCAGCTTGGCCGATACTGCGGGCCATGCCACACCCGCACAGGTAGAGCAGCTCTGTGCAGAGATCCAACGCTTGGAGGAGCGCACGGAACTGGCGTGCCATTTCCACAACACCTACGGGCTCGGGTTGGCCAACTGCTACGCCGCGCTTCAGGCCGGCGTGGGGATTCTGGAGTCCGCCATGGGCGGGCTGGGCGGATGTCCCTTCACGAAGGTAGCGGGCGGTAACGTCTCCACCGAGGACATGGTCCATATGTTCAACCGCCTGGGGATGCGTCGAGATATCCAACTGCCGCCCCTTCTGGAGCTGGCCAAGGACGTCGGCATGTACTTCGAGCGGGAGATGCCCGGGATGGTCTACAAGACCGGCCCGATCCCAGAGCCGCAGCCCGCGCCATAAGCCGGCAACGGTCACCGTCTATCGATTGTCCAAGGGAGCCTGTACCGTGAGCATTCTCTCCGGCATCCGTGTCCTTGACCTGACCAATGTCCTGTCAGGTCCCTTTGCGACACTGCACCTGGCCTTGCTCGGTGCCGATGTCATCAAGATCGAGAACCCCAAAGGGGGCGATCTGGCGCGCAAGCTGGGGTGTGTCCCGCGCTACAATGGGATGCTCATGGGGACGAGCTTCCTGGCGCAGAATGCCAACAAGAAGTCGGTGACCCTGAATCTCAAGCTGCCGGAGGGCAAGGAGGTGTTTCGCAAGCTCGTGCTGACCTCCGACGTGCTGGTTGAAAACTTCCGGCCCGATGTCATGACGCGCCTTGGCCTCTCGGCCGCCGAACTCCGCGCGATGAACCCCAGGCTGGTCTACTGCGCGATCTCCGGGTTCGGGCAGACCGGCCCCGATGCCCTCAAGCCCGCCTATGACCAGATCATCCAGGGGCTCAGCGGTGAGATGGCCATCAACGGAGATGAGCGCCTCACGCCGCTGCGCGCAGGGTTTCCGGTGTGCGATACAGTGGGAGGACTGAACGCCGCCTTTGCCATCATTGCTGCACTGTTTCATAGAGAACGGACGGGCGAGGGGCAGACGATCGATGTCGCCTTGCTGGATTCGATCATGCCGCTCATGGGATGGGTCGCTGCAAACCTCCTGATCGGCAACCAGCAGCCCGTTGTCATGGGGAACGACAACTTCACGGCTGCACCCTCGGGGACATTCCGAACAAAAGATGGCTACATCAACATTGCCGCCAACAAACAGGAGCAGTGGGAGGCCGTTGCCGACGTCCTCGACGTGCCCGAGCTGAAAACCGATCCACGGTTTCACGAGCGTGACGCGCGGAAGGAGCATCGCCGTGCACTCACACCGCTGCTGGAGGCAAAGCTCCTGCAGCGCGAGACCTCCTACTGGGTGGAAACGCTGAACAAGAACGATGTCCCCTCCGGCGCCATTCTGAGCCTGGAGGAAGCGCTGCACCAGCGCCAGATCCAGCACAGAGACACATTCACATCGGTTCGGGTGGACGGGATCGGTGAGTTTCCCCTCTTCAATCTCACGGCGAAGTTCGAGAAGGCGTCCGGGACCGTCGAGGAGCCCCCGCCGACGTTGGGCCAGCATACCGGTGTGGTGCTCCAGGAGCTGGGTTACACACAGGCGGATATCGATGCGCTCAAGGCGGGGGACGTCATCTGACGCGAGTGCCTCGCGCAGAGCATCACGCATCAATCACTCAAGGTCGGTGAGATCTCGCTATGGGAATGACCGTTGTCGAAAAGATCCTGGCGCGCGCCTCGGGCCGCACACTGGTCCGGGCCGGCGATGTGGTTGAGCCTCGTGTGGACCTTGCCATGTCCCATGAGAACGCCGCACTGGTGATCAATCAGTTCCTCCAGGTGTACGACGGCACGTCTCTGGATCCCGTGGTGTGGGATCCATCACGCGTGGCGATCATCTTCGACCATCGCGTTCCGGCGGAATCCTCCAAGACTGCCGGCAATCAAAAGAAGGTGCGCGCGTTCGTTGCCCGTCACGCGATTCAGAAGTTCCATGACATTCGGGGGGACGTGGGGGGGATCTGTCATCAGATCCTTCCGGAAAGCGGCTATGTCCTTCCCGGGGCGGTGGTTGTCGGAACGGATTCTCATACGACGAGCCACGGTGCCCTGGGGGCGTTTGCCTTCGGTATCGGTGCCACGGAGATGGCTAGCGTCTGGTGCCTCGGGACGGCGGTCAACATCGAAGTGCCGCGGACCATCAGGGTCAATGTGAGTGGGACATTCCCGCCGATGGTCAGTGCGAAGGACCTTATCCTGCACCTGATTGGGATGATCAGCGCACAAGGGGCGAACTTCCAGGTGATCGAGTTCCACGGTGAGACCATCCAGACTATGCCGACCTCCGGACGACTGGTCATCTGTAATATGTCGGTGGAGGCGGGAGCGACCTCCGGCATCGTGCCCGCGGACGATGAGACCTTCCGCTACCTGCGCGAAGAAGCAGGCGTCACCGAAGCGGCCGAGCCGGTACTTCCCGATCCGGATGCATCCTACAGCAAGGTGATCGAGATCGATGTCTCTCGGCTCGAGCCCCAGGTCGCCCGCCCCCATACGGTTGACAACGTGGCCAGTATCGACCGCGTGGTCGGCACGCCGATCCACCAGATTGTCATTGGCTCCTGCACCAATGGACGGCTGGATGACCTGGAGACGGCCGCCGGACTCTTGAGGGGAAGGCGGGTGGCCGAGTCGGTTCGGATGCTTGTCTTTCCGGCTTCCGGGCGCATCTATCAGCAAGCGCTCGACCGGGGGTTTATTGCAGAGTTCATGCGGGCAGGCGCCGTGGTGATGAACCCCGGGTGCGGACCCTGTCTCGGGATCCACGAGGGAGCGCTCGGCGACGGTGAAGTCGCCCTGTCGACCACCAACAGGAATTTCAAGGGGAGAATGGGGAACCCCAATGCCGAAGTCTATCTCTGCTCCCCCGCCGTCGCAGCGGCGTCCGCCATTACGGGCGTCATTACCGATCCCCGAATTGCAGGAGAAGCACGATGAGCACGGTGGTGCTGAAGCTGGACCATGACGTCTCAACGGACGTCATCTATCCGGGACGCTACATGGCGACAGTCCTTCCTACCGAAACCCCTCAGTATGCCTTTGCCGACAACAAGGAGTTCAATGCCCAGCTGCAAGCAAAGACCATTGCCCCGGGAAGCGTCATCGTCGCAGGGAAGAACTTCGGCTGCGGATCCTCACGCGAGCAGGCGGTCTCAACGCTCGCCGGACACGGACTCATTATCGTTGCCGAAGGGTTCGCACGCATCTTCCTGCAGAACGCTATCAATCTCGGTCTGCGCGTGGTGGCCGCACCCGGAGTCCACGCCGAGGAAGGGCAGGAGCTCGAGATCGGCGAGGAAACGCTGGTCAACACGAGTACGGGGGAGCGCTTCAAGCTGGATCAGCTTCCGCAAGCCCGCCGCGCCATCATGGAAGCGGGCGGACTCATTC
>WOR8_10009111_pt1 | contig 11464 bp, 8 predicted proteins | sample DeeMarSeWOR38_10_FD_19890 | JGI IMG/M metagenome (IMG submission 19890)
ATTCGCAAGCAGGCCAAACCCGTAAAGCTGTTTTTTAACCAAAAACTTGAAGTCAATTATGCAAGGTCTCCGTTTCCCAAAATTTACCGTGATATTCTGAACGCCAATAAAATCGATACAAACCAGCGCAATTTAATTCGACCTGCGCTGAATTATATGCAAATCGGAATTTCCTTTAATTTTATTCCGCAATACGCGGGCTTTGAGGAAAACATGACCACACTGATATCCGTGTTGCATGATTTAAGAGCGCTTGAAATGCTCCGGAAAAAATTGCCGCAGGTCCACAACGAAATCCAAAACCGCGTCAAGGGGTCAGAAGCCGGAATGTTTTATCTGTTGGACTCTATTGAAGGTTTGAGCAATGATGAGTGACTATAAGGAAAATGATTACGAGTGGATAAAAGAGTTACTGGATTATCCCCGCTCCCTCGAAAAACGGCTTGATTTTTTTACGGATACGGCTCAAATCCATGTTCCTGATGATCCAATAGATCAGGTTATTTTCCAGGATAAGGCCAAACGGGCCATTCGGAAAATTGCGCAGAACAGAGGTCATATTCTCATGGTTGGCCGACCGGGAACCGGCAAATCTCTGTTGGCCAATATGTTTAAAGAAGTTTTAGTAGAATCCCTGGGCGATTACCTACGACCGCAGGAAGCCATCATTGCCTATCCTGGAAAGGATAAAAACCATGTGCGCGTTGCGTATGAATTGCCGCACATTATCGAGCCGCTCCTTGATAATTTCAATCAAGCGATTGATTTGGCCAAAGATGCCGTTGATGAATTCAACCTCTCAGATCAAATCCAATCGGCCCGCAAGGCAAAAAGAGCGCTTCTGTGGGCAACGGTTATAGCGGCGACCGCCGGTATTTTTTATTCACCCGCGTTTATCGCCGCGGGGCTGACCGGCATGGGCGCCATCTTTATGTACATGCAGGAAAACAATCATCGTGCCCAGGAAAAAATTCAAAGAGAGTCCATTGCAGACCGTCGGAATGCGGTCAAGCATTTATATGATATGGTGCCCGACATTTTATACGATCCCCGCAAGGACAAGGACCTGATGGCACGCGTATCGGAACCGGATGCCAGGAACATGAAGGGCGGATTTCGCCACGATCCTTACCAATCCGGCAATCTTGAAACACCTTGTCATAAACGGGCCTACCTGGGCGCCCACGCCAAATCACCCATCATCTATATCGATGAATTAAAAACCCTGATCAAGGTTGGATACATGGCGGAATTGCTGGAGGTCATGCAAAATAAGCTCTATATCCTTGAGGGCGGGCGCAATACGGGCAGTGGTGCTGCCGACCGCTCCGAAAATCATCTCAAGGCCGAAAATATCATCGTTGCCTGCTGCAACCATGATACGCTGCAGCATCTTCAGCAAGAGGGTGAGGGTGCTTTTCTAAGCCGGATCGAGGATAAAGGCGAAATTATCCATATGGAAAGCGCTGTGCCGGAGACAGCTGACAACATTTACCAGGTCGCGCAATATGTTAAGCAGGAAATTCTCAACCTGGGGGCTGAGTTCAAAGATTCCTGGGGGGATGTCATTGCAGCTGAAGGATACCAAAGTGTCAAACAGCGTAGTGAGACCCTATACGGGAAATCACTTCCTGAGGATTTTAAGTTACAAGAGCGTGAATTTGATAAAAGCGCTGTTTGTGAAATTATCAAAGAACTGCGATGTCGGGCCTCGGACGGTAAATTGAGCGCAATTTTACGGCCGATGAATGGCGTGATTAAATCTGCTGAGTTTGAGGCTATTTTTGAAAATTCGACGCTGGTTCAAGCACAACATGTCAAACGGGCACTCAAAGAACATTTAAGTTTGGAAGGCGGTCTTTCCCTGGAATTCGGTCAGCAGAAAAAATATTTAAAAAAGTATATCAGCTCAATGAGCGATTCCATTGGCTATGTCGTTGGTCTGGCGGTCATCCATTCGAATTCCAGCAGCCAGATGTTGGGCCAACCCCTACCGATACACTGCCAGATTAACTTGGGCGCTGCCGACAGAGTCGTTGCGCCGGGAAAAATCGGTGATATTGCCAAGGCGGCAGCCCAAAATGTGCGGGCGTCTATTAAAAAGGTATTGAATAAAATCGGGGCCCCCTATGTTGGATATGAAATGTACGTGGAATATATTCAGGCCCACGGCGGTGTGGAGGGTGATAGTGCATCTGTCGCCATAGATATTGCACTTATATCTGACTTTGTTAAAAAACCCGTCAATCAGCGTTACGGTGTTACCGGTTCGTTGACCGGTGATATTATACTGGCTGTTGGCGGAGTGACCGCAAAAATTAGATCTATCATGGATCCGGATCTGGGAATGGAAGGCGCCTGCATACCTTGGCTAAATAAACGCGACATCGAACCCCTGCTGATCAATTCTGAAAGTGAATACATTCAAGCCGATGATATCCCCGGCATCCGTATTTATCGGGACGAGGGTAAAAAAGAGCCGTTTGATATATTTTTTTGCAAGACCAAATATAATGCATACAAAATTTTGATGGGACTTGACAGAACAGAGGTGGAAACGCTTATGATTCAAAGAAGCAAAAGTGATCTTGAGTTTATGCGCAATACCAATGCTTCTTCGGATCCGGTTGATTCAATGAACTAATATTTGCAACTGCTGTAAGCGCCATTTATAAATAATATCATGCAAGGCGCTGTTTGGCATCGATTCGCAGGACTTGATGTCATCGCCGAATTGAAGATTTTACATTATTATGAGAATTGAATGCCCAAAATGTCGCAGAATTAGCACGATTTCCAGCGATCTTATCGTGACCCATAAACGGGCCTTGGAACTCGCCTGTTCTCTGTGTAAAACCGATGTCCAAATTCAACTTTCTCCTTTGACAGAAGGTATACAGTTTCCCAACCTTGAGAGCGCTGCCAAAAATCAAGAGACGCGATTGACCTCTGTGCATGCTGATACCCAGGACAATCCTGAAATTTTGTCACTGAAAAGTAAAATTCTACGCAGTCTGGTGGAATTGCCACCGATGCCCAACATTATACTAAAAGCACGTGAAATTATGGAGGACCCTCGCTCGAGCCTTAAAGAATTATCCGCAGTTATTGAACATGATCAAGCCATTGTCGCACGCGTTCTTGCTTTGGCCAATTCAGCCTATTATGGTCTAAGCGGCATGGTTGCATCGATCCAACATGCTTCCATATTGCTAGGGCAAAGAACTCTGGGTGAATTGATTACCATCGCGGCGAGTTCACGGCTGTTGAGCAAAAAATTAAAAGGTTACCAGCTTAATCCCGGTGAATTGTGGCAACATTCACTGGCCGTTGCGCTGGGGTCCAAAATTATTGCCGAAAAGATCGGCAGTGATTTCGTTGAAGATGCATTCATTGCTGGATTGTTGCATGATGCCGGTAAAATTATACTCGACCCCTATGTTGAGGAGCGCCAAGGGATATTTAAAACGTGTTTGAAAAATGCTTCGCTCAACTTTTTTGAGGCTGAAAAGGAAATATTAGGATTTAATCATGCTGAGGTCATGTCGCGCGCCACTCGGTTTTGGCGCTATCCTGAAACCCAATCCTTGGCGATACGCTACCACCATGACCCGATGCAATCGGGTCATAGCCAGCTGGCACTTGTCGTCCATCTGGCAGATATTGCCGCTAAAGAGGCGGGGTACCAGTTCGGTAATACGGGATCTTCAGCTGAATTTGATCCGCAAATGTTGCGCTATTTAGGATTTGAAAGAGCCGAATTAGATAATATTGTTGCCGAAATCGACACATCGGTCGATAAATTAGTCACCGAATTTCAGTAATCCTTCCATTTCGTGCCAAAATTGTACTCAAGCAACTTACTCAATTTTTGATTCTAAACTTCTGTTTCGCCATTGCGGCTTCTGGCTACTGGCTGCTTGCCGCTGGCTTCCAGCTACTGGCTACTGGCTTCGTTTCGACTGAGCTCGTCGCAGGCTGGCAGCTGGCGACTAAAACTCTTGCCCATATCGCAATTAAGCGCCATGATATCCGAAATTATAACATAGGCTATGAGGGAAAGACCCATGCCCCAGTATGATCTGACGGAATTTTTAAAATTATCTTCGGTACTCAACTATAACCTGAGTGCTGCGTCTTTAAATCGATATAACGTCATGATGTATATCATCGGCGGCAAAGCCCTGGATCGAAATGTTTCAAAAGACCGGGAAAAGAAGGGTCTTTTAATGGACGCCTTGGGCTATCTTTTCAGTGCTTACCGACAAAAAAGGCGTCACCTAGGCCCTATGGCTGTATTGCACCCTTTGCGGGCGACGGCCCTTTTTGCGCGTAATCAAAAACGGTTGGAGATCGTCGGTCTGCTAAGCGTTTTGTTCCATGATATCATGGAAGACATCAATTCGAATGATTTTGATGCGGGTCAATGGAAGGACATGGAAGGTCGGCTTTACAGCCTTTTAGAACGCATGATGGATGAAGATGAATCCAAACTGCTGAGCCATATCATTGCCTTAACGCGAACCGATAGAGAATCGTATTATCAATATATCGGTCGGCTGCTCGAAAGTGCCAGCGAGTCACCGCAGTTAGTTCATGTGAAGTTAGCTGATCGTTTAGACAACACTTTGGATATGCGCATTGACCTGGAAGATCCGCTGGCAGGCGTTGATTTTTTTATGAACCTTTTCCAGCTCATGTTTGTAAATAATTATCGCGGGTATGCTCCCGCAAATGATCACGCGCCGGCTTCAGCCATGAACGGTGCCCGCCGACTGCATCAACTGTTTAAAAATACCGTTTTGTTGTCTTTGATACGGCAGCATCGCTCCATCGGCAATGATCGTGCCCTACGAGTTCTGTTTGAAGCCGTGTGTGATGCCAGTCTGAAAGAAGCGCAGAGAACGCTTATGCATTTACTCGGTTTTCATTTTAAAGACCTAACCGAGCAACGCAAACTGATTTTAGAAGCCATGGACTACTGCTTTAGCGGCCGCATTGATTTGGTTACCAAACCGGACCGCGAGCAGTTGCTGGACGGGCTTTTTTCAACCTATTTCGCTTCCAATTCCAAAAAAGTGCTGCGTCGGCAACTTGATCGTTTATATCAAAATAAACCTTTGATGATTCAAGCCTCGATTGCTTTTGTGGTGATCTTTTTGCACTTTTTGAATGATTCCAAGTACTACGTCCATGGCATCAGTGCCGAAGGCATCAAACCGAAGTAAAATCCTTAACAGAAGACAGAAGTCAACCACCAGAAGACAGAGAACAGAAAACAGAGGACAGAAGGGTCGCTTTGTCTTCAATTTTTTCATCTGTCATCTGTCATCTGAAGCCTAGATTGCCAAATCACTGGGTACTTTCTTGTCAAAGTGTGTCAGGCGCATGGCCATGAGATGATTGACGATTTCAAAATCTTCGAAGGCCGATTCCGGCTGCTTTGGCTTTGAAAGCATGGTTTCACGGCTGTGATAGGCGGCACCATATTCAGGATCGATCTCCAGGGCGCGGTCAAAATCTTGAAAAGCCCGAGCGAATTCTCCTAATTTTTCATGGGCTAACCCGCGCAAATGGTAGGCTCGCACATAGTCTTCATCCAAATCAATGGCCTGATTAAAATCGGCTATCGCATCAAGTGCCTTCTCCAATTTTAAAAGCGCGGCCCCTCGACTGACGTAAAATAGCGCCAGGGAGGGGTCAAATTGTATGGCGCGTGAAAACAGATCAACACAGGTCTTAAAATCCTTCTTTATATAAGCGGCAACACCTTCATCAAACACATTTCGGGCTGCATATTTATTGGCCACGTTGTTTACCTCCAAGTCATCACCTATGCGGCATTTGATCTTTTAGTCTTTACCGGCACATGGTAATTTTAGTCAAATCTCTTCAAACCAATTGAAATTTATAACAATATGATAAAAGGCAGTGGTGAAAAGGAAGTTAGTCATTTATCAATAGATGTCAATGTTCCCGCTGTCAGAGGACAGAAGTCAGACAACAGAAGTCAGACAACAGAGGTCAGATGACAGAAGACAGAGGACAGATAACAGATAACAGATGAAAAAATTGAAGACAAAGCAGCCCTTCTGTCCTCTGTTTTCTGTTCTCTGTCTTCTGATAAGTGAACAGCGAAACCTTGGGGGCGACGAATTTGACAGGGTGATCGTGGTTCGAAAGTGAAGAATTAACGGAGTGGTTACTTGAGGTAAATGACCTCGCTGCTGTGGTGTTGACTGGCAACGGTCAAGCGCGGTTTGCAGCGGTTAAAGGCGCCGGAGACTTCAGCCAGAACTTTTTGGGGGGTGTTGTTGATTTCGCTCAGGTGGGCCAGGATGACGTGCTGAAGGCGCCGGTGCTGTAATTCACCCAGCAGTTTTTTTGACTGTTGATTGGATAGATGCCCGCGGTTGCTCTGGATCCGTTTTTTAAGGGGCCATGGATAAGGTCCGTCAATCAGCATTTTGGAGTCGTGGTTGGCTTCGAGAATGAGCAGGTGGCAGTCTTTTAGCTGATCTTTGAGCCGGGATGTGACAATGCCCAAATCGGTTGCAATACCAATGCGGCTGCCGTTCTGACCGATAGTAAATCCCACCGGATCGGCCGCGTCGTGGGAGACGGTAAACGGATGCACCGTCAGATTATTGATGTGAAAAGACACGCCACATTGAAACGAGCGAATTTCATGCACCGATTTACCCAGCGCAGCTTTTTTTTCGATTTTACGGCTGAGATAGATTGGCAGCTTTAGTTGGCGGGAAAGCACGCCCACAGACTGGATATGGTCGCTGTGCTCGTGGCTGAGCAGGATCGCATCAAGGTCATTGGGGCTCAGACCGCGCGACTTTAGCCGGCGTTTTATCTCAGTGGCCGAAAGCCCGGCATCCAACAAAATGCCGGTGTTCCCATCTGAAATAAAAATGGCATTGCCCCTGCTGCCGCTGGCCAGAACACAAACAGCCAGGTTGTAGTCAGCGCATTGCCGGTCTCTTTGGAGTTCCAGTTTCATCAAAAAACCTTTTTTTGAGGCGTACGGCTCAGGGCACACGGCTCAAGGCTGAAATAAGATGAAAACGGTTTTTTATGGCCTTGCGCCCTGTGCCTTGCACCTTGGGCCTCTTATTTGCCCGTATGCCCAAATCCCCCGGCATCGCGATCGGTTTGGTCCAATTCTTCGACAATGTCGAGTTGTGCAACAACCACTTTTTTAATGACCATTTGCGCAATCCGATCTCCGCGTTGAAAAGTGTATGGCGCCGGACCTAGATTGATGACGGCGATTTTTATTTCGCCACGATAGTCGGCATCAATGGTCCCGGGGGAATTAATCAACCCGATGCCGTGTTTGATAGCCAGTCCGCTGCGGGGCCTGATCTGGGCTTCAAAGCCGTCTGGCAGTGCAATGGCAAAACCGGTGGGAATAAGGGCGCGATGGCCTTTGTCCAAAACAAGGTCTTGCTTTATGGCCGCACACACATCCATGCCCGCCGATTGAGCAGTCATATAGCGGGGAAGGGGAATATCGGCGTCCGTCTCTGGACGCAGGCGTAAGATTTTTATAACTGGGGAATTACTCATCACAATATGGAGTCAGATTATCTGCCGGAGGCAGATTCAGTGTCAAATTTTTAGCCGCTGGCTTCTCGCTTCTGGCTGCTGGCCTGAGCCTCGTAATCCAAGGCAGCAGAACTGTTCTGTCAGGTCTAAGCCAGAGGCCAGAAACCAGTAGCCAGGAGCCTGCTTACCTAAAAAAGAGGAATGACGTGATGATTATGCTTTACGCCCCTGACGTTTACGTGAGGTGTACAGAATCTCTTCGAATGGCTCTTTGTCTTTTACCGGTCCCAATAACGTTAGACCCATTTTATTTCTGACAAATAAGCTTTTAGATAGCTCCAAAATTTTTTCGGTCGTTACCGATTCAATTATCGCGATGATCTCCTGCAGGGGGATATCGCGCTTAAAATTAATTTCATTTTGGGCACAGCGGACCATTTGGTTCTCATTGCTTTCGGCGGCCAGCAGCAGACTTCCCTTGGTGTATTCCACCGCACCTTTGAGTTCAGCAGCCGTTATGGGTTTGGTGCATAATTTATCTAATTCTTTAAGCACCACTTCCGCGGCTTCCAGTGCTTTGGCAGGATCCACCGCCAAATAAATGCCGCACATACCAGTGTCCGCGTGGGACATCATAAATGAATATACAGAATAGGCCAAACCCCGTTTTTCTCTGACTTCCTGGAAAAGCCGTGAGCTCATGTTGCCGCCCAAAATCGTGTTGAGCAGGGAACATGCATAACGCCTTGGGTCTGAAATTGAAAGCCCCGGTGTACCTACACAAATATGAACCTGTTCCAGGCCCTGGTAGTTTACATTTACAAGTCCCCGAGCTTGCGGGGTGACGCGTTCGGTGATGTTATTGTCCTGTTTGATGGAATCGAAGGCCGGCCCCAGCCTGTCGGTTAAATATGCGTGGTCTACATTGCCGGCAGCCGATACCACGATTCGATCCGGCTGATACAGGCGGTGGAAATAATTTTTGATCTGGTTGGCGTCAAACTGGATGATGTTTTCCTGATTACCCAAAATTGAACGACCCAGGGGATTGTCCCCCCAAAAATTTTTTCCTGAAAGCAGATGGACATATTCATCCGGGCTTTCTTTGACCATCTTGATTTCCTGCAATATGACCGGACGTTCTTTTTCGATTTCCTGAGGGTCAAATACCGAATTTAAGAAGATATCAGTGAGAATATCGACCATGGTATCCAGATGCGTATCCATCACCTTACCATGGTAGCAGGTATTTTCCATGGTCGTAAAGGCATTGGTGTGACCACCGATAGCGTCAAATTCCTTGGCAATCTGGTAGGCGGATCTCCGTCGGGTGCCTTTAAAAATCATGTGCTCGATAAAGTGAGACAACCCGCTTTCGGCTGGTTTTTCATCGCGCGCCCCGACATTGACCCATACGCCCATCGATACCGAACGGGTGTGCGCCATCTTTTGACTCAAAATCCGGATACCATTATTTAGCTCGGTCTTATTTATGATTGTGGCCATGCTTCTCTTCCAGGACAGCTTTATGGCTAAGCCGGATTTTGCCATCCCGGCTGATTTCAAGGACCTTGACCTTGAGCGAATCCCCCTCTTTGACAACATCGGTTACTTTGGTGATGCGCCGATTGGCAAGTTGGGAGATATGGACCAGGCCATCAGTGCCTGGCAGGATCTGCACGAAAGCTCCGAAATCGGTTACCTTGACGACATTTCCTTCATAGATAGCACCCACCTCAGGTTCCTGGGTAAGATCTTCTACCATCTTGATCGCCGCCTGGCCTTCCTCTTTTGAGTAGGCGGCGATTTTAACCAATCCGGAATCGTCGATTTCAATGCTGGTATTGGTTTCGCTTTGAATGCCGCGAATGATTTTGCCGCCGGGTCCGATGACCTCGCGGATTTTATCCGGGTTGATCTTAATGGTCGTAATCGTCGGTGCATATGGCGAGATTTCTTTGCGCGGTTCTTGGATGGTTTCCAGCATTTTATCAAGGATAAAAAGCCGTCCGACGCGCGCCTGCTCCAGAGCGCTTTGCATGATTTCTTTTGAAAGTTCATGGATTTTGATGTCCATTTGTAGCGCTGTGATTCCGGTCGCGGTGCCGGTCACCTTAAAATCCATGTCGCCGGTATGATCTTCATCCCCCAATATATCTGAGAGAATGACGACTTGATCTTCTTCTTTTACGAGGCCCATCGCAATGCCAGCCACAGGGGCCTTGATGGGAACACCACCGTCCATCAATGCCATGCAACAGGAACAGACGGTGCCCATCGATGAAGAACCGTTGGATTCCAGAACCTCAGAAACCAGTCGAATCGTATAATCGAATGCTTCTTTATCCGGCAATATTTTTTCAATTGCCCGGGTGGAGAGTCCGCCATGTCCGATATCCCGGCGTGACGGGCCGGATATTCGCCGGGTTTCGCCCACTGAATACGGCGGAAAATTATAATGCAGCATAAAGGGTCTGAATTCTTCCCCATACAGCGTTTCGACGCGTTGCTCGTCTTGACCAGAGCCCAGTGTCAACACACCGAGTACTTGTGTTTCGCCGCGAGTGAAAAGAGCGCTGCCGTGGGGTCTGGGCAGCAAACCCACTTGACAGGTGATCGGCCGAATTTCATCGAATTTTCGATTATCGATGCGACGATTTTCATTCAAAATGAGGTCTCGGCTGATGGTTTTTTGAAGATCTTTGAGAATCACGTAAACTTCAGCTTTGCGCTCGCTATAGTCCTCACCGAGGTTCTCAAATATTTCAGCCTTGAGTTCGCGTATGGCTGTTTGGCGTTTGGTTTTTTCAGGAATCAAAATCGCTTCCCGTAGCCGCCCAGCAGCTGTTTCCTTTAGGGTATCGACCAGCTGCGGATCCTTTGGCGGTGGGCTAAAGGTGCGTTTTGGCAAGCCGTTTGATTCCTTTAATTTGAGTTGCAGGTCAACCAGCGGCTGCATTTCGCGGTGACCGAAAAATATCGCTTCGAGCATATCGGCTTCGCTGACCACATTGCTGCCGCCTTCCACCATGACCACGCCGTTTTTGGAGCCGGCAACGATGATATTAATATCGCTATTTTCTAATTCTGAAGAGGGCGGATTAATCTTCAACTGGCCGTCAATGCGTCCCACTCGCACACTGGCAATCGGTCCGGCAAACGGGATGTCTGAAATCTCAAGCGCTGTTGAGGCGCCAATCATTGCCAAAGTATCCGGGTCATTTTCCTGATCCATGGATAATACGGTCGCAATGACTTGGGTTTCATAGCGCCATTCTTTTGGAAACAGGGGACGAATTGGCCGGTCAATCAGGCGGGCGGTCAGGGTTTCTTTTTCACTGGGGCGGCCAATTTCACGACGAAAATAGTTACCGGGGATCCGACCGGCAGCATATATTTTTTCCTGATATTCAACAGTCAGGGGCAGAAAATCAAAGTCCCTTTCTTCATGGGCAGCGACGACCGTCACCAGTACAATCGTATCACCATATTGTACGACGACCGATCCGGAGGCCTGTTTGGCGACCTTACCGGTCTGGATATGGAGGGTCCTACCCCCGATTTCTTCTTTTAATAAAATTTCCATGTTTTCTCCTAATTGTAAGCCGTGCCCTATTTTTTAGGCTTTATTTGAGGCCGCGTGTCAATTCGGCATTTATGTATGACAAGATGCTCATTCCTTGAGCGATCTATTTGACATATCCGAATAGGGTCAAGTTTCGAGTTGCGGTTTTTTATTTTTCATTGCCGTGCTGTTTCACGACAGCCAAAAAATGCAGCCCCGAAACCGTTGAATTTTGGGCGGAAGGGGTATGTCAATTGGGCAGATTACCGTTTCAACCCTAACGTGTCGATTATGGCTCGGTAGCGATTGACATCTTTGTGTTTCACATAGTTCAACAAT
>WOR8_10009422_pt1 | contig 11464 bp, 32 predicted proteins | sample DeeMarSeWOR38_10_FD_19890 | JGI IMG/M metagenome (IMG submission 19890)
TTTGCCAATAGGATCATGATAACAAAGGCTAGCAAACCTACTGATCCCCAAAGTACTGGCATAACTGTAAACGGATCGTAATACCACATTAGAATATACCTTTCTTTTTTCTAACTTTTTTAAAAGCCGAGTTTGGTTCTGGAATCGGCGGCTTCCACCCCTCTTCTCTAAGCGGATGAGACAGACCTACTGGTTCCAAGCGGCTGTAAGGCACTAGGCTTTCTTTATCAGGGCCGAGCAGTTGGCGAACGCCCACTCTATCAGAAGTGAATCTTACGATGCGGGCGTGATAGCTGTGATAATTATGTTTTACAACAACTATATTGCCCGGTTTAAGTATATAACCCCTATATTTTACCTTTAATGCCCTTGACCAGACCGGCATTCCCGCAGTTTCGGGCGTTGGTTCAGATAATTCCAGTACCTGTGGAGTCATACTTCTAGCTTCAAATTTGGCGTATGGCATGGCTACCCTTCTTCTAATTTGTGCAACCTGAAGGCTGCGTTTGGACGCCGTTAGACAAAATCTTTATTATCCGAAAATGGAAGAATGGTTTATGAGTGAACTCTACCGAGCTGCCTGGCAAAACAGTATATCCACCTATCTTAGCTACTAACATCAGCAACTCCCAGCTACCGCAAGATTGTATACATCAGGCATCTCGATGATTCCCTCATTTTTACCAAAGAACACGTGAGTAAAGCCGACCTCATCGATGAATACTACAGCGTTCCAGCCATTCTCCCGGAATACGAATAGATTCCGATGAATCTCTTTTGCAAGTTTACTAGCGAAGTAAAAACTAAACAGTTTGTAGTCTGCACAACCTTCGAAATAGAAGATTGTAGGCAAAGTCTCATGAACCTTGTTGTGACAGGCTCTGAACAGCTCCTCTTCCATTGAAGCCCGATCTACCCCGTAGGAATATTTCATTACATCATTCATAATAACTCCGATGACACCCAACCGATGCTCCAACTCACACCATTGGGCTGAAAGGCCAGGATAGATTTGCCCTGGCTTATTGCGTAGTTCATACAGTTCCAAGTACCACCGCTTTTTATACCATTCCATACTGCTATGACATAGTCGGACTGATTGACCATCCACTCATTCCGTATTTGCATCTTCTCTGGAGAATATGGATCTTCTGATATAATTTGTACATCGTTGCACATCGCGACTACCGTGCTCCAATGCTGTCTGGTATGTACCGGCCACCGATTTGCCTGGGACGGAAATGGTATCGCAGCGACAAGAGTTATGTCATGGTTGTGATTATTCATTTTGAAATCATGAACGCATTCTGCCGCCAACATATCTACACCTATAGCCAAACCACTAATATAGCGGTCAATGTAATAAGGCATCTCATAGAGTTGCGGTAATACAGTAGAGATGTTTTGGCGGAGAGTCAACCATTCAGGCGCTGGATTAATGTGATTGTAATAAACCTTACCTAGCTTGCGGTGTCCCGTAAAGCATGCTGTTGGCATACTTACACCTCCTATCCTTTAGTTCTTCTGTGTTTAAACAGAAAGTTAGGATTACTTTTGTCTGTATAGACAGGCTCTAGGTCATTATGAGTATATGAATTATGGCAGCCATTGTCCCATTGAACAGTACAATCCCCAGTGGTGGAGTAGTCCACGATTCCTTTACATTCATACATAGTGCCACGAAGAGGATTTGAATCACCTTTGCCATGTCTGCCACTGACATAGTATACCCTGTCACCGACTTCGAATATAAGCTTTCCGGCGATCTCAAACATCAGTCATCTCCCATTATCTCTTCAAGGGTTGTTTTGAGCTTCCCTTCGCCTGAACGGCGAGCTTTGAATGCAAGATTCGGATCTAATTGAAGATTTGAGTCTATCTCGTCGAGTGGAATATCATGAACAAATCCTCTTGCTTTTCGACAATATTTCACGGGGCTTAACCAGAGACATTTCGTCCCTTCCTTTGACTTTGGATTATGTGGTGGATGATGAAAACATTCTTCTGCATCACATACTATCCAATATTTACAGCGGACTAAGCTCCGATTCTGAAGCTTTTTAATTAGTCTTAAGTTACTAGAAGCCAATTTATAAACCTCATAACCACTTCAGTTAAGGCCCTGTCGGTCATCCAATCTATGAACAAATAGATTGCTGTTGAAAAGCCTAACACCGCCATTACACTCACGATGTTGCTTAAGATCTTCTTCCACCTTCGCTTTATATAAAAGACGGGCCGCAGTATAAAGGTACCGATAACTTTGCCTGGAAGTACTGCCAGAGCCACTGGCCATGGTACATCCCGGTATCTCATGCGATATTCCACAATTACCTCCTATTGACGAGGGCAGACATCGGGGCTACAGACCGGCGGCCTGGGCTGATGCTGCGGATATTTTTTCATGTTGTGGCGAGGGTGGCCGCACTTTGTATCGAGATCATTGCGATATCGACAGCCAACCTTTTGAAACGCAGCGGCCAAACTCTTTTGCTTTACTATGGTGGCCTCGTAATCACGCTTTAACCTTATTACTTTTTCTCTTTCGTCTTTCATAGACTGTCCCTTCTGATGATTACTCTTGCTCTCTCCAGCCAAACCCCATCGCTTTTTCAAACTCTTCTGCTGGGGAACGATAAAACCATTTAATATAATCAGAAAGATCATGCCTCCCACTTATTCTTCGCAACAAACGGCCGGCCCGGCTTTGAAGCTTATCAACTTGGTCTACGAACTCCCTCGGGAGTATGCCACTTCTTCTTAGAGATGGACATATCCAAAGTTTACACCAGAGAGCCTCAGCATGACAACCATCGGACTTGAGGTATTTACAGCCATCACAACAAAAATTCTCTTGACTGGGAAAACAAACTGTTCGGTGGCGCCAACATTCGCCATCTTGGACATCACATGGATTAAACTCATCAAATAAAACCTGGCCCTCCAGGTATATCTGACGATACATGATGATGAATTCTCTTTCAGTTGGTGGTTTTATAAGTTCGCCGTAATCCGTTGAAGTTGCACGTATAAGTTCTACCCCCATCGATTACCTCCTTATAATATACGGGAGATTATAACCCACACTCCAAGGCCATGCCACCCAGCTAACTAAGAACATGACAATTAAGATCCATATAGTAAATAAATGTGTGTCAGATTTAAGTTGTCCTGTTCGGTGACCTACTATCGCCTTTCGTACGTAAATACCAGTAAAAAATAAAGACCAGACTAAACCCGGCACAAACCATATTAACAATAGTTTTATGAGGTTTATTTCAATTATCATCGGTAATACTCCTCATCTTCTTCCACCTCGAACCAGCTGCAGAGCTTATAGGTAATAGTGATGACTGCTATAGCACTGCAGATGACAAGGTATGACTGTATAATATATAATACTATACTATTCATCCTCAAAATCCTCCTTGTTAGTGATATAGATATAGATAGCTACGGGCCAAAGGAACAGGATACCCAAACCATCCATGCCCCAGTTCTTTTTCGCAGCATGACTAGCTACCATAACTCCGCACACTATATATCCAATGCCAAACGTTAGAATAAACAGGATAATACAAATTATCCCTGCCAATAGACTGTGCTTTTCTAAAACTTCTAACGAATCCATAATTAACCAAATCCTCCTGAGATTCTCTGCCAGTTTGCTTGGGTACGGCGGCAGCTCGGGCAAACAGGATCTTCCTGCAACTTTCGGTAACCATCAACTACACCCCCAGTGATGTCGCGCTTCCAACCACAGTTAGTACATCTCCACACATGAAAACTATTCTGTGGTCTATTCTTTTTCCTAAATCGGAATGCCTTATTAGGGTTCATGTAATCACCTTCGTAGGGGTACGACCAAACCACGAGCCGACATAGCCGTAGTGTTTGTTATGTTCTGCGAAGCTTTCGAAGGAACCCGATTTTACACAACCCCCGATGCACGACACGTCTTTGACCGGCATGTCTAACCTATCCGCTTTGCGCTTAATGCAGGCTATGCAAAACTTAGTACTCTTGATAAGAGAATCGAGATGATTCCTTATAATATCTGCTGACGTAAAATAACGACAGTCGTAAGCTTCTTCCAGTTTTTCTATCTGTTCCTCGGCGATCTCCATGTTTCTGTTCAAATCGTCAAGATATGTCATTAGGTCCTCCGATCCAGGCTTTAATTCCTCTTTTAGAAGCTTTGAAACACGAACGCACAAAGCTTCCGTCTAGTTGAAAGGCATCCACACGCATTCCGAAGTTTTCGTCAGTCAGCGCGACGAACCACATATCTTTTTCTTCGTCATACATATAGTCGTGGATTTCGATTCCTCCAACTATATGATTCAATGCAAGGCGAATCGCTGGGCCGTAATCTGGTGGAGTATACATGAAATGATTATCCATTTCTGCCTCCGGTAATCTTCTCAGCTAACTGTTCCCACCAGACCCGCGCAACCTCGCAGGTGCATCCTTTCTTGTCCTTGCAGATGCTGCACGGGTCAGTGAGTTCAGTTAAATTCTTGTTGCGGTGAAAATCCAGGAATATCAGATTATTCGTCATTACTTGCTCCCAGAAATCTTATGAGCACATATGCTTTTACACGTGCGCTCGGTGGCACTTTGGAGACCAAAACGAGTTTATATGGACCGCCGGCTGGTCCTACATAGTATAGATATTCCTTTTCAGTTTCCGATTTGCTTGCTGCAGCAGAGCCTATTCCAATACTCATATCTGAGTTCACTGCCCTTGTCTCGATAATATATACCAAACCCGAGTCGAGATCCTCACATTTGGCATCTGGGGCAAACAAAAACAGTGCAAATAGAATGACTCCGAACACCATCATCCAAAATCCTGGTTCTGATATAACTTTACGCATCATCTACCTCCTATTCCTCGAAGCGGGTAAGACCTATCTCTATGCAATTAGCTACCCGCTCCGCTGCTTCGTGATCATTATGTTTATTAGGGTATAGAGTTATAATGAAGTCTTTGTCAGCATTCAAAACTAATGTGACTTCGCTGCCTATGAGACGCCAGCATCCAGGCTGTGCTTCACTCATTTCAAGTTCACCATAGATCCAGGCCTCTGCGATTTGGTACATCTCTATACCGTGATATCTTGCCTTTTTCTCAGCATGATCGCCCCATTTTGGCAGACTAATCAATAATCATCACCTCCTAATCTCTTGTGTGTTTGACTTTTGTTAAATACCTCCTCGAGACATCATGGCGCCGAGGAAGCCAAGCATTCCAAGTGCAATGAAAGTAACCACAGCACAAATCATCTGTGCAATTATGAACCCAATCCCAAAACGAAAACCATCGCCTACTGTTACTTTGTCATCTTTCATTTGGATCTCCTTATTAAACGTAATATAGTGTTTTTGAAAGTATGCCAGTACTTACGCCGACCGACATAATCCTTGTGAATGCGCCTACCACAGGTAGGGAAGGGGCCAGACTCTGGGTCACAGCCGAATGAGGTGACTTCCCTTTCTATATCGAGCATGTTCGTAGTTTTAATTTCCTGTTCGACAAGTGTCCCAAGTGGGCATTCCCCAATACAGCAAAGTAGATTAGGCTGAAGCGAATCGTTGAATACACATGCTTCAGCCACTCTAAAATCACATTCCTTTGATTCAGCCATAAACAGCTTTGTCAAGTCAGCTTCGGCACGCTCTGATTTATCGCCGAATATCTTTCCGACTAGCCTAACCATGCTCACGGTGGCGCCGATGTTCTTATGCTTCATATCTAGTGGCATTGATGATCTTCTCCTTTCCTTGTTCTAAGAATGCTTCCACATAGTTTGGCAAATCACTTAGTTTACCGCCGCTGATATTTCGTGTGAAGATATCGAAATCCATCTCTACCCTGTGATCACTTAGTCCAAATCCCATGTGAGTCCTCGCCAGTTTAAAAGCTTCCAGTGGTTTCATACCAGTAATCTTGACGAACTTAAGAAATAAACCCTGGTAGTTCATCTCGTCAGGTACGATTGGTACACGGGGCTCAACGATGTTCCTCAAGCCCTCTAGTGTCGTCTTACCAGTGAATAGGTTCTTTAACATCTGGAAATAGCTCATGCCAAAGTTCTTGCGAGACCATCGGTTCATAAAGATCAAAATCGCTGCTAACAGTAATAGATCGTATATTATACTATTAGGTGGCATATTACACCTCCATACACTCTTTTATAGTTCCGGTTAATAGCATGGCAAGTACAAAAGCATGGCCCATTGTCTTACTAGGATTGTTAGCCACCTCTTTAAGAGTCATACCCATCTTGATATAATCATAACCATCGAAGTCCCTTAACACCACGTTTTGTTCTGACACCATGGTGTAATAGAGTAATTTGTAGCTCTGAGTTTTGATAACTGCGTCGGCGTAGGCAGGTATGTATATAACCTTTCGGGCCGTGACATAATCCAGCTGCTGCCCGTCCCAATAGGAAAACAGAGGCTTCGCTCCTTTACCCATTGGATAACGCTGAGCACGTGGATTTGCCCATCCCTTATCGCGCCATATGAAGAATGGTGCTAGGTTGTAACGTTCATAACCGGAATAGACTTTACTGAATTGCCAAAGGTTCTCAACGTTTTCCGCGGTTCTCCCTGGTATGTAGGTAGGCACTGGGCCAAGATAGAATGGGCTGAGGTCTTTGTTTTTGCCTCTAGATGTGGTGTCAATTTCGAGACCGGTGTAAGGATTAGGCTCGAATTTATTTAGTACGTAGACTTGTGACATAACACAGCCTCCCCATAGGAATTAGTGAGACTTAACTTATGTATTATATTCCACTCTTGTGTTCGACCACAGAAAGAACAGACAAGTGTCCCATCACTGCACCATAAATCTTGACTTACTACTTTCTTTGTAAGGCAATGCCCGCACTGTATTGTCAGTAGTGCATGTCCTCGCTTCAGACCGCGCGTTCTCCGCTCTCTAAAAGCACGATTAGGATCTGTCATATCTCGTAATCCCCGTCGATTTGTTCTTCCTTAGACTTGAGACTGAACCTAAGGGCCTCTTCAGTGTAGTCTACTACAAGCATAGAGCCCGCAACATACATAGAGTTTATACACCTTACTCCGTACTGTCTCTGGCATAGGTCGTTAGCTTGCGCAGCTGATTCCCCCAATACTTTGTTGTACTTTATCACTTCCTGGGCATTGGGCGGCGGAAAATGTGTTTGTATAGTACAGCCTATAATCAAAGCAAACAAAAACAGTACTATGACAGATGTTCTTGTAATCATAATATACCCCCTTATAATAAGAATTCAGCTATGGGCCAGAAGATGGCTTTAAACGTACAAACTATCCATCCGTAAACAAAATAGAGCAGGAAATGGACAAGGCTCTGTTTAATGAATAGCCACGAGTACCATATGTCTGCTATTGCAACTGTTACGCAGTAGGCTCCAGCAATCCATTGTCCAATCATTAAGAAGAACTTTTCCATAATACCTCCTTAGTCTACGTACCGCCAGCTTGGAGTTGCTGCATAGCGGGACACTTTACGGTTAAGAGCCTCAAGTGCGTCTGGCTCATAAATTACTGTCATGTTACCAGTTAGATCTTCTTCAATCTCCTCGCCTTCCTCAGCTTTATTGTTTAGGAAGAGAGATCCATGAATGGTAACGTCTCCGTTTATCTTATTTAACACGTTTCCATTGATTATTATTACACCGTGCCATGTGATTGTCGCACTGATTGTGGCCACATCACCGTCGATAAACAGCACACCATATCCTGTTGTATTCTCTTGTATCTTAACAGGAGTTTCGCCAACATCGACAAATACTACTTGTGGATTATCCTCTGAACCGATGTTTCCAGTGTCCACATGTCCAGATCCATCAGGTGTGATGATCTCGTCGGCCAACTTTAAAGCATTCTCACGCAGAACATCCCACAATATAACCTGGTCCTCAGTAGCTAGATTCGCTTCGCAAGGCGAGTGTTCACAAATTTCCTCCTTTTGGAAGAATACATCAGTAGGATCTGGTTCCTGTAAATCATATAGAACCTCTGGTACATCCTCTCCGTTTGTATCAATTAACGGGCTGCCCTTAATTGAGAGCAGTTCGCTAGCAGCATGAATCGGTGCGCCTGGGTCTGAATAAGCTGATATGTACTTAAAGCGTCGAGCAAGTTTCTCGATTCCTTTACGAGGATGTGTGCCGGTACCGAACACCTCTATTTCAGGCATACCTCTAACATCATCCTTCAGAATGACGCCATCTTTCATTAGGTACTTAATCTCAGCTGTGTAGGACACTAGATTGCTAAATACTCCAGTCTGAATTGGTATATCCGCTTCCGCGATAAAAGACTCGTGCCCTACTGGATAGAGATTAGCTTCTGCCCATGCAGGACCTACAGCATCAACAGCAGAGTCAGCGCCGTAGAACTCCATTTGGTGTATTAAATCGTTTGTGGCACACTTCAGCTCGGTAGTTGATATCATGATACCAGTAACGCCCATCAACGTCATTAACGCCAATAGGCATATTGCTACTACGATGGCAAATCCCTTCTCGTTGTTCATGATTACCCCTCCTCCAATTCAAACGCCATAGGTGGTGAAATCTCCATAGGTGTCTTCAATTCAATTTTCTTCTCAATCTTATGATGCTTAGTGTAATTCTTTGCTGTAATCGGAGCCAGCAACATAAGCCCGAGACAGAATACCGCCATGGCATAACAATAAGATTTCATGCGTTTTTCGTACCCTTTCATGACAGTGCCTCCTACATTGATAGTATATAGCGTAATTACAGGTACTTAAGGTGTAATTTTTACCCTAAATATACCCAACTATTACAGTAATTTGACAATTAGCGTTTTTTCTCGTTTTTTTCCGGTTTTTTTCGCGTTTTTTATTACGTTTAGCACCTCCTCCAATGTGTCAGAGTGTAATCGTCCTATTACACCTGTACACACCTCTCTCAGTGGGTCTGACGACCATGATTATTTCCACTTCTTGAAATTGTTATTCTCGCCGGCATGGCAGAAGTTCCAATTGCCTTCACAGTTGTTGGTTTCTATCGTGACGAGGATGGGAATCTCTGAGGTAAAGTTAAGCTCCACCACTTTAGGCTGGGGCGGAGCAGATACACAAGCTGAAAACATTACAGCTGCAATAATAGTACAAATGAGAACGGTTCTCATGTTATATCTCCTTAGTTCTTGTGCATATGATTATGTAATAATACCGCTTTCTTATGCACGTCGTTAAGATTCATTAATTCGGCAAAACTGCCTGTAAAATTCATCCTTGCTATATAGACTTTTAGCACTAGGTATTCATAGAACATTTGCTCTCCCATTGCTGTACCTCCTACCTCGTTATCTCACTCTGTAATTTAATACAATCTGTCGAAACATGAAAAAGCAAATAATTACAGTCCCATATCCTATTATTATGTCATCGAACGAGGCATCACCCATGGAAGGAAACACATGTTGTAATAACTCTACTCCAAGGATAGCTGCTAATAACACAATAGATCCGTAGACTATTGTTTTCATGCTGCCAAACGAAAACAGTACCCACTCCAGAGCCACGAGAATGCATACATGGCATAGATAATATCCCCACAATAGACGTATTGCATTTATTGCTTCTGCTGGTATTATCATGTAGACCTCCTAAGATTTGGAAATATAACAAGTTTGATTGGGCCGACGAAAGCTCTGACCAAAACGACGTAGACTGGAAAGCTCTTTGATATCAACAGCTTCGCCCTATTCGCCACGTCTTCTTTGTCATACAGTAGAGTCAAAGACTGTGCGTTCTTTCCGGCGCCAACAACACCTCGGATAAGAACATTACTGTCAACATAGTCAGCAATACTCATCATCAATTCCTTGTCCATACGTGTTTCGTCTGGTATTTTAGTACCCGTAATTTCCTCTACTAGTTCTTCGAGTCCCATGCGATCACCTCCTATACTATCAAGATAGTTATGATTTAGTAGACCCCGAAGGGTCGCTGGGCTTTCCCCAGCGCGTTGCATAGACACTTCCCTGCCCCAAGGGCGTTCTGTCCATTAATTCCCTTCTGTCTTCCCAAGACATTGTATTAATTAGAGCAATCACACTGTTCCCCGTTGTGTATTGCGCAGTTAACGTGGTGTACATATTCAGGTATTAACACTACATGCTCACAGGCAGGATGAAACGGCTTTAGACAATGAGCATAATGATCGCTGTTGCGGTTCATACAAACGCCATCGAACTCATCACAATCCTCACAAGCATGTTCTGGTGCATTCCATTCTGTCATGACTACACTCCTATATCTATACTATATTATTACCAATTTCGCGGCCGGGCGGGAAAATCTACACCTGGATCTCCTATATTACACATAAGCAGAAGTAAAAGCAATATGATTAGACCTAAAAGGAATCTCTCTACCACATCCTTGACAACGTAGTTTCCAACTATCATCCCTCTTACCTGTCTTTATGATGATCATAGGAGTATCACATTCAATACATAGATCGCCGCTTTCATCTCCTGTTTTCAGGTATTTATAACCAGACTCACCATATGCCATAGTATTACCTCCTTTTACCACGATCTTGTAGCATTAGTATAATAACACTAGGTATGATTGATACTATGAACAGGATACAACCTGCTGCTTTCGACAATGCTTCAAGTAGCCATAATACCGGACGTGATTCTATCAATGGCTTCTTCATACTACACCTCCTAATATACTGTAATACTATATTGTACGCTTTGGCAGGTACTTTAGAAGAGCAGCTTTACCGGCAGGGATAAATATCGGAAGAATGAAAAGAGCCACGGTCTTAACTGGTATACTGTGGTCTACGCAATACTCCTTCTCGCCTGCTTGGACATTAGCCTGTAAACGAAAGCATTTGTTTTCTACACTCAGCTTGGCTTTTAATTTCATTAATCTCATGATATACCTCCTTGTAATTGTTATTGATTCTGCTGGCGGGCGCTAGAAACTGTACCCGGATCTCCTATAGTACAAATAACAACAGTATTAATCATTTACCACAACAAGGACACTTGGTAGCTTTTAACATACGAACAGCAGACATATCTTCAGGATGCTGCTCTACCCATTTCTCTAGGTATCCCTCTGGAGATACAGCTACAGGTCCTTTCTTGTTTATTGTGAATACCTTACCATTCCATACATCAGCAAGGTTAAACCTACCGACGATTGTTTTTAACCACATATCCGTACTCTGCCACTTAGTGATGTAATAACCAACTGATGGATCGTTGTGTCCATAGCTACCAGAAATATCTACATCATACATAGCACCGTCTATACCTATTGATAAACTCATAGCTACCTCCTTTTGTATATACATAATTGTAATGACATTATACTATTTGTATGTACATAATGACCATGATTTTATACCTATACTATAATACCATTACTACTATACTATACTAT
>WOR8_10006238_pt1 | contig 11462 bp, 11 predicted proteins | sample DeeMarSeWOR38_10_FD_19890 | JGI IMG/M metagenome (IMG submission 19890)
AGCGTAAACAAAATGGAATAGTTTTTTATTTTCTTGATTTAACGCGCACTATTCAAATTATGGTCACAATGGTATATTTGCTCTGCAGGTGAGGTGTAAATGTCGATTTTAAATCCGATTTTGTTTACACTTTGGGAAAGCCGATGCCACCCCATCTTCTGCGTTGCCAAGGGATTGCGGTCCCGCGGACTCGCGGGACAGCTTCACCCTTGGACGCCTTGAAGCTGGGGCACCCTCGACTTTCGCTCATCCAGGGTATGACGTTGCTATGTTTATACGCTTCTAAATCATTGAGTTTCTTTGCGCCTCATTTCCTCGCTGCGGATTTCGCGGCGCAGCAGTTTGCCGACCTTTGATTTCGGCAGCATGTCGCGGAATTCGATGTAATGAGGAACCTTGTAGGAAACCAATGTCTTGCGGCACCATTTAATGAGGTCGTAACCTGTGATTCCCTTGATGTCATCTTTCATCACCACGTAGGCTTTGATGCGCTCGCCGACGTTTTCATCCGGAACCCCAACCGCACAAGCAGCAATCACAGCCGGATGCTCCTGGAGTACGGATTCGATTTCGGATGCCGATACCCGGTAACCCTTGTGCTTAATGGTGTCTACTGTGCGGTCCACAAAGTAAAGGTTGCCGTCTTCGTCCATGGACATAATATCGGCCGTGCGATAATATGTTTCACCGTCAAATTCAATGAACGATGATGCGGTTTCTTCAGGCTTGTTCAAGTAGCTGGTGACCATGTATTGGGAGGAAACCAGCAATTCCCCGGGATTACCCGGCTTTAGCGGTTCAAGTGAGGCCGGATCGACGATTTTAACTTTTTTGCTCGCGACGATGCGGCCGACACTTTGGGGCGGATTGTCGACTGTCACTGGACACATGGAGACACCCCCGCAGGTCTCGGTGGCGCCATAGCCCTGGTAGATGGGACGGCCGAATCGTTCCTTCCAGCGCTTGCCGATTTCCACCGGCAGAACATCACCACCGCTGAAACAAAATACCAGGGAACTCAGATCATACTGGTGCAGGCGGTCATGTTCCAGAATCATGCGATACATTGCTGGTACGCCGATTATGGTTTTGGCTTTGAAGCGTTGGATAGCGTCAAAGGTGGCGTCCATGTTGATACGGGGTTGAAGTATTAAGCTGCCCCCTGTTAAAAGGGTTGCCAGGCTGCAGGTCTGGCCTAGAATGTGAAACAGAGGGGCATTGCCCATGACAACGTTTTCCTCGGGTGCAACTAGTGGGCTGCTCATCATGATTTGTTCAATGGCTGACACCAGAAAAAGATTATGGGTGATCGGGACGCCTTTGGGAAATTTGGTGGTTCCACCGGTGTACAGAATTTCGGCAATGGAATTACCATTGCGATCGTTATCCGCCCGCGGCGCAGCTGGTTCTCGATAGCGGGACAGCAGCTTTCTGAATGAAAACGTGTTTTGGTCCAGAGCAATTTTGCCCCTGGGAATTACGTCAAACAGGAAGCCGAAAAAACGTTTCCACCAGGGCAGCAGATCCGCCATTTTGGATATAATAACCTTTTTAAGCCCTGTTTCAGGCAGAACACCGGTCACGTATCCGAAATTGGTGTCCGCACAGATAATGGTTTCAGCCCCGCTGTCGTTGGCAATATACGTGACATCGTGGGGGGTATAAATCGGTGTGATGGGGACGGCGGCGGCACCGATTTTTTGAACGCCCAACCATGAGACGACCCATTGAACACTGTTGGGAATATACAGCATGACTTTCTGCTCTGCCGTGACCCCCATATCAATCAGGGCTGAAGCAAAGTGATCGGCCAGTGTCCGGATTCGGCCATAGGAATAACGGGTTCCAAGGTAAAAAACGGCGTTGTGATTTTTACACCGTTCAGCGGTTTCCGCAAAATTGTCATAGATATTATTGGAGTTTTGCATTTTTTATTAAAAAGGACCTAAGGGTTTCTATTCCTAAGCATTAATACTTTTCATTTACCGTCGTCTCCCCCGCGACGGCGGGATAGCCTGTCGCAGCAATTGATTTAATGGCAGGCCCCCGGCAAACGAAAAATATAAAATCTCTTTATTATAACGCTGTGTATTCAAACGCCGAAATAGGCGGATTTTATTTCGGGATTGTCCATCAACTCGTCACCGGTTCCTGATAGTGCCAGCGTACCGTTTTCGATAACGTAACCACGGTCAATAATCGGTAATACCGGCCGGGCAAATTGTTCGGTGATCAGAATGGTAATGCCGGATTCGTTTCTGAGTTGTGTAATGGCATCGATCAGCATGGTCTGCATCATAGGACTTAAACCCAGGAGTGGCTCATCAAGAAGCAAAAGGGACGGTTTGAGAACTAAAGCCATCCCGATCGCGAGCATTTGTTGTTCGCCTCCGCTCAAGAAGCCGGCCTTACGCTTTTTTAACGGATGAAGCGCCGGGAAGATGGCGTAAACCTCTTTAATCCTGTGTACCAATTCAGATCGTTTTACCTGATGACCCGCAATTTTAAGATTTTCCGCTACATCGCTTTCTGCAAAAATTGGATGCCGTTCTCTAGATAAAACCAGTCCCTTTTTCACACGCTCATAGGGTTGTGCATCGGTGATATTTTCTCCTTTGAAGATAATCTCACCATAGATGTTTATTCGTTCACCCCCTTTGCGCTGCTCTTTGATCTTCATATCTATGATGAGACCCGAAACCGTGTTCATAAGGGTGGTTTTGCCGGCGCTGTTGGAACCAATCACCCCGACAAACTCACCTTCACTTACCGCTAGGGTTAAATCATTGATCGCCAGTGCATTTTCAAAAAAAACCATTAGGTTCTTAACTTCTAACATTAATATGAACTCCTATTGTAGCTGATAGTTCATAGCTCATAGCTTGTCGCTGATATGTAGTAGGCTTGGAGGCTATAAAGCTATAAGGCAACAGGGCTTGAAAGCTAGTATTGGTTTTGGCCATCCTATCCTCCAAGCTTCCTTGTCTTCCAGGCTCCCAGCATTACCCCTTAAATCTTTTTTCCTCTCGCCTTAAGACTATGAGCAATAAGCTCCAAGCCATGAGCTTTTTGAGCTATGAGCTAAATCATGCTTCAGCGCCGAGATATGCCTTTTTCACCGCATCACTTTCCATGACCTCATTGGCCTGACCTTCAGCGATTTTTTCTCCGTAGTTGAGTACGATTACCCGATCGGCAATTCTGAACAGTTCTTTCAGACGGTGTTCGATCATGATAATGGATTTGCCTTCCTGGCGCAGTTTTTCGATGATCGGAACGATGCTGGCAACTTCTGCCAGGCTCAAGCCTGAAAACAGTTCATCCAGAATGATCAAATCCGGATTGAGGGCAATTACCTTGGCCAATTCCAACCGCTTCAGATATCCCTGGGGCAGCGCACTGGCTGTTTTGTAAGCGACGTAGGCATCGCGTTCAAAACCGACCTCTTCGAGCAGATCCAGCGCCACCGCATCCCGGTCGCCGTATTTCCCACCGATCAGTTGTTTGACTCTGGGTGAGCATAGCGGAATAATCATATTTTTGTAGGCCGGCAGCTGGTAAAATGGTTTAACCATCTGAAAGGTTCTGGCAATTCCTAGGCGGACGATTTTATAGGGTGCACGGCCGGTAATGTTTTGTCCGCGGTAGAGCACTTCCCCTTCGGTGGGTTTCACAAAACCGGTAATTAGATTGACGGCCGTGGTTTTTCCGGAACCATTCGGTCCAATCAGACCGAGCAGTTCCCCCTCAGCCAAATCGAAGCTCAAATCATGGATGGCCTGAACGCCCCCGAAGTTTTTATATAGTTTTGATACGTTGAGTAAAGGTGACGCTTCCATTATTCAACCTCCACCCATCGTTCGAACTGATGATATTTACGCTGAATGTAGTGGAATACGCCTTCGGGGATTGCCACCGTGAAAACCACAAGAAACAAACCGTAAATCACAATTCTGAGACCTCCCAGTCCTCGCAGAATTTCCGAGAGAGGCACCAGAATGAATGCCCCCAGCATCGAGCCTGCCAGAGTGCCGATTCCGCCGACGACCGCCGATGCGATGGGCAGAATAGAATAGTCCAGCGCAAAAACAGGCATGCCGACAAACAAATAGACATGGGTCAGGAAGGCACCGGCAAACGCGCCGATTGAACTGGCGATGAACAGAGCCTGGATTTTAAACCAGTAGATGTTGATACCGGCATTCATCACCGAACGGTCGTTGTCGTTGATTCCTTTTAATATCAGACCGAAATCGGAATTCATCATGCGACGGAATCCAAAGAGGGCGGCCCATAGAACGATAACCAGGACATAGATCTCGACCCATCTCGAGGGGAGGGCCGTCAGACCGCTAATGCCTTCGGTACCTCCGAAAATTCGTGTCGCCTCGATTATGCGCACCAGCATCAGCGGTAGCACCAGGGTAACCATCGAAAAAAAGATACCGCGCAGTCTTAATACTGGAATGAGAAAAGCGGTGCACAGCAGACCTCCGAAGATGGTTGCCAGCGGAATAGTAATATAGGGTGGCCATCCCCAGTAATGGTTCATGATACCGGCTAGATAGGCACCTGTCCCAAAAAACAGCGCCTGTCCCAGGGAGATCATGCCGGTTTGGGCCAGGATGTCCCAGCTGATAGCCAAAAGCGCAAAGACGCAAACTGAAAGTAAGACCCTTTGCCAGTAAATACTCAGTGTAAAAGACAGAACCAGCAATCCCACAATCGGGAGCAGGCGGGGGGCAGCCACATAGAGCATCTCCCGCCAGGAAGAAAGAGCAAAAACATCGCTGGATCGGACCTTGATGCCCCTGTCTATGCGCTCTTTGCGTTTTTGCATTATTCGTTGCGCAGTCAAATGGTTATCTGAATTTGATCGAATTTGCTTTTCGCAAACGTCAATTGAATACGTATTTTTTGAGGATTCGAGTATCTACTCTATTTTTTTCACCACTGATTTTCACGGAGGTACACTGATTTTTTCTCTGAAATTCCGGTGTTGTTCCGTGGTTCATGTTTTCTTTTCTTTGATCTTTTCCCGGTTGAGATTCCAATCGGCAATCCGCAATCTCCTAGATTCTTTCCTCCAGCTCTTTTTGCACACCGAACAGGCCCGAAGGCTTAATAATCAGTATGGTCAGAATTGCAATTAACGGAACCAACATCACCCAGTGGCTTTCCAGATATGTTACCGTCAGGGTTTGGGCATATCCGATTAAAAAGGAGGCCATGACCACGCCACCGGTGGAGCCCAGTCCTCCGACAATACAAACAGCCAGGGCATTAATCAGGACACTGTATCCCTGTTCAACGTTAATGGTGCCGAGGGGCAAAATAACGATGGCTGCAACGGCGGCATACGCGGCACCAAATGAAACACTGAGCATTGCCACACGATCGGAGTTAATGCCCAGGCTCAGGGCGGTTCTTTCGTCCTGGGCAATTCCCCTAAATCGCAGTCCGGTGCGCGTATGGTGGGTAAAAACCCAGAGAAATGCGGCCATGGCAACACCGATGATCACGATAAATACACGCTGCATGTCAATGATCACCTGGCCCAATTCGATGCTGTCATCCATAAAGACGGGCAAAGAATATTCAAACCCGATAAATCCGAGGTATTTGAACAGCTCTAAAATAGCGAGCCCGATTCCGAATGTGGCGATGACTTCGGATAACACCATGCCCCGAATTCTAAGCAGGATAAACTGGTACATCAGTGCACCGGCAATTGCGGTCAGTGCCACTGCCAGTATAACAGCTATAAAAAAGGGCAGGCCAACGGAGTTAAAAAAAACCCAGCACAGCAATGCGCCCAAAATATACAACGCGCCGTATGCAAAATTGGCAACTCCGCTGATTCCAAAGGTCAGGTTGAACCCCAGGGCCACCAGCATTAGAATAACACTGTTTACAAATCCATAGACGAGGGTATTGGCGAACATAAAAAAACCACAAAAAACCTGCCCACCTTTCCAAGGTACAAAGGAGGGCAGGCAAACGTATCAGTTTAGGAATTCGAGATGACCGGCTTTTGACTTATTTAGGGTGTCACCGTTTTTTTACCCAGGACGGCAGCTCGATTTCACCCTCGGCCAGGCTCTGCGGGTAAACAATCTTTCTCTTTCCGTCATTGGTCCATTGAAAAAAAGCGCCGACAGCGGTTTCAGCCGGATCGGTGCCATAAACCACCTGGTGGCCGTCATCAAACCGAATGCGGCCCATAACGCCTTTTCTGTCGGTTTTTTCAATTTCAGCTACAATGGCATCTGGGTCCAAAGAGCCGGCGCGCTCGATGGCCTCTTTGAGGATGTAAACCGATTCATAGGACGGTGCCGGCCCGTGGCCGGATTGAATCCCCTTGCCGTAACTTGTTTTGTATTTATTATAGAAGTTTCTGGCTGGGGCATATTTTTGGGAAGGAATATTGCCCAATTCAAATATAGCATTCATCAGGCCGCCGATTTTACCGTCAAAGGTATCCCAGGCAGCCTCGCCGGCCATGGGTGAAATAAATCCGGCAATCAGTCCCGGAACTTTAAGGCTTTTCCACTGTTTGACCAGCACTCCGCTTTCAGGCATATCAAAACAGGTAAACAGTACGCCGGCTCCTTTGGCCTTGGCTTTCATCAATGCCGAGGAGAAATCGGAAAAACCGGTCGGGAACTGATCATGGCCGACGACTTCCATCTTCAAACCCGGATAAACTTTTTTTTCCATTCCGTCCGCCGTACCCCGGGCCCAGGCAACGTCCTGGTTCATGATGTAAACTTTGTCAAAACCAAATTCCTGCTTCAGGGTTGCGTTGGTGCCGGCTAAAAGTTTAACCCAGTAGATAACATTTAAAGAAACCCGGAAAACATATTTGTATTTTTCGGGATTCTCTTTTATTTTAGCTTCGGTCGCAGGGCTCATGGCCACCGTACCCAGCATGGGCATCTTGTATTTGGCGAAAATATCCATCCCTGCCAGTAGAGCCTCGGAGCGAAACGGTCCCACCACAATCGCGGTCGGTTTTTGCTCCAGAATCAACTTTTCTATGCCCAGTAACGCCTCAGGCACCGGAACACCCGCTGCCGCATCGCGAAGATCGGCGGCCACCACTTTAAAAGGCCTTTTTTCACCGCCGACCATTACACCGCCGCCGGCGTTTATTTCGCTTACCGCCAACTGAACAGCCTTATGCGACTCCTTGCCTTCCAGAAAGCCTAATGAAGTCGGCACCCCGATCACAATCGGCTCGGCGGCATAGGCAGCCGGTCCGATTATTAACCATGTGAATCCGACGAATAACACAATTGCAAAAAAGAATAATCTACGTGTCATGATTTCCTCCTCTGGTATGAAATTTCCTCTATCCTTTGATAAAGATAACGGCTTTAAATAAATCTGTGAAACTCGTGTATGGGGGGTGTGGCGCAGCAACCTCCGCCACGGTCAGAAAACGACGGCGATGAAAATGGCTTTTCTAAAATATTATATGTTTTCAATAAGTTGAATGATATTTAGCTACTTATGTTCATATTTTTATTAGGATCTATTCTAAATTTCCATATAGTGGCTATATGAAGCCAATTCCGAAGTCAAGTAATTTATGAAAGATTTAAAATCGGCTGGACGGTTCACGAATTAAAAGAACAGCTGCCGAAAATTTTTAACTTCCTATGCCGCCAAGCTCTTAAAAGATAACGGCGAGAACGATGAAATTGCAAGGCGCGTCGGCAGCGACAAGAGTGGCGGCGTCTAGCATGTGGCCCTCTTTATTGTTCATTATAATGAACGATAAATCGTAATAAATTTTGGCCGCTTTGGAATATAGATCTATATATATGGGATTGTTTCAAAATTATCTTGACAAAAAATATTCAGATGGTAGGATAGCAACCCTGGTAAGTTCATCTAAGTGAACATCATTCTATTGTGGAACGACATCTAGGGTGTTTCATAGAGCTATCACAGGACTCCCCACCGAATCTGTGCTGCTTTTTACGCGATGAGCAGATTCTCACAGATAATGATTCCAGCATTGGAGGTATTCAATGAAAATTCAAATAGAATCTCTCGGGCTGCCGACCTTGTCGAAGTTAATTGGTAAAAAATCACAATTAGACATGGCAGCCGGAACGGTGGCGGATCTTATTTCGCATATTGTGGATCGACATGGCCGATCCGCACGTAAAATACTGCTGGACCAGACAGGGAATCTGGATCTTGCGATCCAGGTGATGGTCAATAATGAAGGTTTCCTGCCCAGGCACGAGTATTCACAGCGAATCCTCAAAGACGGGGATTCGGTGAAGTTTATGCTGCTGGTTGGTGGTGGGTGAGGCTAGGCTCCATTACTATAATAAATCTTAGTAATTGAGTTTTAGGTACAGCTGCGTCCATGAATGAGAAAATTCCAAGCACCAATTGACAAAAATCAAATAATATCCAAATTCGAATTTCCAATGATCCTTGTCTTACAGACGAGAGTGTAGCAACCGGTTACAAGTTCAGCGATAACAGTGGTGGTGCCCTCGTGACTCAGACAAGTTTGGAATTTGGGTCATTGTATTTTGAGATTTGTTATTTGACTTTTTTTATACCTATTGTTCATCTATCTATTTTTGAGTTACGGTGGAGAGTTGTATGTCTTACTTTCGCGTAAACGAAAACTGTAACGGATGTTTGGCCTGTGTGGAAAACTGTCCAGCGTCGGCATTGAGTTTTAGCGATCGGAACGGCAGACGAACGCTCCAACACAATATGACCAAATGCGCCCGTTGCGGTCAATGCTGGCGAATTTGTCCGCAGGAAGCCATTGAGTTTCAATATCTTTTAGTGGGCAAGTGGGATGAAGTGGTCACTCTGGACCTGATTCATTGTCAAGTATGCGGTGTACCGCTTTATTCGACGGCGTACGGGCAAAAATTGGCACGCACGCTGAACTCAACCGGTGACGCACTGTGTCCGCAGCACCGGCAACGACAGGCCGCATCGAGGTGGCCTGAGGTGGGAGCAGGTAGGACCAAGTTAAAATTGGGGGACAAATGATTGTCGGAGACATAAAACCGCTGGCAGAAATTGTTTCTGCCATCAACGAATATAAACAGGTGCTCGTCCTTGGCTGCGGCAGCTGTGTTACCGTTTGTCTTTCAGGTGGCTCAAAAGAGGCTGAACAGCTGAGTCACGAACTTTCGAAGATGAGGCATTATCAGGGCACGCCGCCGAAATTTGAGGTGGACACTATTGTCAGGCAGTGTGAACGGGATCTGGTACTAGAATATCAGGATATCCCCTTCGGTACGGATGCCATACTGTCCCTGGCCTGCGGTGCCGGTGTGCAAACCCTGGCCGATGCACTCGATCCGCTGCCGGTGATTCCAGCGCTCAACACAACCTTTCTCGGTGCCTCGGCCAAACAGGGGATCTGGACGGAAATGTGCCGGGGATGCGGCGATTGTGTGCTGACCTTTACCGGTGGTATTTGCCCGGTGGCCCGTTGTGCCAAAAGCCTCTTTAACGGACCTTGCGGGGGCTCGCAAAACGGCAGTTGCGAGGTCGGTTTGGATACACCCTGCGCCTGGGCGATGATTTTTTTGCGGCTTCAAAGGCAGAACAAATTGCACCTTTTAGAAGAGATAAGGACTCCCAAGGATTGGCGACCCGGTGGAGCAGCTGGCCCGCGCAAGCGGGTGCGAGTCGGTTTGGGGGAGGGATCCAACTGAACGCATATCATGGAAATAAACAAACTTGAAATACTATCTGTTGGTGTCGATGTCGGAAGCTCAACCAGCCATCTGGTCTTTTCCAATTTGGTTCTGAAAAGAGACGAGCGTTCGGTTACGCGGCGCTTTAACATTGAGGAGAGAAACATCGTCTATGAGGGCAGAATCATCAATACGCCGTTATTGGATGATAATACGATCGATATCCTCAGATTAACCGACTTTTTTAGAGAAGAATATCTACGCGCAGGAATTGATCCGGCCGATATCCAAACCGGTGCGGTCATTGTTACGGGCGAGTCCGCTCGAAAACAAAATGCCAAGCAAATTGCCGAAGCACTGTCCAATGATGCCGGCAGATTTGTGGCGGCGACGGCCGGACCTAATTTCGAGAGTTTAATCGCGGCAATGGGTTCGGGGGCCGCAGCTCGCTCAAAGGATTTCAGCAAGACGATATTATCCTGTGATATTGGCGGAGGAACCTCAAACATCGCCATATCCAAAAATGGGGAGACCCTATCGACCAGCTGCATATCTGTCGGGGGGCGGTTACTCGGGGTCAATTCTGCAGGTAAAATTTGGCGGATCGACCAGCCGGCAGCCAAGGTGATGGAGCATCTTGGATTGAAATATGAGATTGGAGACTCAATCTCTAAAGACGATACCGAAAGAATAGCCCTAAAGTTTGCTGAACTATTATTTGAGGTCATTACGGGTCCTGCAACATCCTCTTTAGCCCGGCAGCTTATGCAGACCACTGACCTGAATTTTCCAGACCGAATTGATGAATATTCATTTTCGGGGGGTGTCGCAGAGCTGATGTATGGGGGGCTGAATAACTATAACGACATTGGCCAAATTTTGGCCGATAAAATAAAATCGTTGACGCCTAAATTAACATCTCCCGTCATAGAGCTGCCGAATAAAATCAGAGCCACCGTCATTGGTGCAGGCGCCTATTCGTTGTCAATTTCAGGTTGTTCGGGTTTTCGGGATGATCAGATATCTTTTCCGATCAGAAATGTTCCCGTAATACGGGTGGATGTCGATCAATCGAAATTAAGTGTGGATCATGTGATCGCACAAATAAATACGTCCTTTCAGAGGTTTGATCTGAACGAAGGTGAAGAAATTATCGCATTGTACTTCAAGGACCCGGTCAGAGTTTCTTATCCCCAGCTGGAATTGTTTGCGCAATCGATTGAAGCGGCGCTTGCCAACACCATTAAGAATAAACTGCCTGTAATTTTGATCTTTGAAACGGACATCGCATGCAGTGTGGGAAATGTGATTCGTCGGGAAACGGGTTTAAAAACGAACCTGCTGGCACTCGACGAGCTTAAGCTGAAAGAAGGGGATTGGATCGATATTGGGGAACCCCTGGTTGCCGATCAAGTATTTCCGGTTACTGTTAAATCTCTCGTGTTTCATGGGGAATAAGCGCCTATTAGGTACCAGAGAATAAAAGCTTTCGATTGCGGAATACGGCTCCAGAGTCCGTGTATGGGCCTTGCGGTTTGATGAGAAGCTGCCGTCCACCAGTTCGTTGATTTGCTATCCTTGTGATGGTTGTGAAAAACCGTCACACTAGATAAAATATCAACGTCTCAGAATAAATATTAGGCTGCGAAATATATTCTTTTTTAAATGATTTGATTTATAGCCGTTATCTCTACTCGAAGGGTTATTTGAGTTTCAACACCAAAACTAAAATAGGCATTCCAGCTTTCCATTTCTCACTTTTTTTGAGGA
>WOR8_10006244_pt1 | contig 11457 bp, 8 predicted proteins | sample DeeMarSeWOR38_10_FD_19890 | JGI IMG/M metagenome (IMG submission 19890)
AATCGTTCGAGCCGGAATCCAGTCCATTCACCGGGGGCAGATGGAAGCGGCGCGCTCTCTTGGGATGACCTACCCCCAGTCTATGCGGTACATTATTTTACCCCAGGCTTTCCGGCGAATTCTGCCGCCATTGGCAGGTCAGTTCATCAGCCTGATCAAAGACTCGTCACTTCTGGGAATAATTGCCGTTCGTGAGCTTACCAAAGCAACCAGGGAAGTGGTCACCACCAGCTTGCAGCCCTTTGAGCTCTGGTTCATCTGCGCTTTGCTCTATCTGGTGCTGACCTTTGCCTTGTCCATGTTCGTCCAATATCTGGAAAGGAGGACTGCAATAGGTGGTTAAGGCGGAAAACGTTTACAAAACCTTCTATACCACCCACAAGGTTGAGGCCTTGGTTGATGTTACGTGTCAAATTAGTCAGGGCGAGGTGGTGGTTATTATCGGCCCCTCGGGATCGGGCAAGAGCACCTTGCTGCGCTGCCTAAATATGCTGGAAAAGGCTGACAAAGGTCATATCTACATAGACGGGGTTGATATTCTCGACCCCAAGACCAACATCAATAAGGTCAGGGAGGAAATGGGTATGGTCTTTCAGTCTTTCAACCTCTTTGCTCACAAGACGGCTATGGGAAACTTAACCTTGGCCCAGACAGTGGTTCGCAAACGCTCCAAAAAGGAAGCGGAAGAGAAGGCTATGGCGCTCTTGCAAAAGGTGGGTATTCCTGAGAAGGCTGGCTCTTATCCGGACAACCTTTCCGGTGGTCAGCAGCAGAGGGTTGCCATCGCTAGGGCCTTGGCTATGGACCCCAAGGTGATGCTCTTTGACGAACCCACCTCTGCTCTCGACCCCGAGATGATCGGGGAGGTGCTTGATGTTATGAAAGCTCTGGCCAGAGAAGGGATGACTATGGTGGTGGTAACCCATGAGATGGGTTTTGCCAGAGAGGTTGCCGATCGGGTGATCTTTATGGACGAGGGCAAGATTGTTGAGGTGGGGTCGCCAGAACACTTCTTCCGCGATCCCACCCACGATCGTACCAAGCTATTCTTGAGTCAAATCCTCTAGATTTTAGATTGAAGATTGAAGATTTATTCCAGGTCTGAGAATTTGAATTCTTCCTCTGGGGCATGCCCTGCGCCTTGCGCCCTGTGCCTCGAGCGCTTGGCGCCGTGCGGCAGGATCAGTTTATAAAAACCTGCTGGTATGCATTCATTGATTCCATCACCGTACCGGCGCCGCGGGTCACCGTGGTCAGTGGATCTTGTTCCACATGCACAGGCAGCTGGAGCATGTCTGCTAGCAAGGTGTCTAACCCTCTAAGAAGAGCCCCCCCTCCCGCCAGCCAAATACCGCTGTGACTAATATCCGATGACAGTTCCGGCGGTGTCTTTTCGAAAGTCCGCTTGATACTCTCTATGATAACGTTCACCGGTTCGGTCAAGGCCCTTCTGATTTCATCGTCGCTCATTTTGAAGGATCTCGGTATCCCTGTGAGTATCTCCTTGCCTGCCACGTTTGTGGTCAAGGTCTGAGGAAGGGGACAAGCAGAGCCAATTTCCAGCTTGATCCTCTCCGCCTCATTTTCGCCAATGAAAATTTGGTGGTGGTTCTGTACGTAGCGAATTATGGCTTCGTTGGCCTCGTCACCGGCAACCCGCACTGATTCAGAGTAAGCCACAGCAGAAAGTGAAATAACCGCCACCTCTGTTGTGCCACCGCCTATATCCACTATCATGTTGCCCACGGGCTTGTGGATGGGAAGGCCGGTACCAATGGCAGCCGCCATGGGTTCCTCTATGAGATGTACCTGGCGGGCTCCGGCTTGCTCTGCCGAGTCAATGACGGCACGTTTCTCCACCTGGGTAATGCCTGTGGGCACGGCGACTATTAAGCGTGGGCGAAAAAGACTAGCCCTCTTTCTGACCTTTTTGAGAAAATATTTGATCATGACACTGGTGACTTCGAAATCGGCAATTACCCCATCTTTCATAGGGCGAATGGCAACTATTTTCTGAGGAGTGCGACCAAGATACTCTTTGGCCTCGCCGCCCACTGCCACAACCTTACCAGTATCTCGACTCAAGGCTACCACCGATGGTTCGTTGAGAACGATCCCCTCACCTTTTAAGTAAATGAGGGTGTTGGCAGTGCCAAGATCCATTGCCATATCTTTAGCAAAGAGTCCAGAAATTCCGTCCAGCAATCTCATACGTTCCCTTATTTTCCTAATAGCCCGGATATTTCATGAATCCGCCTCAGGCGGAGCACGGATATGACCGTCTTTCCGTGCGTTCTCGGGTGTTTCTTCGACAGGCTGCCCGCGACTACGCTCGGGACAGGCAGGACAAGCTCACCCTGCGACGTACCATTTAGGTACGCTTCGGCACCAATCCCGCGGCACCGCGGGACGGTTGCCCCTTGGCACGCCCATCTTCGTGGTCTTGCGACAGCAATTCATGAAAAATCCGGGCTAGCCAGAATAAAATACTCTCCTCCGCCGTCAAAGGGGGGAGGACTGCGGTGGGGTGCTCACAAATTCTGATCTAATTTCGAGTCTATGCAATCAAGCAGATCTCATTTGGGTGTTGCTAACTGACACGTTCGATATTTGATCCCCTAAAGCTTGGAAGCCCATGGTCCAGAGTTCATCTGCAGAGGCGGCATCTCGAGGAAAGATGGCAAAACCAAACGACGGTTCCAAGCGAGGGTCATCGCCCAGGGGAGCCAACACCTCTCGATCCAAAGCTGCGGAAATCGCCAGAAGTTGGTCACGGATTTCTCTTTCGCCGTCACCTTCAAAGAGAACGGCAAAACGAGCTTGATCTAGGCATCCCATGAGCTGTCTTCGCCTCAGTCGCTGCAGTAAGGTTGAGGCAATGCGCTGGCGGAGGGTAGCCAGGGCTGGTAGAGCAACTCGAGTGCTCAATGACTCAAACTCTTGGATTTCGATAATGCCGAGGGCAAGGCTAGTGCCCTTTTCCCGACAACGTTCTAGTCGTTTTTTGAGAACTCGATCAAATGCCTCGGTATTACAAACTTCAGTGATAGGATCCAAATTTTGGACCAAGGCTAATTCCCGTTTAAGTGTAAAGTTCTGGAGAACCAGGGAAGCTCGCCTTACCACGGTAGTAACTGCACCAACCTCTTCTTTGCCCCAATTGGCCTCGCTTCGACTGATAAAGGCCATAACGCCTCTCACCTCTTCCGCTTCCCAGGCGAGGGGCATACCAATCAAACCACCTATACTGCCGATACCGTCTCGCGGACCAAAGAGAAAGGGAATGCGAGTACGGGAGCGAAATCTAGGGATAGTGAGGGACTTACGGTTCTGATAGATCCATCCCATGATTCCTTGATCGACCGGATATGCCCTCCTCATAAGTGTTGCCGGCAAGCTGCCGGAGGCGGCCACCGGTTGCAGAGATTCACCGTTTTTCATAGGGACGGCGACCAGGCCAGCATCGGCCTGTAGATATGGACAGACAGAATCCAGCAAACGGCTTAGATAAGGAGCGGGATCGTCCGTATCAGCGGGCAGTGCATCTGCCCGGCGCCACAAGGTCAGAAGCTGACGCTGACGCAGGTGGAGCATACTTTCGCGTTCGGCACTGAGGGCATTTTTTGCGACGGTTGCAAAACCTGAAAGGAGTTTTTGGTCTTTATTGGTAAAAACGTACTGCCGTTTACTGTCCACGCAAATAACACCTTTAGGACCACCCAGGGGGACAGCGAGGAAAGATTTGATGTTTTCTTCACTTCCATAATAGGGGAGGATCCTGGAGTCACGGTCAAAATGATCGACGGTAAGGGGTTGGTTGTTTTTGGCTACCCAGCCTATCAGGCCACCATCCTCGAGGGAGAATCGCGCCTCGGAGATAATGTGTTTGCTCAAACTGTGAAAAGCCCTAAGGGTAAGGAACTTGCCACGGTCGTCCCAGATAAAGACTGCTGCCGTATACGCATCCAAACAGTTACTCAGCAAAACTGTGATGTCGTCGAGTTGGCGATCAACTGACATATCGACCTGTAGGTGGGGCACATAAGGATGTATTAGAAGCACACTCGGCAGCCATAGCAAAGAGTAACGTCTCTGACGAAGGCTGGCCGAGAATAGTAATTGTTACCAGATGTTATCTCATCAAAGTTCGGGTCCATGAATAGCCTATTTAACGAGCTGTGTCAACTACTAATAGCTCGCTTTGCTCGCAATAGAACGCCTAGTGCTCAAGGGTCAAGACGATTCCGGTCGCGAGGCTGCGCCGTCATTACGCTGCGCTGTTATTTATTGATTGTAAGAGGTAGATGGTCAGAAAAATTTCGAATTTGTAAATCGGATAGTGACTTAACGCCGCAAGAGCTCTAAAGGGCTGGCACCTTTGACTTCTTACTCCATGCCCTATGGACAATGGTTTGCCAAATCCCCACCTTACGTGGGAGCAAGGCGATGCGGGCAGGCGCAAGCCGCAATCCGAAATAATCAAGCCCGGCACTTCGACCCTCCAATTTGACCTTGGTGACGGTTGTCAAACCCCACTAAATAAGATTAGGATAGGGGGGTGGTGATCAGAGGAGGATTGTATGGCCAGGATTCGGGTGTTGCCGGAAGAGCTGACCAACAAAATTGCAGCTGGCGAGGTGGTAGAAAGACCCGCTTCAGTAGTCAAGGAGCTTGTTGAGAATGCCATTGACGCGGAATCTCGCCGAATCTCTGTCGAGATTCAAGGAAGTGGATGCCGGAGCATTAGAGTGGTAGACGATGGTTTCGGCATGGAAGAGGATGACGTTATTCTGGCCCTCGAGAGGCATGCAACCAGCAAGATCGAAAAGGACGAGGACTTGGCCGCCATTCAACCCCTCGGTTTTCGGGGCGAGGCCCTGCCGAGTCTCGCAGCGGTGTCGAAGTTCGAGCTCATCAGCAGAACCAGGTCTTCCGCAGCAGGCACTCAAATTTTTGTTTCTGGAGGGATTGTCAAAAAGGTCAGCCAGTGTGGTTGTCCGCCAGGTACACAAGTGTGGGTCCGTGACCTCTTTTTCAATCAACCAGCGCGGCGCAAATTTTTGAAAAAGGAGAAGACTGAGTTTGGCCATGTGGCAGATGTACTAACCAGGATGGCCTTGAGCAGGCCCGAAGTCCATTTCTCTCTCCGGTTGAGAAACCGCCAGGTGCATGACTGGCCTGGAGCCGTAAATCTGCGACAGCGTCTAGCACAGGTCTTTTCCAAGGATTTTTCACATTCGTGGCTACCTCTTTCTCAGCAGCAAGGCCCTGTAAGGATCGAAGGATATCTCAGCCCGCCGGAACTCCACAGGTCCAGTAGCCGTATGCTTTTTCTTTATGTAAATGGTAGGGCTGTCAGAGATCACCTTTTAAGAGTTGCCATTGTGGAAGCTTACAGGACCTTGCTTCCTAAAGGCCAATTTCCTCTGGGAGTGCTTCTTCTAGAGTTGCCCCACAAACAGGTGGATGTCAATGTCCATCCAACCAAGGCGGAAGTGCGCTTCCAAGATCCTCGCGGTCTCGCCAAAACAGTGACAGAGGCGGTGCGGAACACTCTAAGCGTTATGGAAAGGCAACGATGGACGCGGCCCTTATCCGTGAAAGGGTGGCAGCGAGCTGCGGGGATGCAGGTGCAGAAAGAATTGAGACAGGTGCCACTGGAGAATATGACTGTAGCTGAGATTGGACATGCAAGCTATGCAACACTGGATTTTCTCTCGGCTGACTCTGCAGAAAGCAAGGACCTAAGGAAAGAGAAACCAAGGGGTATATTCGGCGATCTGACCGTCATCGGTCAGTTACATAACAGCTACATTCTCTGCGAGTCTGAAGATGGACTCATTCTCGTAGACCAGCACGCGGCTCACGAACGCCTGTTTTTCGAAATCTTCCGCCGAGAGACAATGGGAGGGAAGTTGCCAAGTCAGATCCTGGTGGTTCCGGAAACCTTAGAGGTAACTGGGGAAGAAGCCGCTTGGCTGGAAGACTCCTTGCCCATTTTTTCTAGATTGGGCTTTGGGCTGGAGCCCTTCGGTACTACGACCTTTGTGGTACGGGCAGTTCCGGCGGTGGCCCTGCGACAAGAGGTACAAAGGCTTCTCTTGGAGCTTGTGGCATCGGGCTGCGAGGGGGGGAGATCCCTGAGCGCAGACGCCCTTCTGGAGAAGCTGCTTCAATCTATGGCCTGCCGGGTAGCCGTCAAGGCGGGGCAGAAGCTGGGGAAAGACGAGATGGTGGCACTGCTGCAACAGCTGGACGGGTTGGATCTCTCTTCAACCTGCCCCCATGGCAGGCCACTCTGGTGGAAGATAACCCTGAATGAAGTTGAACGAATGTTCGGTAGAGCTTGAGCGAAGCGCCACAGACCAGCTAGCAGGAAGCAGCGGGCAGCGGGCAACGAGTACATTTGTAATCTCTTAGTTGTCATCTCACATTGCACATTTAGAACATTGAAATCTGATACTAGTAATGGCTGTTGACTGAAATGTGAAATGCGAAATGTGAAATAGTCAATGTAGCTTCTGGTTAGTTTATCGCTCGGGCGCTTGACTTAAGGTGTAAGACGCATAGGACATATGGACGAAGATAAGACCAAGGTAATTGCCATCATGGGTCCAACTGCTGTGGGAAAGAGTGGACTCGTTCTGCAATTGGCCAAAGATTTGGGTGGGGAAATCGTAAATGCAGACTCCATGCAGATTTACCGTTTTATGGACATCGGTACGGCCAAGCCCACAGCAGAGGAAAGAGCTGAAGCGGTTCATCATCTTCTGGACATTGTCGATCCCGACGAGGACTTTGATGCAAGCATTTACAGCCAACTGGCAAGGGAGGCGATAAACAGTCTGGTGGAGGAGGGAAGGGTTGCCATCGTAGTGGGTGGAACCGGCCTCTACCTTAAAGCGTTGTTTCATGGACTGTTTCCCACTGGTTATTCCAACCAAAGGATCAGAAAGCGTCTGCGTCGAGAAGGGGAAAAAGACGGCGGAGTGAAACTTTATGAGAAACTCAAACAGATAGATCCGAGCACCGCTAGGAGACTTCACCCCAATGATCTTTTCCGGATTACCAGGGCCTTGGAAGTATGGGAATGCACAGGTAAGCCCATGTCTGTGCTTCAAAAGGAGCACAGCTTTAAGGAAAACCCATTTATCACCTTAAAAATTGGCCTGAAACGTCCGCGGTCCGAGCTCTACAAAAGGATTAACCAAAGAGTTGAAGAAATGATGGAGCTGGGGCTTCTTGCCGAGGTCAGAGAGCTTTTGGACCGGGGCTACGGGCCTCATCTCAAGAGTATGCAGGCATTGGGCTACCGCCACATGGTGCAACATCTCGTAAACGGAATGAAAATTGCTGAGGCACTGAGAACAATGAAAAGAGATACGCGCCACTATGCCAAGAGACAGATGACATGGTTTGGGGGTGATCAGGAGATCAAGTGGTTCCACCCTGAGGAGGTGGAGGAGATCGGCAGGCTGGCGAGAGAGTTTATGGACTGTCTCGAAGCGAGTAATGGCTGAGACAAAAGAGTTGACAAAACCTTGAAGGACCTATACAAACTTGCTTGTTGACGGGAAATTCGGCGCAGCTACAAGAAAACATTAGGAAATCATAGGTGGCTTTACTGTATGGCACTAAAGGGTAACATCGAGACCTTCTATCTGTCCAGTATCCTCCAGCTTCTTGCTCAGGATAAAAAGACCGGTATTCTTACCATTGCCGAGCAAGATCGAATTGTGCGGGTTTACATCAAGAATGGCAACATCGTCTATGCAGTGGGCACCCAAAAAGAGGTAAGACTTGGGTATCTCCTTCGCACAAAGGGTATTATCTCAGCCGAGGAGCTCCAGAAAGCCCTTGCTCTCGCCAAACAAAGAAATGAGAAACTGGGGAAGATCTTGGTGGAAAAGGGCTACATCTCGGTCGAAACACTCAAGAAGTTTATTCATCAACAGGTGCGCGATATTCTCTACGACCTGTTCCTATGGAAACGGGGAGAGTTCGAATATGTAGACCAGGACTTCAATCTGGACCAAGAGTTTGTCACAGAGCTGAACCATATGGAGGTCATTCTCGAGGGCACTCGCCGGGTGGATGAATGGAGTATTCTAAAAAAGAACATTCCGGATAAACAAATGGTTTTCAAAATCAACAGGTCCGTGGAGGAACAGCGTGACACTGTAAATTTGACCGCCAACGAGTGGCGCATCATTTCGCTCATCAATGGGAAGCGGACGGTGCAACAAGTAGTTGAGGACAGTGGCAACGACGAGTTTAGCGTCTACCGGGTGATTAACTCCCTAATATCATCGGGCCTTATTGAACAAGGCGCAGCTGTGGCTACAATCAATTCTGAGGACAGGAGTGAAACCCCTTCAATTATCCAGATATATCACCGGGTGCTGGTCAGCATATTGCAAGTCACGGAAAAGGCCGTAGGCAGTCGGGCTCAAAATCTTCTGGAAGAGGCCAAAGCACAAGTGCCCGCCCAGTACTCAAAGTTTCTTCGAGCGTATGATTGCCGAGGCGATGCAAAGAAAAATCTTGAACTGATCCTTGGGGCATCGCTCAAAACCACTCCGAACAATCAAGAACTAGTCAATGGTTTCAATGCCTGGATTTTTGCCATCCTTCACAAACAAAGGGAGGTTTTTACTGAGGAGCAAATGGCGACGAGTTTGCAATCATTGACCGATCCAGCCGCACCCTGGCAGCAGGTCCCGGTAAAATCAAACCTCAAAGGGGCCATCCTCAGTTCCATCATCCAGACGGTGGAGCAATTTCAGCAACAGCTTGATAGGAATGGCAAAAACAAGGGAAAGGGCATTCTCTCATTCCTCAAGCGTAAATAAACTTTCCTTTGCAAATAATTCTGAGCAAGAGTCAGAGAGCTCGGACGCGAACCTGCCGTATGTTTTTCGATTACTTGGCCGGTAGGCGGCCCTGAGCTATGAATCAAACTGCAATGAAAGAAAGCAGATGTTCATCCTTCCGAGACGTCCAAGTCTTTCGGTAGCCTGAAATTCCTTAACTTCCTCAGGGCCCTTGCTTCGAGCTGACGAATGCGCTCCCGGGTCAAGCGAAATTCCTCTCCCAGCTCACTGAGAGTATAAGGCCTTGTTTCCCCCACTCCGAAACGTTTGCGCAGGATCTTCTCCTCCCGTGGTGTAAGAGTTGCAAGAATCCTCATGGTCTCCTCGGCCATGCTTTTTTTGACAGCTGCCTCCTCTGGTGTTGCCGCGTCTTGGTCTGCAACTAAATTTCCCACCACGGAGTCGCCATCACCAACGGGAGAATCCAAGGAAAGTGAATACCTTCTCTTGGCAATCTCAATCACCCCTTTGACCTTGTCGGTTGGAAGTTCTAGTTTTGCAGCGATCTCCTCAACTGTGGGAGACCGGCCCATACTCTTGGTCAATTCCAAAGAAACCTTTCTTACCTGGTTGATTGTTTCCAGCATATGAACCGGTACCCTGACCGTCAATGCTTGTTCTTGAATGGCGCGGGTCATTGCCTGTCTGATCCACCAGCTGGCATAGGTGCTGAACTTATACCCCCGATGATAGTCGAATTTGCGCACCGCTCTCATGAGCCCAATATTCCCCTCCTGAATCAGATCAATAAGTGGCAGGCCCCGATTAGTGTACTTTTTGGCCATACTAATTACCAAACGGAGGTTCGCCTCTACCATTTCCTTTTCCGCGGCCTTTGCTTTAGCGTATGCTTCAAGAAGCTCATTTACCTCCTGTCTTAGCTCATCTGGCTCGATCCGGACTTCTGAGCTCATGCTATTAATTTCTGGTTGGAGATTTTTTAGGGTCTTTGTCTTTTTCAGAAACCCATTAAAGCGGACCCGATTCTGCCTTAGGGCTTGCTCCGTTAAACCAGCATCATCCGCAGCCGAGAATACCAGCTCTCGCGCGTACTCGGGAGTTGGGCGAGTTTTCTTTGCATAGGTTTTCGTGGCATGCTCCTTCAGCCTTATTCCATCAGTTGACCTTTGGAGCTCGGAGATGATATTGACAATCTCACGGTCGCTCAACATGAGCTTTCGGAAAATCTCATGCATCTGCTGCATGGTCTCTGCTTCTTTTCTCTCATGCTCAAAACTCCGGTAGCCCTGCTGCTTGAGAGCTTTTAACAGATCTTTGGACTTTATAAGGTGTTCTAGTTTTTTGCCCAACCGGAGTAGACGTTGATGATCGTTGCGACCTGTAACCATCAAGACGATGTGAGGATAGCGCAGAATCACCCGAGCTACTTTCACCTCATTGAGCTCGATGCATTTTGCAACCACAATCTCATCTGCCTGGTCGAGCAGAGGAATCCGTCCAATCTGCTTGAAGTAAGTATTGGTGATATCACTCGCGTAATACTCTTCCGCTGTCGGTTCCTCAGCTTCGTGCAATGACTTCTCCTCCTCCGATACCTCTACTAGGTCCTCGAAGTCCATCATCTTTTCAGAATTGTTTTTTCGAATTCCTTGTTTCAAGGCAATCTCCTCGGATTATCAGGCTCGCTATCCTTCAATGGGTGGACCTACGTGCGCATGAAAAGTAGGCGCCCGCTGACAATCCTTTTTCCTGTTTATAGCCAAGAATTTTTAAATTATACTACAATATATATACTTTTTAACCATAAAATATCAATATATTGGTTTATAGTGGCTCAATGGTCTGTAGCTCAAGGGCGGATGAAAAGAGTGGATGGTGCCAGATGTTGGCTCGGGTTGGCCCCCTCTACAGGGCTGGAGAAAGTATATCTTGATGCAGCCTTTTCGGGTAAATCTACATGCAGCAAATCCCTTGTTACCCAGGAGATTTCCGAAGTAAAATATAAATATTATACAGAGAATGCCGAGATTCTGATCCTTCATCTATGGCTGAACTGGACCTGGATTATACAGTCGACCAAGAGATACTTTGGCGCCAGGTGGAAAAAGGCCCTCTTGGCCTTGTCCTTTGCTTGGATTTTCGTGCTGTTTTTTGGTTGGATAACCATGAAGTGGTAACGCATCCTAGAGGAGGAGAAAATGCTATGAGAATTCCTTTACAAATCACCGGTCGAGACGTCGAGCTGACGGAAGCAATCGAAGAGTCCATTCGACAGAAGGCAAAAAAACTCGAGCTCTTCTATGACCAGATCATGAGATGCAGGGTAGTGGTGGAGGCTCCGCACAGGCGCCAGCGTAAGGGAGTCCTCTACAATGTGCGGATAGATATCAAGGTGCCTGATGAAGAACTGGTGGTTAAAAAAGAGCTCAACCAAGATCTTTACGTTGCCATCCGAGACGCCTTCGATAGCGCACGACGCCAGTTGCAGGATTATTCAAAACAGAGACGTGGAGGCGTCAAATACCACGAAGAGACGCCACATGCACGGGTGAGCAAATTGTTTCCTGATAGGGGCTACGGGTTTCTCACAACTTCGGATGGCCAGGAGATATACTTCCACCGG
>WOR8_10009223_pt1 | contig 11455 bp, 5 predicted proteins | sample DeeMarSeWOR38_10_FD_19890 | JGI IMG/M metagenome (IMG submission 19890)
GATTGAACGCCAGCACGGTCGCACTGATCAATACCGCCGGGAAAATCAACTCGTGGGGATGCGAGAGCATGGTTTTGATCCCCTCGTTGCACATGGATCCCCAGGACGGCGTCGGCGGGGCGACACCCATGCCGATGAATGACAGAAAGGCCTCCGTAAAAATACAAGTCGGCACCGCAAAGGTCAGCGCTACCAAAATCACCCCCATGGTGTTGGGAATCATGTGGCGCATGATCAAATAGCCGCTTTTGGCCCCCAACAATTTGGCTGCTTGAATGTAGCCTTCATCCCGCTGCTGCATGACCTGCCCGCGGACCAGACGTGATGTTCCGGGCCATGAAAGGATCACCAGGGCAATCAACATGGGAACCACCCCGCTTTCGCCCGGCCCGATGCCAAAAGAGATTTTGAACAAAATCATGAAAAGCAGAAATGGCAAAGCCACCACGAAATCGGAAAAGGCCATCAGATAGCGATCGATCTTTCCGCCCAGAAAGCCGGCAAAGCCACCGTAGATCGTGCCGAAAATGACAAAGAGAACCGGTGCTACGATACCGATGAACATGGATATGCGCGCGCCGTACATCAAGCGCGACAGCATATCGCGACCCAAATAGTCAGTGCCCAGGGGATGCGCTTTCAAGGTGACGGTTTCACCGACGTTGCCGTCCAATCCCCGGAGCTGAGCCTCTTCCAGGGTGATGCCCTGGACCACTGGTACCCCGATGGTGGTATGCGTGTCGGCCTCATCCATGCCGTCTGTGGCCACGATGGAATAGTGGTAGGTGCGGGATTCGAGTTTCAAGCGATCTTCATAGCCGACGATGTTGCCGGCGTCGGTTTCACCCACCGGGATACCCAGATCATCGGGATCGGGTGCTTTTTCGTTGCGATAGATCACATAACCGGCCGCGCCCTCCACCGGGGCCCACTTCAAGCGCACCCCCTGGGTGGTGGGGCTTCCCACGACCTCGACGTTTGCACTGGCCAGCAATTCGTCCGGTATCTCTTCCGGTTCAGCCGGAAAACTATCCAGAATAATACCTTCCCAGACACCCTCAGATTCGGTAATGACCGCTGTTTTATTAAAAGTGATAAACTGTGAAATCTGATCCAGGTCCTGCGCGGACGGATCAACCCGCCAGAGCAGCGGACCGACCAGGGTAAAAAGGATCAGGGCCACGACAATGCACAAGGAGGCCATGGCGCGCTTGTTTTTCCTCAGGCGCACCCAGGCGTCCTGCCAATATGAAAGCGATGGGCGGGTCAGCTGTTGAATATCGCTCGTGACCGTTACCCCTTCGAAATCTAATCCTTGCGGGTTGTATAACGCATGTTCCGTCATCTTTTTTCTGCCTCTTTGCTTATTTTAGTCTTATTCGCGGATCGACATAGGCATAAACGATATCCACCAACGTGACCATCAGAACCAGAAAAGCACCGTAGAAAACGGTTGTGCCCATGATCACGGTATAATCCATCTGCTGGATTGCCTCGACGAAATACCGTCCCAAACCCGGAATGGCGAACACCAATTCAACCACGAAGCCACCGGTGGTGATGGCGGCGATTGCGGGCCCGAGAATGGTGACCACCGGGAGTACCGCGTTTCTAAGTTGATGCACAAAGAAAATTCGAGTGGCGGACAGGCCTTTGGATTTGGCGGTGCGGATGAAGTCGGAATTAATGACTTCGAGCATGGAGGAACGCATCAAACGTGTCAAATAAGCCATGGTGCCGATACCCAAAACAAACGCCGGCACCCACATATGCATGATGGAGCCCCAGCCAGCCACCGGAAAAACGGAGGTCCCCGTCGCTTTATTGATTAATACAATCGCAATCTGGGCCAGGGCGGCAAATACGAAGCCCGGAACCGCCACGCCCAGAATTACCAGGAACATGATGACGATATCCGGCAGCTTGTTGCGGTAAAGGGCCGTCAAAGCCCCCCAAAGAACACCGCCCAAGGCGGCAAAAAGGATCGCCAAAACCCCCAGAATGGCCGAAACCGGAAAATGTTCGCGGATGATGTCGTTGACCATACGGTTTTGCTGGGTGAACGAGATCCCGAAATCACCTTTGAGCATGTTGCCTAAGTAGATGAAATATTGGGTCATGACGGGTTTATCCAAGCCATACTTTATTTCGAGGTTTTTGCGGATCTCCGGACTGACCTCTTTTTCACTGCTCAGCGGATCACCCGGCACCGCATGCATGGCCATAAAGGTGGCGGTGGCGATAAACCACACCGTCACCACCCCTGATAAAACTCTTTTTAGAATGTATTTCAGCATGTTGCCTCTCTTTGGGAGTTTCGGGCATCCGGCAACCCACGGCCGCCCGACACCCGACACAGCCCGTTAGCAGACAATCTATTTGACCACTCTAGCATAGATATAATTGGGATTGAAACCGGTTACCGACCGGCTGATCCCTTTAACATCTTTGTGCTGGACATAAACGTTACTGCCTTCGAACAAAGGGATAACCCCGATGTCCTCGTACATGGCCTGCTGGCATTTGGCGAACGCATCCATGCGTACCTTCGGATCGACCGATTTGCTGGCGATACGGATATTCTCGTCATACACCGCGTTTTTCCACTTGCCGGAGTTGTTCGCGTTCCAGGAGGCAAACAGTTCCGCATAGGTCATGGGGTCGTCGTAATCCGGCAGCCAACCGCCGATCACCATGTCAAATTCACCGGCACTGGCTTTGGCCAGACGTTGTTTGAAGATCTGTTTGTCGAGTTTGATATCCAGACCCAGAGCACCGTTAAACAAGCCCTGCAGGTATTCACCCATCTTGGCAATCGAGGGGGTATCGTCGCACAGCAGTACCAGAGGTGGAAAAGTGTCGATACCAAGTTCTTTTTTTGCCTTGGCCAGAAATTCCTTGGCGGCCGCTTTATCGACTTTATGTATCGGGACCGGATATTCCTTGCGGAATTTGTCGTTCACGCCCTCCAGAAAAGACAACATGACGCTGCGCCCGGGCAGGGTGCCGGGAACCCCGACCACCTTGTCGGCAAACACTTGGGGATCAAAGACCGCACGCAGGGCTTTTCTGAAGTTCAGGTTGGCGGTCACTTTGCCATCGCGGTGGTTGAAGACGATGTAGCGTAAGCGGCCGCTGTCGAACTTGCGAATCTTCATTTGACTTTTCATGGCCGTTTTGATGGTCTCGGAATCCAGCTCAGCCACGACAATTTTGTCGTCCTTGAAAAGGTTCAAGAGGGCCGTGGTATCGGACGTAATGTAGGGACAATCGATGACAGACAGGGTAACCGCGTCCTTGTTCCAGTACTTTTCATTTTTTTCCATTCTCAGGGAGGCACCATGGACCCACTTGGTCAGCTTGAAAGCCCCGTTGAACAGCAGGTTGGAGGCTTCGGCCGCATATTTGCTGCCCATGGTTTTGTAATAATCCTCGCGTACGGGAAAATAGGTCGAAAAAGCCGCCAGGCCCAGAAAATAGCCGCAGGGGTATTCGAAATCGACCTTCAGTGTATAATCGTCGATGGCTTTGACGCCCAGTTGGGTGAGATCTTTTATTTCACCGGTATTGATCGCCTCGGCATTTTTCACCGGGTACACGATAAAAGCGTATTCGCTGGCCACCTTCGGATCAACCGCCATGCGCCAGGCGAACACAAAATCTTTGGCGGTTACAGGCTTTCCATCGCTCCAGAGCGCATTCTTTCGCAGGTAGAACGTCGCCCCCTTGGAATCGATGTCCCAGCGTTCAGCCACCCCCGGTGCCAGGCGCCCCCGCCTGTCATAGCACAACAAGCCTTCCATGACGTGACCCAGCACCATCATGCTGACCGAATCTTCGGTGAGGAAGCTGTTTAGCTGAGGCGGTTCCTGATTAAGGGCGATTCTGATAATCTGATTTTCGGCATCGGTGGCCTGGTCAGCGGCAAAAGCCACCGCAGCAGGCCACAGCAAGATTAGTAACAAAAAAAACGTAAATTTGTTTGGTAAGATTTTCATAAGCCCTCCTTTTTGTGTGATATTTGTTTTAAGAATTTGATCCATCTTCGATCCGATTTGATGCTTATTGCGACCAGAGCTGCTGTCATTTCTTTAGGTTGGCTCGGATCGATAAGGCTTGAAACTTTAAACACACCGCTTTTGTCGAGATCTTTAAAACTGTTCCGTAAGGCTGGGGATGTTACATTGAGTTTTTACCATTTCACAGATCGGCATTCGCCCGCTTTCAGTAAACAGACAAATGAACTCATTATCCAATGTACCAAGATTTGTTTTGGCCACAGGAGCGCTCTATTTTTGACTATAATATTTTGAGGAAAAGAAATATTTATTAGAAAAGGAAATCAAGGCAGAAATATTTAAATAGCAAATAATTTTATTTTTATTTTTCTTATTAAGATTGGTCTTACGTGAGAAATAATTAATGTCAAGTCATATAATTTCATGGTGTATGCGCAAAATTTATTGCATAGCTGGCGATATGAATTTAAAGTGGGGAACAAATCACTACCGGGAAAGGACCTAACCTAATGAATTTTAGACAACTCGAAGCCTTTCGGCATGTTATCATGACTGGGACTACCAAGGAAGCCGCAAGTCGCATGTTTATTACCCAGCCTGCGATTAGCCGCTTGATCAACGCCTTGGAAGAGGGGTTGGGTTTCGCACTTTTTAACCGCTTAAAAGGCCGTCTGCAGCCGACCACGGCGGGCATGCGTTTTTATAAGGCAGTTGAGCAAAGTTTTCTGGGCCTGGAACGTCTGGATCAAACGGCCGCCAGAATTCGCCACAGCGAACCCCGCGAGTTGAAAATTGCTTGTACTCCCGCTTTGTCGGCCACCCTGTTGCCGGTGGCCATTAAAGCCTATCGCGTCCATTATCCCAGGATCATGATCAATGTGGACACGGTTATCGTCCCGGATCTCCTTGAACGGTTACAGCAAATGCGTGTTGACTTAGCCGTAACCCTCGCCTTCCCACCCTTCACCGGTATTGAGGTAGAAACGCTGCTCGAAACCGAAAATTACTGTGCCATGCCCATTTCGCATCCCCTGGTATCGAAAGACGTCATTACCCCCGAAGACCTGGTCGGGATTCCGTTGTTAAAAACCCTGCCCACCGGACCACTCACCTGGGAGGAGGAAGATCAGATCTTTCAGAAAGCCGGCATAGAACCTAGTTACGCAATGACCTATCATACCTCGCACACCGGTTACGCCATGATCGCCCGAGGCCTCTGTATCGGCTTGATGGAGCCCTTCGCCGCCCAACACTGGCGCAGCGAGGTTGCTTTGCGCCCGTTTCGTCCGCGGGTGAAATTGACCTACGCCTTGGCATACCCCTCCCCACAGATACGGTCGAAACCGATTTGCGAATTCCGCGAAGCCATCAGGGAGGCCTTTAAGAACTGGACGTTTCCATCTTGAAGGTGCCGTAAAAAGTATAGTTTTCTCGCAACCGAGCGAATCCGATTTGACTGATTGCTTCCCTTCAGCTTTCCCATCATAGGGATCGGTCGAAGGCTTGATCCCAGTTTGCCTATCAAAAAAACGATAACAATTCCATATACATTTTAAAATTTAACGATTTAACATGATTAATCCACTAGCGTTAACAACGCCACCGTCATTTGCTTAAATATCATGCTTTTTCAAAGCGTACAAAACGCAAATATCGATGTTGCTGAGGTCGGTGTTGGTTAATTACATCAAACTCAGAGAATGGTTCTATGTTTGGACTTTATGATGAAATCCACCATTCTCAAATTTTCTAAACGATTACTATATATTGTGTATGCGAGGTGCTTAGGCAAAGTTTACATAACGTGCCTTCACCAAATCTTGAGGAAAATTCTGGGATGTTATGTATTAGACTGGGTAATCTTCAATTCGCCAGTTTTCATAAAAGCTGTGCAAACCCGAAAAAAATCGGCTATCCGAATATTTTAGCAGGATAGCCGTAGTCAAACAAAAACAAGTCCTATCTACGACCACTATATGTTGTGCTTTTGAAATCTTAAATTCCTCTATAATATCTTTCATTCTGTCTGCTTCGAATCGACGATACCTTGCCATTTCCAGGCACCATTCTCTTTAACGATATGCAGGTCATCAGGCAAGCGGATTTCACCCAGTGCGCTAGCCTCGATATACCCTTGCACATGGTGGGCTGCTCCATTTCGTTGCAATCCGGTTACATGCAGTTTTACCCCGGAGCGTCCTTGCAGAAAAGGTTGGAGGCGTTCGGCAAACAGCTTTTTTCCTCCTCCCGCCAATTGGAAAGTCTCGGCAAAACAATCGTTTCCCAAAAACGAAAATTTCCCAACCAGGGGACCGGAACAGTCATCCACGAACCGTTGCTGCTCCTCACTCAGCTCAGCATCAAAATAGTCATCACGGTCCAGCAGGGCGGTCTTTTCCGGCAGCCCGAGCCATTTCCAGCGACTTTTCAGTTTAATTAAATTCTCCAGTGGCCACACACCTTGTAACCCTGCGAATATATTTATGTAATTAAATTTCAAACTGCCCCGCAGATAGGCTCTGTTATTTTCGATACGTATCTTGGTAATGTGAACATATTCCAGGTGGGGCGGACTGGCGCTAAACATCAGACGGGATGGAGAGGCATGGATATCCCTACTGTGTTCGTATGCGCGCGCATAGTTTTGAGCAATACGGCGGGTATCCTTGCTATCGATATCCTGTGCAAATTCATGGAAGAAATCCAATATGTCTTGTGGCACAGGTGTGGAAAAAACATAATTAGGTGCCAATCTGTCGATATATTGCCATGACGCCGTTTCTTGCTTCAGCGGCGGCCTGGCCACCATCTTCGCAGTGTCAGACGTTTCTAGAACAGCTTCGAAAATAAGCTGAAGCAGTCGGTCATGCCCATTATCCTGTGGTAGCGCAAAACGGCTCGTTGATGTCGTTACCACCACCAACTGCAAAGCCGGAACCAGGACAAGATATTGCCCCCCATCACCTCGCGCCACCAAACTCTCATGCCCCCTGATCGTTGCCTTAACCCAGCTGCCCCCCGGAGCGTCATCAAGTTCAGCGTGAGGGATTTTGAAAAATAGCCAGTGAACCCATTCCTTGGAGACGACCCGCTGACCATCCCACGCCCCTTCCTGGGCCAGCAGATAGCCTATTTTGGCAAGATCCAGTGCTTTGAGCTGAAATCCGACCATTGGATCGTGCACGTAAGTCGTAATTCCCAGAGGTTGGAACAGATAACGGTAAGCAAAATTGAATACGCTCTGGCCGGAAACCTGTTCAATTACCTGGCTCAACAGATACGCTGCGGCAAAATTTATCGCCGGTTGGCTCCTTGTCTGTTGCCGGAAAATTACTCGCAGACTGGTCTTAATTCGGTCTGCGGCGTAAAACAAATCCCAATATTCCGGGTTCCCCGCACCCCAAAGTAGTGGTGCCTGTGCCCTTAGCAGGTGGCTTAGCGTCAGCGACGCTGTACCATCGGATAGGGTTTGCGTCAGATGTTTTTGGAAAAAAGCAGACAGGGGTTGCTCAGGCCCCTGGATCAATTGATGATCGATGGCGATACCGATCAACACCTGGAGGAGCGGGAGATTCAGGGAATGCAAGTAATCCGTCTCCTTGGGACCACCCTTCCAGTAGTATTTTTCCACTACCGTCTTGCCGTTGCGAAGCATCAACAGGCTTCGAGCGGTGGGCAGCCGCGTGTCAACGTAATCGAGCGCTTTGGTCAAACGGGTCGGGTCGATGTGCTGATTTTCCGGTTCCGCCGGATGCCATTGCTTATCATCCAAATAAAATGTCTTTTGAGCATAAACAACAATGAAAGTGTATAACCCCGCCGTTGATGCTACAAAACAGACCAGGTAAAGTGCACTAATTTTGAGGATCCTTTTCATAGATATCATACGTTCTGCGTCCTCCGATCACTAACTCGTTTCAGGGGATCCATCTGCCCGGTCCCATAAAATATTCGCAACAGGGCCGGTGCGAGCAATACATCGGCCAGAAAGGCCACCAGTAATGCAATACCCACCACCAATCCGAAGTCAGCTACCACTTTCAGGTCACTGAATAGTCGCATCCAGAAACTGGCAACCAGTATCAGTGTTGTTGCTAGCATGGCTCGGCCCGCCGATCCTAAAGTCTCGCTCACAGCAAAGTTGATGTCGCCAGATTTCAGATAGTACCTGCGAAAGTTATGGAAAAAATGGATGGTGTCGTCAACAGCTATTCCAATGGCGATACTGCCGCCAATCAGGTTGTATGTATTCAGCGGGATATCCAAATACCCCATAATCCCCAAAGCAATGATAAATGGTAACAGATTGGGAATCATGGATAGTAGTCCCAGGCGCACATCTCCAACGGCCAGGATCATTAAGGCCGTAATCAGCAGAAATCCCACGCTATAACCAATGGCCAGGCTGGTCATCATCGCATTAATGATGTCGGAATTGATGGAGACCACACCGGTTACCGCCACCTTGACACCGTCGTCGAATAAAGTTGCGGCATATTCCCGCACCCGTGCAATGAAATCAACATCATGGGCAGCATCCCGCCAGTACATCATAGCGGTCAAACGACCTATGCGTAAGTCAGCATCGGTGTATTTTCGTAACGTCTCAGGAGCAATACGATTTATGTGATCGAATTGCTCTGCTAGGGACGGTTCGTCTTTGGGAATCGAGCATGGGCTCTGATCCCGTCCCATTGCTTCGCAAGAGATTTCCTTGATGAAATCGACGAGAGATCGGGTTCTGCCGATATAAGCGCGTCCATGAAGATCGGTCTCCGATCTCAGGTGGGTATCCAACTGCCCGATGGCCTGAAGCAGGCTATGGTCGATAATTCCCCGTTCCCGCTGTGTATCGATCATTACTTCCAGCGCCCGAAATCCACCGGTCTGTGCTTCAATTAGCCGGACCTGCCGCATGAAATCGGAATCTTCAGTGAAATAATGAAGTTGGTTGTGGGAAAAATGAAGCTGGGAGATGCTGAACCCCATCGCAAGTGTACCAACCAGAAACAGACTCAAAACGGGGTAAGGCCGGGTAACCCCGAGGCGTCCCAACGCCAGCAGGGTTCGGTTGAAAATGGAGGCCTCATAGGTCGCTTCACCCTTTTTCACACCCGCAATAACCTGAAGGATGGAGAGAAATGCCGGCAAGGTGAAAAGCGTAAACACCAGGATGGCGAGAACTCCAATAATTGTGAAATTCATCAAATTCGCAATAGGCGCGATATCCGAGAAAGTAAATGACAGCATTCCCGCCACTGTCGTGAAACTGGTCATGGTGATCGGCAAACCGGAATGCTTCATGGTAGAGATAATGCCTCGGAACTTCCCAACCTGCTTCTGGTACTTGTAATAGACCACCAGGAAATGAATCGGTGCGGTCAGGCCGATGGACAGCAGGATGGAGGGCAACATAGACGAAGTCAGGCTGAGGCGAACCGACAGCAACGCCATCAATCCTAAAGCTACCATCAGGCCCAAAATTGCCGTCACCTGGGGCAAGTAAGCACCCGATCCCCGACCAAACACAAACGGCATGAACACAACCGCAACGATCAGGATCGCGATACACATCTTTTTCATGTTAGAACGGACCATAGGCTCGACATGATACTGGTAGACTGGCGTTCCACTGAAGGCAATGCTGAAGTCCGGGGCCTGATATTCCTTGATTACTGCCTCAACGATGCCGATGACGGCAATATTCTCTACTTGCGATATCGACTGTTGTTCCCCAGGTGGATGATGGGCTTCTGCCCCGTGGACGCCCCGGGCATAACCCCGCAATCGCAGGCCGTCGGCCGACAACGCCGAGACCGCCTGCGTTTTGATAACAACGATGGCATGCTTGCCATCCGGGGTAAAATACAGATTCTGGTATCCCGGATAGGAAAGGCCACATTGTCTGTAACGCGCCACTTCTTCCTCTGCCCGCGGCAGGCTGTCGAGAAAGCGCCCGACACGCACACCATTATCACCGGGCTCGATATAGGCCGCATTGGCCAGCGAACTGACCTCTTTTAACAGCGGTACTGAATTCTCCAGATCCTCATGAAACTGCTTGAGCGTGGTGAGGAATTCAAGGCTGAAGATATCGGAGGAGGAGATCAACAGTACAATTTTTTCGTCACGTCCGAATTGACTGCGAAAACTCTGGTAATCAATAAGTACCTGATCGTGCCGCGTGAACATGCTTTCTACAGAAGTGGCGATACTGAGTTTGGGGAGCTGAGTACCAGCCAACCCGACTACCACAACCGTCATTAGTAAAATAGCCCAGCGGTGGCGAATGACACTGATGCCCAAATATTGAAATCCTTTTTCTATCTTGCTTTTATAATCATACATCAGTGTCACTCATTACAACGCCTTTCTTTTTTGAGTTTTCAGATAGTCAGGATGTCACAGCATGTATAGTAATGGTGAAATGTTGAGATAAATCCATGTTTTTTTTACTCTCAAAATAATGTGATATAGAACGATATGATAATTTATTTGAAATTACACTTATCATCCTTGACCTGGATATATCAACTTTGAAATTCGTGAAGATCTTCATTCAATATCATACAGAATGGCACTTGAACATTAACTCTGTCACCTTTGATTTCTAAGCCAAACCTTCCTTTATGTATGGAAAATTATGCGAAAGCCGCTTCACATAAGTGATTTTATCCGAACGTCAATTTGCCAGATCTTCCATTACAGTTCATTTGTTCTATATTGAGAGATACAATCGCAAGGGGCAACCGGACAATCGGTGGTGGGTATTAAGATTTGATCAAATTAGGAGCACACTTCCATGTTTGGACTTTATGATTGGATCTAAAATTCTCAAGGATTTTTGGCAACCACTATATGTTGTTGTTGCTCGATACGCAGGAAAAGTTTACATTTCATCTAAAAGGCACCTCCCATCGCAAAGAAGAATGCGATCTGTTAAGGTGGTTAAGCAATAACCCATAACCCCTTAAGCAAAAGGAGGTGCCGTATGCAATTGTATTGTGGATTAGATCTTCATTCAACCAATACTTACATAGGCGTTTTGGACACGGATTTTAAACGGGTCTTTAAAAAAAGAGTCGGTAACAATTTGGATTTTATCCTGCAGACACTGCAACCCTTTAAAGATCAGCTTAAAGGCATTGTGGTTGAGTCCACTTATAACTGGTACTGGCTGGTAGACGGTCTGATGGATGCCGGCTATGACTGTGTTCACCTGGCCAATCCCTCAGCCATCAAACAGTATGAAGGCTTGAAGCACAGCGACGATCAACACGATGCCTTCTTTTTGGCCCAGCTACTGATTTTAGGCATTTTGCCCCAAGGCTATATTTATCCGAAAAAAGATCGTCCGGTGCGAGATCTGGCGCGCAAGCGGATGTTTTTAGTTAAACATAAAACCGCACATCTTCTCAGCTTGCAGTCATTGATTG
>WOR8_10009402_pt1 | contig 11453 bp, 10 predicted proteins | sample DeeMarSeWOR38_10_FD_19890 | JGI IMG/M metagenome (IMG submission 19890)
TCCGGAGAGCCGGTGAAACAATTCCATGGTTTCGGCCTGTTGAATGAAATACTGGGTTTCTTTACTGATCTGGAACCCGAACCGCTGTTCGAAGCGGATGGCCCGGAAGACGCGCGTGGGGTCTTCCACAAAGCTGAGACTGTGGAGGACGCGAACGATTTTATCCTTGAGGTCACGCCGGCCTCCGAAAAAGTCCAGGAGTTCGCCGGGGGTTCTGTTTAATCGAATGGCCAGGGCGTTGATGGTGAAGTCCCGCCGGTAGAGATCTTTTTTTATGGAACTGCGCTCCACGGTCGGCAGCGCGGTGGGATATTCGTAATATTCCGTCCTGGCCGTGGCGATGTCCAGGTGATGCATCTGTGGAATGTTGAGCGTCTTAGGAAGCGCGATTGAGACGGTTCCAAATCGCTCATGAATTGTCCATTCCGCCTTCAGCTCTTTTGCTAAGGTTTTGCCGAAACGAATTCCGTCTCCTTCGATCACCACGTCCAGATCGAAGTTAGGAATGTTCATGAGGAGATCACGGACGAATCCGCCTACCAGGAAGGCCGCGACCTCCTGTGTGTCGGCTAACTTTCCAATGGTTGCGAGCAAGGCCAGGAGGGTCGGAGGCAACCGGCTTTCCAATTGTTTTTGGAGATTGGAGGTTCGCAAGGTTGGCGTGGGGGCTGGTGTCGCAAGTGAAGTCTTTTCACTTGGCGGCTCGGCATCACCTAATTGGGAAGGGAGTCCTTGGTGCATTGCCCGAAGCAAATCGGTACGGCTGAAAATGCCGACGATCTGGTCATGATCCAGCACCGGGACGATCCGCTGATTCCGCTCGACCATTTGGTGTTGGACATCTTCAAAGGGTGTGGCGGGGGTGGCCAGGAAGATGTCTCTGAGCATGATGTGATCAATGGGGTGGGTGGCCAGTTTGTGATACAGGGCCTTTTGCACCGCCTCCCGTGTGGCTAACCCCATGAAGGCTCCAGTGGCATTGACCACGGGTAAGGCGTTGACCTCATATTGGGTCATAAGGCGTTCGGTCTGTTTGATCGGGGTGTTGAGTTCCACGGTCCTGACCGGCGTCGTCATGAGACGCTTGATGGGGAGCCAGGTTTTGGCCTGTTCCTGAAGGAGGGCGTGTATCTTCCGTTCCACTTCGACTAAGGTGAGCCCTTTAATGCTGGCGGCGGCAGCCATGGTGTGCCCTCCGCCCCCAAAGGCCTGGGTGATATGGTTCATATCCATGTCAGGGTGGCGGCTTCGCCCGATGACTTGCACTTTGCCTTCCATGGCCACGGCGGCGATGATGGCATCGGCTCCGTGCAATTGCGCCAGTTGTTGAACCACCGGCGCCAGGTCCTGCACATAGTCAGGCCAGGTAAGGGTGGTGAGAAGAATACGGCGGTTTCCGAGGTTCAGGATTTGTGCCGATTGAAGCAGTGCATGGAATAATTCGAGTTGTGGGGGCGTCCATTGCCGGCTGATATGCTTCGTGACCTGGTTGATATCAGCGCCTGATTGGACGAGGGCGGCACCGACCTGAAAGTCGCGGGGTGTGGTATTGAGATATCCGAATTGGCCGGTTTCCTCATACAGGGCTATGGCAAATAATGTGGCTTCGGCGGGTGTCCACTTCAGCGATCTGGCTTGCAGTTCTTCGCAGAGGAGGGTGATGGTGGCCCCCACCGAATCGAGTTTGCAGTAGTCCGCGCGTGGAAGCAGGGGATTGTCCCCCTCCATGGGATGATGATCAAAGATATGAACGGAAAGGTGTTGATTTTCAATGACTTTTTCGAGTGGTCCTAACCGATCTTGGTGCTGGGCATCCACTAATATCAGGCGGGTTATTTTTGTGAGGTCCAGGCTGGAGAGTGCCGTTAAGGGAAGGGGATGTTCGGCGAGAAACGCTCGCTCCCGGGATTGGGCTCCTGCCGGGAGAACGAGATATGCCTCCGGGTAGAGCTTCTTGGCAGCCACCATTGAGGCGATGCCATCGAAATCTGCCTCGAGATGCGTGGTGATAATTTCCATAGGATTTCCTATTCTAGCAGGGATCATGAATGGCCGGAAGTTTTTCGAATATAGAAGAAGAATACGGTTCTTGAAAATCTTCTGTTGATTGAGAGGCCCTCTCCATGTTAGATGGGGGCAACTCAGGAGGCGATCTGTCCCGGACGGATCATTTGTCGATCACACAATCAGGAGGGTGACACATGGCTGCCAAGGCTAAGCCCAAGTCCAAGGCCAAGCCCAAGTCAAATGTCAAGACTAAGTCAAAGGCTAAGGCGAAGCCCAAGGTTAAGCCTAAGCTCAAGTCTAGGAAGACGTCTCGGACTCAAGCGAAAGCTAAACCGAAGATGAAAGCCAGACCGAAGACGAAAGCCAGACCGAAGAAGCCTGTGAAGCCTCAACGATCACCGTCTACCAAAGCGAAGTCCAAGAAAACGAAGGTCGGCACCAAGGCTCAGGCCAAGGAGAAACAATCCAAGGCCGTGGCTCAGGCTACACCACGATCCAAAACGACGCCAAAAAAGGTGGTGAAAGGGAAAGAGAAGAAGTTGACTCCATCTCAAAAGACTGCGAAACCAACAACACAGAAGAGAGCTAAGTCTGCTGCCAAACCGGCTAAAGCTGTGACCAAAGCGGAAGGCTTAAAAGCCAAATCCTCGGCAGTGACGCCTGCTCCAGGCGAGGCGAAAAAGGGCCGGGGAAGGCCCAAAAAAGAGGCGGCTGCGGCCAAGGGACTTGAGGAAAAGAAGCCGAAGATCGCACGGGTGATTTCCCCTGCCGGTATCGGAGGGGAAGAGCTGGGCGAAGAGACGACTGATCTGCCGGAAGACATCGATGCCGAATTGGATATTGAAGTCGAAGCGGATGGCGACATCACCCTTGATGCCTTGACGACTGAAATCGATGATGCCACCGACGCCTTGGAGGTGGATGATTTAGCCGATGATTTTGACGATGATGACTTTGCCGGAGATTTGGCCGATGAAGCGGATGAGGATTTGGATCTCACTGAAGACTTATCCGAGGAATTAGGCACTGAAAAGTTTTTTCGGGAAACCGAATCCAATACTGAGGATGATGAGGAGGAAATCCCCAGGTCCTGGTAGAGATTCTACGCCGTAGTGGGACGTGTGAGGTGCCAACGGCTCTTTTGTCTGCTAACGCAACGCGTACGTTTTTTTTGATCCCGGTTTCATCGAAGGCCGTGATTTTTCACTCAGCCTGAGATTGACTGGTGGTGTTTCTGTCTTGCCAACTGAAGGAGGTTTCATGTCTGAAGAACGAGGGTTGCCTCGCATCGGAGATCCTGCGCCGGACTTTTCCGCAGTGACGACCCAACATACAGATTTTAGTTTTAGCGCCTGGCAGGAACAACACTGGGTCGTGTTGTTTTCTCACCCTGCTGATTTTACTCCGGTGTGTACGACTGAATTGGTGGCTTTTGCCCAACTCTATGATCAATTTCGTCAGCGAGGGGTGAAACTCATCGGGCTGAGTGTGGATAGCATTCATGCCCATTTAGCCTGGTTGCGAAACATTCACGAAAAGATGGGCGCCACCATTCCTTTTCCGATGATTGCCGACGCCGATATGCGAGTCGCCAAACTCTATGGGATGATTCATCCCAATGCGAGTTCCACTGCAACGGTGAGGGCGGTGTTTATTATTGATCCCAAGCGGGTGATCCGGGCTTTGGTCTATTATCCACTCAATGCCGGCCGCAATGTGGATGAAATCTTTCGGCTGGTCACCGCGTTGCAGACGACAGAACGCTTCGCCTGTTCGACACCGGCCAATTGGCGGGAAGGGGAGAAGGTCGTGGTGCCTCCCCCCAAGACCGTTCAAGAAGTCGATCAAGCCTTAGCTAAAACGGAATACGAACATCGCGATTTTTATTTAGCCCTGAAGGATGTTTCCAAGCCCGCGGCTTCGAAGCCTGCCGAAGGGGCTGTTCCTACACCCGCTGTGGCGCCCGTTGCCAAGCCTGCCGAGTCTAAGACTTCCCAACCCGCTGAGAGCGCTTCTTCTGCCTAGGAGGCTGTCCGGTTGCCCTGAATGCCATCTCACACTCATTCGATTGGGCGATTGATGGGATTGCGGGGGCTCCATGGTTTGCCGATTGCGCTTGTGCTAGGCCTGTTTGGTCTGTTGCCCATGCCAGTGGAGGCCTGCCGTCTTCTTCCGACTCCTCCGGAAATCGAGAACGTCTTCTGGGTTCATGTTGAAGGACCCTGTTTGCCGGAGGAACAAGCGACACTGGCGGTGAGGGGAGCCGATGTTCTTGATGCTCTGGAGCAAGGCAGGAGTATTGATTTTGAAGGTGTGCTGGTGCTTGATGATGTGATGCTGGATCGCCTGCCTCTTCATGACCTGTCAGGAGATTCCGACATTTCCCCGGCTGTACAAGAACGTCTTCACCAACGGAGCATCGAAGCCGTTCGTGTCATTCCAGGGTCCCTCTCCATTCGACATTCCCGGTTTGAAAAAGTTCTGGCGACCAATCTGGTTGAAGGTGCCCTCCTTGTGCTGGGAGCGTTGGATTTCACTGGTACGGTCTTTCAGCAGTCGATTGACCTTTCTAAAACAGTGTTTGTGGGGCCTTTCGAATTTTCAAAGGTGCGCGTGGATTTTGAGGCGTTTTTTATTGGATCTCAATTTGACCAGGCGGTGGATTTTTCTCAGGTGACCTTTGGAACCCATTCCCGGTTTCATAAGGCCGCCTTTCGCGAACGGGTCACATTTGCCGACACGCATTTCACCGGGGTGGCGGAATTTTTAGAAGTCGAGTTTCAACAGGGGGCGGATTTTTCCCGATCCCATTTTGCCAGTGGAACAGGATTTTCAGGGGCGGTCTTTGATGGCCAGGCTGATTTTTCATCCGTTATGGTCGATCATGAAATCTATTTTCGGTTCACGGAATTTAAACAGGAGGTCTCCTTCCAGGACACCCAATTTCACAATGTTGTCGATTTTACAAGCGCCAGGTTTGACGGGAGCCAGGATTTTTCAGGAGTGGTGTTCCACACACCACCGGAATTAACCGGGAGCAACTTATCCCTTGACGCGGTTCTGTCTCAGGGTTGGCGGAGCCAACAAGCCCAGTTAGGGATCTTTGCAGGACTGGTCATTTTGGTGCTATTTTCCCTCTGGGTCTCGAAGAGGAAAAAGACCGCCTAAATGGTCTGAACCACTATATTTTGTTAAGGTATTGCGGCTTAACACAAAAGATGGTATACCAGTTTCGAAATCTGCACCCTGGACCCCAGCCGAAAGGCTCTTGATTGGACTCTGTCCCTTCTCTGATTATTTCCGACCTCGAAGATGATGATGCCTATCAGGTCAAGCTTGAGGCCTTTACCGGCCCCATGGACCTTCTCCTCCACCTGATTCGGAAACACCAGATCAATATCTATGATATTCCAATTGCGCTGATTACTAAGCAATATCTGGAATATCTGTCCCTGATGAAGACCTTGAACCTGTCCCTGGCCGGTGAATTTCTGGTGATGGCGGCCACGCTGCTGTACATTAAATCCAGGACGCTCCTTCCCAAAGAGGAAAAAGCCGTGACGGAGGATGATGAGGGTCTGGATCCTCGTTCTGAATTGGTCCGGCAATTAGTGGAATATGAGCGGTTTAAGGAAGCGGCTGGGACCTTGGTCGCACGGGAACGTATCTGGCGGGAGTCGTTTGGGCGGGATCCTCTTCCATTGCCGATAAAGTCTGTGGACGAGGAAGATCTCACCACTGAGGATCTCCAGTTATTTGATCTCCTCAGTGCCTTTCAGGAAGTCCTGGATCGAGCTCCAACCGACCAATTTGTGGAATTGTCCAGGGAAGCCTGGACGGTTCAGGATCGCATTCAAGTGATTTTGGAGCGGTTGGAAGGGGAGTCGACAATTCCTTTTGAAGGGCTGTTTGCGCAGCATTGGTCGCGGCCTCTCGTGATTGTCACGTTTTTGGCCTTATTGGAGCTGGTCCGGATGAACCTGGTTCGGTTATTTCAAGGAGAATGGCTTGGCCCTATCCAAGTAACCAGGCGCTTCGTTCCAGCGGGAGGGCCTGATGCTGCGGGAAGTTTTCAAATGGAAGAATTGTAAGTCTTGACTTGGTCATTGATTGTGGAAAGACGATCCGTGAGGAATTATCTAGGTTGTTTGTAAGAATAGTGAATGTGGCGGTGTGGGATGGACTGTTTCAGTCCACATAGGAGGAAGATATGATTACCAAAGCACTCACCAATGGACACCTGACTTCAGATGTTGTAGATGCCGACCAGCCCGAGGATTCTGCACTGGTCGATGCCTCCACCAATGGGCATAATTCGGAAGAGGTCAACGACGCCGATACAGAGAGGCAAGAGGTGGCGTTGGATCTTGATGAACTGAAAGGCGCCTTTGAGGCGCTGCTGTTTGTATCCCATGACCCTCTCAGTCTCGAGAGGTTGGCTTCCGTACTCGAAGGGGTGCCCAAACCGTCTATCAAATCTGCCATGCAGACTCTCCAGGCCGAGTATGAGGAGGTTGGACGCGGTTTGCAGATTCTTGAAGTGGCTGGCGGATATGTCATGGTGACGCGGCCTGAACAGAGTGTCTATATCAAGCGATTGACCAGTAAGGTCAAAACTTCCGCCAAGGATATTGAGAAAATTCGAGGTGTGGAGACCTCCGGTGTGTTGCGTACGCTCCTGGATCAGAAATTGATTCGGATCGTCGGGCGGCAGGATATTCCAGGTCGCCCTATTTTGTACGGGACCAGTAAACAGTTTCTTCAACGGTTTGGCCTGCGCGATCTCCGGGATCTGCCTCCGTTGAAAGAATTGAAAGATTTAGGTAGCCCGGAACAATTTCCGATGGAGCTTCCCTTTGAATCTGAAGGAGACGAGGGGGAATCTCGCGTCGCCGATCTTTCCGCATGATGTGAGTTGAGGCCACGCGTCTCGACGGCCTTTCTTGTTGCCTTCCGGTCTTCTCTCCTACAATGAGCGGGTGTTCTCTCTGCATATGGAGCGGGATGAGTTCCTATGGCTTTGTTGTTACCTGAAAAAAAATCTTCCCTTGGCGCTGATTTAGCCAAAAGATTGGACGCCGACAAGGTCCGGTGGGATTGGGCGACGCTGAAGGCCTATTCCGTCGATGCCAGTATCTACAAAATACCCCCACAAGTCGTCGTTCTTCCTGACACGGAAGAAGAGATTGATGTCGTGATGGAGTATGCCGTCCGGGTTGGCGTGCCTCTTACCCCGCGGGCTGCCGGAACGAACCTGACTGGTTCAGCCATCGGGTCTGGCATTATCGTGGATATTTCACGAATGAACCGGATTCTTGAAATCAATCGGGAAGAACAGTGGGCGCGTGTGCAACCCGGTCTGGTGTTGTCTGAATTTAATAAGCAGTTGGCCCCCTTGGGGCTGATGTATGGTCCCGATCCTTCAAGCGGGGATATGTGTAAATTGGGCGGCATGGTCGCCAATAATTCGGCTGGTCCGCATACGCTTCGCTATGGATCGGTGAAGGACAATGTTCATTCCCTCCGGGTCCGGTTGTTAAAGGAGGGTTGGCTTGACGCCATGGCCGTAGATATTGGAGGAGCGGCCTATACTTCGTTGTTGAATCAGTATGCATCTTTACAAGCCGTGTGGGCGCTGCTCAAGCAGGACCAGGCTGTGATTCGTGCCAAACGTCCCAAGGTGAGTAAAAACAGTTCCGGCTATAACGTGTTTGATTTGGTGAAAGGGCTTGAGAGAGGGGTGTTTGATGTTCACAAGTTGTTTGTCGGTAGCGAAGGTACGCTTGGGATCATGAGTGAGGCGACAGTCAAATTGGTCAAACGACCTGATGCCACGGTGACAGGTCTGATCCATTTCCGGCACCTGGAGGGTATGGGCGAAGCCGTGCCGCATTTGTTGGAGTTGGAACCTAATGCCTTGGAAGTGATGGATGGGAATACCTTGGATTTGATCGGGCGCGATCGTCATGGCATCCCATTAGATGCTGCGGCCACCCTACTTATTGAATTTGATGAGGGAGACGGAACGGATCGTCGGGAACGATTGCAAGGGATGTGTCGAACCTTTGCGGTGACGGGTGAAGTGAGGCTGGCATCGGATCCGGCTCAGCAAGCCGATCTCTGGAAGGCTCGCAAGGCATTGTATCCGACGCTCTATCGGTTCGATCCTCTGAAAAAGCCGATCAATTTTGTCGATGATGTGGTCGTGCCGGCTTCGCGTACCGGAGAATTGATTCGGTATTTGGAAGAGTATTTCGGACGTCAGAGCGTTTCCGTTGCCATTTTCGGGCATGTGGGGAATGGCAACGCGCATATCGTGCCGCTGCTCGATCTTCATAATCAATACGATTTCCACGCGATGGTTGAGGCACATCGTGAGATTCACCAAACGGTGTTGGACCGGTTTGACGGGTCTATTTGTGGTGAACATGGAGATGGGCGTGTACGGGCGGAAACGGTGCGGGTGATGTATGGAGAAGAAGTCTATCAGGTCTTTGTTCGCGTGAAGCAGGCGTTTGACCCGCAGGGGATGATGAATCCCGGCGTGAAAATCAGCGAAACATCGTTCACGGAGCATATTGATTATGAGCGCATGGGGAAGCCCTGTGCGACGTGTGCCAAATGTAATTCGGTGTGTCCGGTGTATGATGTGTTCCAGTCTGAAGATATGAGTGCCCGCGGCTGGTTTGAGATTGTCACGGCCTCGGATTACCAGTATCTGAAATCCGAACGTGTTGTCGAAGCCTGTTTGAATTGCAAGTCCTGCCGCACCATTTGTCCTGCAGGGGTTGATGTGTCAGACTTGATTCTTCAGCGACGGGCGGAACATCCCAATCGGGTGGCTGGTTGGATCTTTGCACTTCATGCCCGTCCATGGCTTTTTCATCCGTTGCTGAAGGTGGTGGCATGGACGCAGTCCTTTTGGGATCGTCCGGTCATTCGAGGCATACTGGAAAATATGACTCGCCCGTTGTTGCGTGGATTGGCCGCCACCGCGAAAATTCCTCGAGAGATGGTGCTTCCGACTTTTGCCAAACGTCATTTGCGTGACCGGTATCCCGATCTTTGTCATCCCGATCATGTTCGCCAGGCGCCAGTCGCATATTTCCACGGCTGTGCCGCAAACTATTTTGACGATGGCGTGGGGGACGCCGTGATTGGTCTCTTAGCCGATCATGGCGTGAAGGTGGCTCTGCCCCCTCAACGATGTTCAGGGACGCCTATTGAAACGTATGGATTGCGGGATTTGGTGAAAGACGGCGCACGGGACAATCTGGCTCATCTGGCTCAGTTTGAAACGGTCATTACCAGTTGTGCCTCTTGTACATTAAGCTTGAAGGATTACGTCAAACTTTTTCAAGGAGAGCCGGAGGAAGCCGTGGCGATCGATTTGCAAAAACGGGTTAAACATATTTCTGAATTTCTGGTTGACCGGGGTGGGAGATCAACACAGCCGCCGAACTCGCCTGTATCCGGCAATGAGAAGTTGCCAAAAGTGACATACCATTCTTCATGCCATCTTCGCGCCGCTGGCGTATCCCAAGCTCCGAGAGAATTGCTCTCGTCATTGACTGATCTTGAATTTGTCGAAATGCAGGATGCCGATCGGTGTGCAGGCGGAGCGGGGACGTACATGGTGAAAAATTACGAGACCTCACAAGAGATTTTTCAACGCAAGAAGCGAGCTATTCAACAAAGCGGGGCTCAAGTGGTGGCCACCAGTTGCCCCGCGTGCATGATTCAGTTAAAAAATGGTCTTCGTGGAAAGGCGGAGGTCAAGCATATCGCACAGGTCATGCGGGAGCATACTCGCAAGGGCTAGGAGGTGAGATGCTGAAACACAATGCGTGCTCTGTCGGAAGATCGTTGTGATCGTTTCAATAGGATTGATATTCATTTTTAGATGAGGAACACCGGATGGTAAAAATTTTGATATTTGGACTTGCGCTTCGGGAGGTCGTTGAAGATCCTGAAGTGGAAATTACTCTAGAAAACGCCACGACCCTTCGCCAACTGCTGGAGGATTATCCCGACCAATTTCAAGGGCTGATGCCTTTTCTTCATTCCAATCAACTCATGTTGACCATTAATCAAAAAATCTCCACGTTGGAAGCCCAAGTGAAAAACGGGGATACCGTCAAGATTACTCACCAGGGGAGTGAGCATCATGCGGATGGAGCCATGTGGCACAACCCGTAACGCGCAAGGGTTGGAGGAATATTTTGCTTTGAAGTTGAGGAAGAGTTTTTTTAGAGAGAGGACGGTGTTTTAGTTCGCACTTCCCGAGGAGTCTCGCAATTCTTCGTCACATTTTTTGCACTGGAGTATGCTCTGAAGATGTGCCCGTCGTCCTTCCGGGGAAAGGACCCACGGGCGAATACTGAGCGGGGGCTGATGTCGAACATGTTGCCCGTGACCACAGGCCAGATCCGCCACCCAATCGCCCACGTCATCCTGGTGAAACCCGATAATCGGTTGGTCCATTTTTACTCAGAGCATAGTGGTGTGAGGGCAAAATTAATCAATGAATTATTTTCCAAAGACTTCTTTGAGTAAATCCGTCACCTGCGCTGCGGGGTTGGTTCGTATTTTTTTCTCCTCTTCCGCCAGCGTGTAAAAGAGTCCGTCCAAGCTTTTCCCGACCACGTAGTTGTCCAAATCAAAAGCCGGTACTTTGACGAATGGCAGCGTCGTATATTGTCCTACCAATTCTTTGTATTGCGCGGTGACCCCGACCTGGTTCATGGCCTTCTCCACTTCCGGTTTGAACGCAGTGGCCAGTTGGTTCTGGGTTTTGTTTTTGAAGTAGTCGGTGGCTGCGGTATCTCCTCCATGTAAGATTTTCTTGGCATCGTCAAAATTCATGTTCGTAAGAGCATCTTTGAAAATGGGTTTGGCCAAAGGGGCAGCCTGCTCGGCCGCCCGGTTCATACTGACCACAAACTCATCCACCTGAGGTCCGAACCCGGCGAATCGAAGGGCTTTGTCCATGGATTGAAGTTTTTCCGGGAGTAAGATTTTAATAGCCTCATTTTTTAAAAAGCCGTCTGTATTGCCTGTGAGATTTACGGTGTTTTCCGTCCCGACGCTCAGAGCTTCTTTGAGGCCAGAGATGATCTTGTCATCTCCCAGGGTTTTTGTGCCCGGCAACGCCAATTTATCCATCCCTTTGAGAAAATCATCAAATTGTGCTGAGGCGACTTGCGGAAGAAGCAAGAGCAGAAAACTCATGATGGCACGAAAAAAAATCATCATTCACTCCCTTTTAAGAGATGAAGATGGTAGAAGGGATTGTTGAAAAAAGTCTAGCTGGAAAGAGAAGCTGAGAGCCAATTGAAATGGACTAATCTGTGAGATGGGACCCACAAGGAGAGGGGGAGACTTGCGGCCTGGGATTATCCTGGGGAGGATAGACTTAATAATCGAGCAGTCTTTGAATCCTCAGG
>WOR8_10006251_pt1 | contig 11452 bp, 6 predicted proteins | sample DeeMarSeWOR38_10_FD_19890 | JGI IMG/M metagenome (IMG submission 19890)
AGTACCTGCATATCTGGCGTAACGATGCTGTCGGTGAGGAGTGATTGTAGATTGAACAAAGCACACATTATCAAAAACGAGAACTGATCATTCTACCTGCGAGGAATAGTATGTCGTCCATGACAATCGGTACAGATTGAATCCTCAGTTACGTTTCTGCCGTTTTCGCGTTTTTGACCATCCCACTTCTGCAAGAAAGCATTAATGGCCTGTTGATCCTTGTGAGGTTGTCGATGACATTGAATGCACAATCTTTCCACTTCGTTCCTACCGTAAAGAATATCCGGAGGAGTCATCATGCTTTCATCGTTCATGTGATCCATAGACTTTCCATGGCAGTGAGCACAAGTTATGCCTTCTGAGATGTGATCGGTAATGGTATCGTTCTCAGCGAAATTCACGTGACAGACCAAGCACAACATATTGTTCTTCGGCAAGTTACTTGACTCAGGCATGACAACCTGAATTGGTGGTAAGGATTTGTTGGAAAGCCGTTTCTTTTCCCCCTGTTCCGAACATGATGCAATCAACACAAGACAAATGCAACTCATTACAGCAACTAATAGCTCGAAAAGCTGCATATGGTTATCTCCTGCTTTCCATAGAAACTCGGCGTGAACGGCATTGTTCCCGCCTGCTTTGAAACTGCACGTTAAACCCACTCCCAGTTCTTTAGCCAGTGGTAGTCATCCGGCAGGTTTACCCACATTCTCTCGGCTGCTTTACGGAGCACTTTAGTGTCCCTGTCGTCCAATTGTGTGTGACGTTCAAAAGAAGCACGAACATCGTTGTCAACTTCGGACAGTAATGTCATGCCAACTGCCACAGCACTAATATCGGGATTACTCAGGATATAACTCAGAGTCAGGCGGGCCAGTTCGTAGTCCTCCGGGGTGCTTGTGCATTGTTTTCCAAAATCCTGGCGCGACGTACTAAAAATCAATCCCGCGCTGAAAGGCTTGATTGTAATAACACCGACATCATTGCTCTTGGCTATTACGAATAGGCCTTTACGAGTGTCCTTTAACCACCAGTGTTGTTCGCCCGGTTCGTATAGCAGTTTGCGGTCGATTGATTTTGGATCGGACTGCTTGACCTTGGACTTGAGAGTATACGGCATATAAACCATCGCATACTGCGGGAACTTCTCTATGACCTTCTGTGTCCATACGCGGTCGTGAGTGGACATGCCGAGAAAGCGTGCTTTGCCTTGCTTGTGGACTTTCTCGAATACCTCTATGCACATTTCCATTTCCGAGTCTGGGTGTCCGTCCATATGCTGGAATTGGGGCCGCCAAATATCCAGGTAATCGGTGTTGAGTCGTCGCAGGCATGACTCGATACTCTGCATTTGGCTGGCAGCATTTCGTCGGGACTTATGCCGCATACAGAATTCACCGTCATCAGCGGCCACATATATCTTCTCACGTCGCCCTTTCAACGCCGCTCCATAGGCCAGTGCTTCTCCCCCATATGTAATGTCCAGAAAGTTGATTCCGTGGTCAATGCATCGGGAAACTACCTCAGTCCGATTCTTAGCCACCTCGACGGGCAGCTCATCATTCGCAAACTTGTCCCAGAAGTGCTTATGCTTTTCTTTGGGATTGTTGAAATGCGCGCCGAGGACGATCTCAGAGATTACGAGATTTGTTTTGCCCAGATGACGGTAACCCATGCTGGAATTATAATTGAGTATCTTCGAAGTATCCAACTTCGCTGTCTCAGATAATTTTGTATTATCGCTGATTGTACAGCCCTGCCCGGTCAATACGCCGGTGATTGCCCCGGCAGTCGCAAGAGACGTGTTCCGAATGAACGTCCTTCGCGATACACCCTGTGCTGAAATCGCACGGTTTTTTCTTTGGCTCTTTGAAGAAAAATTGTTCTTGGCCATGAATATTTCCTCTCAAATTTACTCGAAATTCCCCCGAAGTCTTTCGGCTTCGAAGTTCCTTACACTAAGTAAATGTTATCATTTTAGTGATAAACATACAATGTTTCCTTCACGATCCTTGCAGTATATCCTCCTATTGGCAAGTATAACATGCGGCCAGGCCCTTTGACTACTTCTCTTAATTCCGGCAAAAACGTTTTCATTAGCGCCCAGGAGTTTGGGCTTAGTGCCGGAAATATCAATTAGGGCAAGTTTATACCTGTTTCCTCTACTGCCGAAGGCAATCATCTTTTTGTCGCCGGTAATAAAGCATGAGCCTTCGGAGCCAAAGTCAAGTTTGCTTGATGAGGCTTTCCACGTGAGTTTTAAGCCGTCTTTGTTAATATGATAACGCCTAAGTCGACGGTAAGGGATATAAATATTGTTTTTGTAAATCACAGGCGTACCTACTCTGGAGAAATCGCGTTTGACCTGCCGTTTCCCAACAATTCCTTTCAGGGTGATATCGAAAAGGCACATTTTGTTTTGGTTGTAGTTCGATGTTATCAGAACCTTGTTGTCGGATACGGCGGCGGAAGCTATGTTCTGGTTGTAAGTGGTTTTCCATGGATAGGTGACCACTGTCTGTCCTTCGTGGCCCTTGTCTGTTCGGATGACCAGCAGACCCGCACATGTGAAGGTTGCAATACAGGGGATGTTTTGAACATTAACAGGCGTTGGGCCGCCGTTGTGTCCCGCGGCGTCCTTGGCTTGGGAGGCCCAAATACGTTTGCCGGTGCGCTTGTTAAAGGCCATCAGGCAACCTTCGTTATCACCTACCTCAACAATGAGCCACTTGTCAAGCGCAAGCGGTGAGCTGGTGTAACCATAGTCGCGATCGCCCGGTCTACGAGGAACCTTATATTTGTCGTAAAGGTTGAAGTGCCAGACGTCACGGCCATTATCGGCATTCCAGCAACGAAGGTGGCCATCGGTGCTGAGTGTGTAAAGCAGGTTCGTCTGAGGATCATATTCCGGAGTCGAGGTGAGGCCTTTGTATGCTCCCTGGTCGCCCTTTGCGAATCTGCCATAGGGTCGGCAATTGTACGATTTCTTCCAGATGACTTTACCGGTGACGGCATTTAGGCAGTAGATATAGTCTTTGTTGTTGGCCCAGCCGGCCGTATAAAGACGGTTTTTATAAACGATCGGGGAGGTCGAGCCGTAACCGACACGTTTGTTCCAGAGACGTTTCGTAGTCCATTCCTTTCCTTTGAAGCCGGAAGTCTCAGGTGTAATATCGTTACGATTTGGTCCGCGCCAGTGCGGCCAATCGGCAGCGGACACCATCTCCGTAAGAAGAATTAAAATCACAAACAAGAACGATTTTTTTGTAACTAACGCAAATCGTTGAAAAAGCATTATATTAAACTTTCAGGCTTGCCATGGACGGTCTCTGTTGAATTTATTTGACAGAATATCTTTCGATATAATGGCATCTTCTCTGATCTGAAAGTCAAACATTCCCACATGAACAAAATCGGCGCCGTTCTCGAACGCATACTTGAAACCATCCTGTGGATGAATAGCTCCCGCCGCCAGAACCTTAAAAGCCATCCAGGGTTTTTTGATAGTCTTCATATACTCGATAGTCCCTTTGGGATTGATGCACCAGATATTATCATGATAGTAACCGGACGCCTCGTCTTTCGGATCCCAGTTGGGATCCCAGACTCTCACATCACGTTCTCGCTGCTCTGCCGGCAGGGCCGACCAGTAATTGTCATGGTATATAGTTTTCATGTAGAAATCGACCTCTAAACCTGCTTCTTCTACTGCCTTTAGAACTCTGATTGCGTGGCACGCTATGCCAGCGAACAATCCATTGTCTTTTATCAGAGAAATAGCTTTTGTCAACAAGTCTAAGCGTCCGTTCTTAACACATCTGTCTGTTGGATCGCCGCAAACATAGATACCCACTGCTCCATTGTCGATGGCCGTTTTTATCGAATCGGTGTTGAAGCTTGTGTGACCAAGCCACTGTATTTTTCCGCCTCTTTCCTTTCTGTATCTGTCGAATACCCTGAGCATTTGCTTGCTGGACCATGCCGACATTGTGTTAATCCCTGCCTCCTCAGCAATCTGCCAAGTCTCCATGATCTTTTCATCCGTGAAGTAATTCCGGATTAGTTGAGAAGTATAAATTAAGTCTCGGCTGTGAGCTGCACCACCAATCAAATTGCCGCCCAGAATCAACCTGCTAATTGTGACGTTGCCGATTTTTCCACACGGCATACCTTTTGTGCTTTCTGTAAGCCTTCTCGTATTTGTTGCCTCTTTATTCTTCTGCATCTGAGCCAACAAAGCCTTCTCTTCAAGACTCAGGATTAATGTGCTGGCTGTCGATGCGGCAACGGTTCTCCTTAGGAAAGTGCGGCGATTCAGTTCTCTATCCATAACTGATAGTCTCCCAATTACTTTTACAGCTAATTGATTCTGCTTGATTATATAGTTTGTAAGCACACGTTCAAGTAGTTCTCAAAAACCTTTTAGCAACATGGATGTTCTGTACCGGTTAGTGCAAAAGAAGGGAGCTTGTATCAAATCACTCGATACAAGCTCCTGACCTATGTTCATCTTAATTGTATCACAGAAGAAGCAACAAATAGTATTATGGAGCACTCCTATGCTGATACAGTCGGATATCATCAAAGTACATTTTACCCGAGCCGCCAGGTAGTGTCACATTGCCTTTTGTTCCCAAGCCAATCGCAATCCTGTCCACGTCACTTAGATTAATTCCCTGATCTGCCAGATTCTGCAGCGGAATCACCCACTCGGTCCAGGTGTCAATTGTAGCCGCAGCCGGATCATCGTGTACCACGACTACAGGATTGCCTACACTGTTGGAAACCTCCACATATAACGGCTCGGCATCATTGTTGAGAATGCCAATATCCTGATTCATCCACTCCGTGCTGACCGTACCGGTAATCTTGACGTTCGAGAATTTCGCTTCGCAGGTAGAACTGTTGTTGTGGCTGGTTACTACCAAACCTATATAAACATTCGAAGCCATTGAGAGATTCGGCCTCCAAACCATCATCTGCCAGTCAATCCCATTGCTGGAATAGTAAGCTCTGAAATTGCCTGTGACTTCACGCTCTAATTTCACCCAGTACGGTGCTGTAATAGCTATCTGCTCGGCTGTCGCCATCGACGTATCGCTTGTAGCTGCAATATCCGTATCCGTCCTTGCCTGGAACCGGCAGCCGTTGCCAGGGGTGATGTAGACTGCCGTAAACTTCGATCCGGGTTCCAGCGTCTCGCGAATCATGACACCGGCCTTAGCCCACGGGTCAGTATTATCGACGCTCAGTACCTGTGCTTCGATTGTACCGACGCCTGTGAGCGTCTTGAAGGCGTAATGGAATTCGTCCGCATCATCCCAGATATCCGTGCCGGAGTCGGTTATCGTATATGTACCGACCGGGCCTTCGACAAAACTACCGGCCGATGCCGGATAACCTCGGAACCATAGCGATAACTCGGCAATGTTTTCTTCGGTCCAGTCGCGTATGTCGCTCAACGTCAGCTCGACTTCCGAATAATTGGCATAGCCTTGTTTGTTGTTGTCATAGAAGAGCGGCATCGACTGATTACCGCCGTGGACAATAGTCTCTTCAGTGTAAGAAGCAGTAGTCTCATCGCCCACCATCGAGCCGGTTCCGTTGCCGTCAAAGTAGGGGTCGGTCCCCAGTGTCCCGTAGCCGAGTCCATCGTGCCATGAGTACCATATCTGATTCTCGACTGTATCGTAGTCTTCGAAGTCGTCTATTACAAGGAAATCACCGGTCGTGAAGCTCCAGATCGGCCCTATCCAGGGACTATCCGGATTCGAATCATTGACTTCGTCAATACGCCAGTAATAGGTCGTATTCAACTCAAGTCTTGCCGGAGCAAAGCTCGTTTCGGTTTGCCTGCCCTGATAGATGCCTGCCGTGCTCGTATCCGCAGCAGTAACAGCATTGACATCGATACCGAGGTAAACATCATGTTCGAGGGCATTCTGCCCTATGTTCCATTCAAGTTGCGGCGTCTGCTTTACGTCAATTGCGCCGTTCGACGGTTCGGGCCTGCTGGCGCGAACCGGAGGCGAACACGCGGCCGCCGGAATGGTTTGTCGATCGAAGCGGTCGCTCTCCCAATCGAGCCGTACGGTCCAGTCACCCCCAAAAGCGGTGCTTTGGAAGTACCACATCTCGATAGCTACGATATCGCCGGCTATCAATTCCAATGGACGGCCGGGCGCGCTCTCAGGGGGTTGGCCCCGCCACATGTTGGCGTTCTCGACACCATTGATCCATAGGATTACACCATCGGCCGTGCGCGGAATAAAGGTATATGTCCCGGTCAACGGGATTTCAATTTCTCCAGTCCAGCGTACTGCGAAGCCATCGGCGCTGACCACGTTGGGCTCCGGACTGGTGCCGGCGGTGCCTTCAAAATTGATACCAGGATCGATACGTGTCAATACCGGCTGATCCGAGAAGGCCGACTCCGGTGGATTCGGTGTACCACTCGCGCTAATGTCATAGTATTCGGCTTTCAGGCCGCCGCCTTCGCGTTTTGTCGTGAAACTCCAGACCTCGCCCTTTGTCTCGACGAGACTGGCTTTCTCGTCTACCCGCCAATAGTACGTAGTTTCCAGTTCCAGGAGGCCGGGATCAAACGTGGTTTCACCCTGAATCGTGCCTCCGCTGGTGGCATTGGCCACTTCATCTGCGTTTGTGCCGAAGTACACCGTGTGCAAATAGGCATTCTCACCAGGGGTCCATGTCAGATTGGCATTAGTTTCGATAAATCTCATGCCGTCCGGTGGAATAGGATTGTAAGCTGCTTTTGAGGGTACCCAGAAGCTCCAGATGTCGCCTTTCCACGGACTTTCGGGATTCAGGTCGTTGATCCCGTCCACACGCCAATAATAGGTCGTGCCGGGCTGAAGACCTTCTTGCAACGGGTATCCTGTGAAACCAATGATTTGGAAATCGTTGGTGGTATTACCTATAAATGTGTCTGCTATCCCTTCATTGACGTCATAAAAGGCGGTGCCGACATAGAGGTCACTTGAGACAGCGAAATCTCCCGGTCTCCAGGCTAAAGTAATCCAGGTACTATCCAGTGTAGCGCCGTTCTGTGGGCTTGGCGCTGTTGCCTGTGCAAAGCCAGGCGTGGCTCCTATGGTAATATCATCAACATACACTGTGCCGTTAGAAATGCTGCTCTGCCACGTAATAACCTGGATAAGGATGTACTCAAGATTGGTAGGACGATACCCGGAACGGAATGCCGCTCCTTTGAAAACGAGTTCCGCATCAACATATACATCGTATGTCCGAGTGGAGGTGTCGATATCCATAACAACATGGTACCATCGCATTGGCTCAAAATCCTCATACACTACATCGCTATATGCACCTCCATTACGCACATCCATGTCCGGTATATTGCTCGCATCCTGGAAGCTGTTGAAGCGGGTAAGGCCGTAGTAGTTACCCCATGCCATGCCTGCGGGATCGCTTGGACCAAGATGCAGATTTACAGTGCCGCCCTCTGGTCCAATATCGTACATGAACCTGTAGTACAGGGTTTCGGCCTCACCTTCCGGTAAGCCCCAGGGTATGCGCATTACGGTATCCCCGGTATTGAAAATCAGGCAATGGTTACTCGTATCAAGTGGATCCGGACCTATGGCCACTTCATTTCCCCCCGTTGTGATCTCCCAGGCGTCAAGATTGCCGTTCTCGAAATCATCCAGGACCTGGCCGGTACTAGCATTTGTTAATAATCCGGTGATTAGTGCCAGGTAAGTCATACAACATACGATTCTGTTCATTGTCTTGCTCCTTTTAAAATCGTTGAGTTACTGTGTTTTGGCCAAGCACCAAAACAACCGATAACGGTCTTTATTGCCATACACTATTCATTCCATCGGTAATATCCATTTTCGACCTGATGCTATATTCACTACTTAAAAAGATTACCGCTGTCTGAAACACAATAGTATTCTTTGCCAGATACACCTTCCTCACTACCGGTTATACATTCGTCAAGTCTCTTTTCGTTCAACTTGATTTCCCACAAAGAGGAGTTGAATTATTCAACAACCTCCCTCAGCTGATACAGTCGGATATCGTCAAAGAACATCTTGCCTGAACCGCCAGGAACCGTCGTGTTGCCTTTGGTCCCGAAGCCAATCGCTATCCTATCAACATCAGTCAGGATGATTCCCTGATCGGCAAATGCCGACAACGGAATCACCCACTCGGTCCAAGTTTCTATCGTTGCTACGTTGGCATCATCATGAATCACAATCGCAGGGGCACCAGTGCGGTTGGAGATTGCTACGTAAAGCGATTCAGGATCGTTGGCCGAATCACCATAAAGCCATAGCGATAATTCTGTTACGCCTTCTTCTGTCCAGTCACGCTGATCTGTCAATGTATGCTCCGCTTCCGAATACTTTGCATAGCCTTGTTTATCGTTGTCGTAGTAATACGGCATTGACTTATCGCCGCCATGGACAATGTTCTCTTCCATATAGGAAGGATTACCCTCGTCTCCCACAGCAGCACCGGTTCCGTTGCCGGGATAAGCCGGTTCGTTATCGTATGCGATGTAGCCAAGGCCATCTTTCCACGACCACCATATCTCGTTGTTACCTACATCGTAATCCTCAAAGTCGTCTATGACTAAGAAACCGCCGGTCGTAAAGTTCCAGAGGACACCTTGCCAGGGACTGTCAGTATCGAGATTGTTCACTTCTTCGATACGCCAGTAATAGGTCGTATTCAGTGCAAGCCTGCCGGGATCATAGATTTCATCGCCGAGAGCTTTTGGCCCTTTGTACTCAGGCGAAGCTTTGGTTGCATTGGTCACAGCGTTTGCGTCCGTACCGAAGTATACTTCATGCGAAGCAGCAACTGATCCCGCATCCCAGCTAAGAATCGGCGTCGGCTTTACATCTAAGGCACCGTTAGACGGAGCCGGATTGCTGGCTGTGCCCACGGTAGTAAAGCTCCAGACTTGGCCTTTATACGTATCGAAGCCATCGGATTCATCGATACGCCAGTAATAAGTCTTGGCCAGTTCGAGTGTGCCCGGAGAATAACTCAATGTCCCACTTGGCACACCCGTTGCAGCATTGTTTACCTGCTCAAAATCTTCGCCGAAGACTATATAATGCAATTTTGCTCCCAAACCTGCTGTCCATGTAAGCTGCACATTTAGGTCAACGAGTTCGGCGCCATTAACAGGGATGGGACTATAGGCCGTCTTTGGAGGAACCATGAAGCTCCATACATCGCCTTTCCATGGACTGTTCGGCTCGGCATCGTTGATTTCATCGATCCGCCAGTAGTAGGTTGTGCCGGGAACAAGACCGTCCGGATACGGGTATCCAAAAAAGCCGGCAATGGTAAACGTGTCAGTCTGGTTACCCCGGAACACTTCTGAATCTCGAGTTGTTTCGTTGACGTCACTGAAATCGTCACCTAAATAAATATCATGGGATACCGCAAAGTCACCCGGCCTCCATGAGAGGGTCACCCACGTATCCTCGTGGATCGCTCCATCTTCGGGATCCAGCGCCATCGCATACGGATATCCTCCACCAATCTGCATCATTACGGCTCGTATTTCCGTCTGGTCCAGTGCATGATTGTAGATGCGCACATCGTCAATTCTTCCGTCCATAGGTTCGGTGCGTCCTCCATTAATACCCAGAAGCAGCGGTGTATCATACTCATTAATGTTGCCCGTGGCATCCATCGTAGCAGAAACCTCGCCGTCCACATAGAGGACCATCTCCGAGCCGTCATACGTGCCCGCCATATGATACCAGCGTCCGGATTCGAAGTTCGGGCTCCCGGGCAGACGTCTTTCGCTTCCTGAGGTAACCAGCATCAGACGCGGTGTACCGTTGCTCAATATACACAGGTTATATGCAAAATACGGCGCAACATGCTGCCCATCCTGAACAATTTTTGCTAAGACGATCTCAGGGCCTCCACTGACATCATCGAAATAGACCCATGAGGTCAGAGTAATCTGGTCACCTGTGATGTTAAGCGAAGGTGAGTTGGGAATTTCAAGGTAGTCGCTGTTTCCATCGAACTCGGCAACTCTGCCCCTCTCAGGATCAAGGACAATGGTTGCATCGCCCCGGGGCACAGCATCGTTACCGCCTATGGCATCAAGAAAGTCGCCTTCGAAGTCCCAGTAAGCTACAAGATCCGCAGAACTGACACCGGCCAGACCCAACACCAAAATGAAAGAAAATATCGCAAGTGTTCTCTTGTACATGGTCGTTCTCCTTACAAATGTTCGCAAAAAGCATTTTGAATTATTCAGCAGCCTCTCTTGGCTGATATAGCCTGATATCATCAAAGCACATCTTGCCGGAACCGCCGGGGACAGTCATATTACCCTGTGTGCCCAGACCAATCGCTATTCTGTCAACATCAGTCAGAACAATGCCCTGGTCAACAAATGTCGACAGCGGAATCACCCACTCGGTCCAGGTATCGAACTGTGCCGCTGCTGGATCATCATGAACAATAACCGCAGGATTGCCGGTAGTGTTGGAAACAGCTACATATAGCAGCTCAGCATCGTTACTGAGTATGCCGATATCCTGGTTAGCCCACTGGCCGGTGACATTACCGGTAGTCATAACGTTTGAAAACACTGCCTGACAAGTTAGAGCGGCATCATGACTCGTCAATGCCAGACCGATATAGACATTAGAGCCCATCGAGATATTCAGTGCCGTGGCTCCTGTTACCGGCTGCCAATTCGAACCGTCAACAGAATGTGAAACTGTAAAAAGGCCAGAAATGCTGCGTTCGAGTTTTACCCAGTGCGGCGCGGTAATCCCAGACTGGTTCGTGTTGGAGCTCGCGGCGCCCGTATCGGGTCGGCCCTGAGTGGCGACTCCGTTGGCAGGGGTGACGCATGCGAAAGTGTGCTTCGAACCTTCTTCAAGCGTTTCTCGAATCATTACCCCGGCTTTGGCCCAGCCGTTCGTGTTTTCGACGCTATTGACTTTGGCGATTATCGAGCCGGGGCCAGTCAGCATCTTGTAGGCAAAATGGAATTCATCGGCGTCGTACCAGATATCCGCACCTGTAGCGATCATCGTGTAAGTACCTATGGGTCCTTCTACAAAGCTGCCAACAGATGCCGGGTTGCCGCGGAACCATATTGACAATTCAGCGACGCCTTCTGCCGTCCAGTCACGCTGCGCTGTCAAAGTAAGCTCGGCTTCTGAATAGTTCGCATAGCCTTGCTTGTTGTTGTCATATAGGAACGGCATCGATTGGCTACCGCCGTGAACAATGACTTCTTCACAATAAGAAGCAGTTGACTCATCACCCACGGCTGAGCCGGTGCCGTTGCCGGGATAGGCCGGTTCGTTATCATGGGCGACGTAGCCAAGCCCATCTTTCCATGACCACCATATCTGATTGGTGTCGGCGTTGTAATCTTCGAAATTGTCTATAACGAAGAAATCACCGG
>WOR8_10006252_pt1 | contig 11452 bp, 9 predicted proteins | sample DeeMarSeWOR38_10_FD_19890 | JGI IMG/M metagenome (IMG submission 19890)
TGGCAGACTCGTCCGGAATGACGGGTTCGGCGAATTGTGACATAGTTTCCAAGGGGAGAAGAGATTCTTGCGGAGTTAAGTGCACAGGCGTATTTAGATATTCGGATTTGCTTCGCTCGATAGATTGGTGACTATATGACAGAAAAGCCTTTTATTCTCGGTACTAACTACTGGCCACAAAGGACGGCCATGTTCATGTGGCGGGAGTTCGATAGAAGCGCTATCGACGAGGATCTAGCCAGCATACGTGATCTGGGAATTTCTTGGGTAAAGATCTTTCTCATGTGGGAGGATTTCCAGCCGGAACCGAAAAAGATTCCTGCAACCATGCTGGATCGGCTAGTCGATCTTTTAGATATGGCTGAAGATAAGAACCTGGAGCTGATGACTACCCTTTTCACCGGATACATGAGCGGCTTGAATTGGCTGCCGCCTTGGATGCTTCTTGCCGCCACTGAGCGTGGTCATTATCAAGTGTTCTCGATGGACAAAGTTCGTGGTAATAAGATCAGAAATCCATATGTCGATTCTGAGATCATCGAAGCACAGATCTTCTTTCTGCGGGAGTTGATGATCGGTGTGTCTGGCCACCCTGCCCTTTCCGCCTGGAATCTAGGCAACACACCTTCTCTGTGGTCAGTTCCCCCAGATGAATTCTCGGCGGAGCTCTGGCTGCAAGCAATGACTGAAACTCTCAAGGAGAAAGACGATACCATACCGGTAACCTTGGGTATGCATGTAAACGATCTCACTGAGAGCACCGGCCTCAAACCGAGCTTGGCCGCGAAGTATCTGGACTATCTAGCAATCCACGTCCCGTCGCACCGGCTGCCATGGGCGGAAGATCCCCGTGATGCGGCACTGCCGTCCTTTTTAGGGTGTCTGGTTGGCTGCTTGGGGAAAATACCTGTGTTGATCCAGGAGTTCGGTGTGGCCACTGAGCCTGTTTTGCCCAAGACCAGTGGCAGCGACTTCAACCGTGGAGATGATCTTGTTTTGCTCAGCGAGGAAGATGCAGCCCAGGTAACGGAAGATGTGGTGACACGGTTGAGGAGGTTCAAAATGATGGGGGGATTCTGGAAGACTTACGGAGATTACCACCCCTCCATTTGGGACTGGCCGCCCCTTGACAAGAGGGCGAGCGAAAGGTTTTTTGGCCTTGTGCGCTATGACGGCAGCCCCAAGCTTGCAGCTTCGGTTTTCAAGTCCAGGCCAACCGGGCCGACAGAGGATGAGGTCCTTGCTGAATGGATTGATTTGCCGGAGGAAGATTATTACCGGAATCCAAGGCAGCAATTGAGTCGGCTCTATCGACGTTTTCGGGAATATTATTCTTTCTCATGAAGTGAATGGCACAAGGCGCAAGGCGCAAGGCATAGGGCAAAGGGTGAATTTCGAATTGCGGAATTTAAGAACACAGAAGACAAAAGGCAGAGTAGGTCTTTTACCGCTAACTGTTTACCGTTTACCATTTACCGTTCACTCTCTTTTGTGTTGTGTTCTTTCCTCCTGGCTCCTGACTCCTGGATTCTGAATTCCTTACCTTGTGCCCTGAGCCTTGTGCCTGCAATTATTGGGTGGGCATTGCCCATTGGCTTTTTGTTAAAATCTATCGTCTGCGAAAACAGGTGAATGATGAAAAAATGTCTTGTTACTGGCGGGGCGGGATTTATTGGTTCCAATCTGGTTGAGCGGCTGATTCGTGATGGTGTGCAGGTACGGGTTCTGGACAACCTCAGCACAGGGCTCTTGGAGAACCTGGAACCATTTCGGCGAGATATTGACTTCGTCCAGGGAGACGTAAGGGATTTCAACGCGCTTCAGGAAGTGATGTCTGAGGTGGAAGTGGTGTTTCACCAGGCAGCAGAGGTGTCGGTGCCTAGATCAGTAGAGGATCCCGTCGAAACCGCTATGGTTAACGACCTGGGAACACTTCAAGTCCTCGAGACCGCCCGCAGTGCTGGGGTAAAAAGGGTGGTTCTTGCTAGTTCCTGTGCAGTTTATGGAGATTTACCTCCACTTCCCAAAAAGGAAGACATGGAGACCAGACCATTGAGCCCTTACGCCGCTAGCAAACTGCACGGGGAAACATATGGTTACCTCTATAACGATTTGTACGGACTCGAGACAGTTTGCCTTCGATACTTTAATGTTTATGGACCCAAACAAGATCCCTCTTCTCCCTACTCTGGAGTAATATCCATATTCATGGACAAAGCCGGTCGAGCTGAACTCCCAACCATCTATGGCGATGGTGAGCAGTACCGGGATTTTGTCTATGTGGCCGATGTGGTTCAGGCAAATCTGCTGGCTGCTTATAAAGAAGGTGTTTCAGGTTTGGTGATCAACGTGGGTACCGGCACCTCTGTTACCGTCAATAGCCTCTGTAGGGATATATCTCAACTTGCCGGCGTCGATAGGGACGCTGTGAGAGGGGAGACACGACCTGGTGACATTCGTGAGTCGGTTGCCGACATCTCTCTGGCCAGGCAGATGTTGGGGTACGAGCCGCACTACAGTTTCCAGGAGGGGATCAAGTTGACCTGGGAGTGGTATCGCAGTAGAAGCAGTAAGCAGTAGGCAGATTGCATCTGACAGCAGGCAGTCAGCATTAGGGACTTATGCAGCGACGCGGGGGCATGGAGACGCGGTGAGACGGAGATTCAAAGGCGGAATTGAAAATTCTTTTTTTGCTAAGCACTGTCTAGCAAGGAATAATCACTTTGTATTTCCAGTGCATAGTTCCTAGTGCCTAGTGCTTAGTTTTTTAAAGATTGTGGATTTCTATTGGCTCTACTGGATCTGCGAGTTCGAAGCCGAAAATTATGGAATAAAAATAGAGCTCGGCATCCAGAGCAAATTTGATGTTCTCGGCGCGGCGGAACCCGTGCTGCTCACCTTCAAAGGGGACGTAGGCCACAGCCAAACCTTTAGCTTGCAGAGCTTCCACCAGCATTTCGGCCTGATTAGGGGGGACGACTTCATCATCGAGCCCCTGGAAAAGTATCAGCGGGCAGGAAAGCAAATGGGGGAAATGGATGGGTGAGCGGTCACGATAGATGTCTTTCCTTTCAGGATATGGTCCCACGAGTCGGTCCAGGTAACGCGCTTCGAACTTGTGGGTTTCTTTGGCAAGGGCTTCGAGGTCGCTGATGCCATAATAGCTGGCGCCAGCTTTGAAGATATCCCGGAAAGTAAGAGCGCAGAGGGTGGTGTACCCACCGGCACTGCTGCCGCGAATTGCCAAGCGCTCGCCGTCAACCCTACCCTGCTCCACCAAATAGCGCGCCCCATTAACGCAATCGTCAACATCAACTATCCCCCATTGGTCTACCAGTCGCTCACGATAGGAGCGACCATAGCCGCTACTACCGCCGTAATTTACATCCAGCACCGCGACACCCCGGCTGGTCCAATACTGGATCTCCCAGGCGAGCGAGGTTGAGGTGGCAGCAGTGGGACCACCGTGGCTTTTGACCAGAAGCGGGGCCCGCTCACCGTCCGGTGCCTGGTAGTCACGGTTTTGACATGCGTAGAAGAAAGCGTGCGAAGTTTCTCCATGTTCAGTAGTAAATTTAATAGTTTCTGGGACGGACAGATAACCCTCGTCTACCTTGATGTCGCTTGAGGAGCGAAGCAGGAGAACCTCCATGTGCTCGAGATCTAACCGCACGATGGAAGACGGTTGCGTGGGCGAACCAGCGCAGAACGCAGCGTGTCTAGATGAAGTACGCAGGTTCCATATCTCAGTGTAGCTAGTCTTGATTTCCTTCAGTTCGCCTGTGGTGCAGTTGAGACTTGCCAGATACCAAATGCCCTTGCTAGTGTAAGTGCAGATAATTCGATCAGCAGACTCAAAGCCATATGTGGACATGGAAAACAGCCATTGCGGCCTGCCGAACTCGGCCTCCATTGGGCACACAGGCTCCACCAGGTTTTGGCGACAGCGGTACAAATTCCACCATTCTGTTCGATCTGAGACAAAGTAGAGGACACCATCCGGTGACCACTCCGGCTGAAATATGGACTCATTGGGCCCCCCCGCCAATTGTTGCTTCCTGCCAACCGATCCATCAGGTCTCAATTCAGCCATCCAAAGTTCAGTTCCGTCCCAGGGGAGATTAGGGTGATTCCAGCTTACCCAAGCCAGCTTTGAGCCATCCGGGCTGATTCGAGGCGTGGCGTAAAAATCGTTGCCGGAGACCAGCACTTGCTCTTTGTGGTCATCGGTGAGCCCGATGGCAACTAAAGTGTTAGCGGGCTCGCTTTCTGACTCACCGTGATCTTCCCGTACACCGATCAACCGGTTACGGGTTTTGTCCACTACGCTGTCCGCGTACCGTCTGGTTGTCTCAGGAGTTATGGGTTGGGGCTCAACTTCTGGACTTTGGTTATATAGCCGCTGGTCGGTGAAATTAGAGAAGTAGATGATTCCATTTGAAACCATGAAAGCTCCACCGCCGTATTCATGGACCCGGGTGCGAACATTGAATGGTTTCGGGGTCAAGTCTTCGATCATGCCATTGGGACTCCAGCGGACGATGACGTTGCGACCTTTTTCTGCCGGTCGAGACTCACTCCAATAAATGTCGTCTCCATCGAGAACGATTTGTCCTAGTTTTATGGTTTCAGAGACGATCAAGTCTGAAGTGATCGGGGACTTCCATGAGCCATAAGGCATCACTTTTGGCAAAGCCATACCGTTCCTCCTTGCATCCCACTGTACCTTGCATGTTTTTTCAAGATCGAAAATCTGGTCCGCTGGGCCAGGTCAGAGTTCAATGGTTGTGCCGGTAAAAATTGCAAGCTGCTTTGGAGGTGTCAGGTGTCAGGAAATATAACCATAGAAGCTGAAACCCGAACACTGAAACCCTGAGACTTGGTGCTTGGAATTTTGTATTTTGCAATGCTCCACCACTCCAGCAGATTGCCGCAAGAAAGGAGAGGATAAATTTTGTCTATTTGTTTTTACCTTGTGCCCTGTGCCTTGAGCCCTGAGCCGTTCCCTTATGGGGTCAGCCCAAAGTCGAGTACTTAGGCCCAGAAATTTTTCTTAAAATATAGATATAACTATAAATTATCTTATTAAGTTTATCTTTTACTTTATCTTTCTTGCCGTTGCGGTCACGCCCCTTATGTCCTCAGAGTCTTTCTTGCTTCTTCGAGGTCGCCGGCGTTGAAAAATTCCGGGTAATAGTCCAGCGCTATTCTTTCCAAGGTAAGGCCACCCTCTTTGTCCAGTCTGCGGGCAATTTGTTTATTATCACTTCTCAAACGCCACTGAACAAATGGGATGAGTCTTGGGTAGTTGCCCTCAAATTCACGCCACTTGGCCAGCCTCTTTGCCTCAACCGGCCCAAGAATCATGGCTGCATCCTCTTCCCACTTTTGAAGCAATTCTTCCAGGGTTGGTTTGGTTCCTGTTGCCTGCTTCTCTTGTTTCTCGATATACCCAGCCAATGCTTTTAGAATGAGTTCTTTTAAGGTGATGCCCTCAAGGGCAGCCGTGGCTTTTGCCTTGCGGTGCAACTCCTCTGGAAATGGCCTGATGGTATAGGCTGTGACTGCCATTGTTCTACCCTCCTATGATACGTTTGATACCTTAATAGTAAAAATAGTCTAAATAGTCAAGAGAAAAAACTATTTAATTACCAATAGGTTGTAAGTGTTGCGTTATATCATAAAGGTTTCAGTTTCTAATTTCTTTTCCTGACACCTGACACCTGACACCTGGCAACTGAATGACATCCGACACCTCTAATACTGAGATTTGGTGCTTGGAATCTGATATTTTACTTTGTTGCAACCTCTTGAGTTTGTTTAAAACATAACTTACCTTACTAAACAATAATTCTTGGCGGGAGGAATATCATGATTCAGGGCTTTGCCACACCTGAAAGTACTGAGACTTACGCGAGAGAGCACAGCTCATTACACTACGAGGAGTTGAACCATACCGGCTTGCTGGTAAGCCAGGCAGGATTCGGCTGCTACAGGGTGGATGTATCGATCCCCGACCATGAGAAAGCTTTGCGACGGGCACTGCTAGCTGGTGTTAACCTGATTGATACGAGCTCTAACTACAGTGACGGCGGTTCGGAGAGGTTGATTGGAGCGGTGTTGGAAGATCTTGTTTCATCTGGCAGGATTTCCAGAGAGTCGGTGGTGCTAGTGTCGAAGGTGGGGTATCTGCAGGGACAAAACTACGAGTTAAGTCAAAAACGGAAAAGGCAAGGAAACCCTTTCAAAGAGCTGGTGCGATATGCAGATGGACTGGAACACTGTATTCACCCTGAGTTTTTGGAGGATCAGCTTACCCGGAGCCTGGAAAGGTTAGGACTCACCGGTCTGGATTTCTACCTTCTGCATAATCCCGAATACTTTCTTAGCTGGGCCCATAAAACCGGACTTTCTTCGGAGGAAGCTAGGCGGGAATATTACGCTCGGATAAAAAGTGCCTTCCAATACCTGGAGACCGAAGTAACAAAGGGCCGAATCAGTTTTTATGGCATCAGTTCCAATACCTTCCCCTCCCCTGCCGCTGATCCAGAATTTACTTCTTTGGAAGAGGTCTGGGAAATCGCTCAATCACTTTCATCTAAACACCACTTTCGCTTGATACAGTTACCCATGAATCTGCAGGAGACGGGAGGGATTACGGCAAGGAACCAGTCAGGCGGGCAAAGTGTTCTCCAACTTGCCCTTGACAAACAGATCGGGGTACTGATCAATCGACCGCTGAATGCAATCATAGCCAACAGACTGGTCCGTCTGGCTGAGGTTCAGGCAACAAAACCGGCGAGCGCTGAAGAAATATCTCAACGTATCAACGATCTCATTAGCTCGGAAGAAGCGCTAGTACAGAAAATTATCCCCGAACTCAACCTGACGCCACCTTTGCAAGCGCAAGTTTTAGATCAAGCTGCCACAGGTGCGGTCTTGAAGCAACACTGGCAAAGCTTTGGCACCTACGAACGCTGGCAGGAGCTTGAGGAGTATTATTTTGGGCCGCGGATCAAAGGGGTAGTTCAGTTTCTGGAGCAGCGGGAAAGTCCTCCAGCATCTGTACTTCCCTGGATAAGGTCGCACCAGGAACTACTCGGGTCTGCGTTTCGGGCAATTGGATCGGTCTATCAACACCAAGCGGCCGAAAAATCAACTCAGATCAAAACCCAGGTATCCTCAGCGGATGCAGACTGGGCCGAGGCTGAGACCTTGAGTCAGATGGCGTTACGGGCGCTGCGATCCACTTCAGGAATAACAAACGTTTTGGTGGGAATGCGCCAAGAGTCATATGTTAATGATGTGCTTGAGGAGCTTGGCCGTTCAGTAAGTAAAAAGGAAAGAACAGAATCCTGGCACAAGCTTCAAGAGATGCAGGTATAATTTCCGATCAGCCCATCCACAGATGTAAGGGTGCTGGGCGCAAACATCACTCAACCTTGACCTTAGTTACCTTTTTCTTCTGTTTTTCCAGCGATGAGATTCTTTCATCGATTAAAGTTCTGAATCCCCGAAGAACCTCTATCCTGGCATTCCGGAGATGAGTAAAGAAGCCGCTGTATTCTTCCTTCGCCTCCTCCATAATTCTACTCGTAAGGCAGAAAGGACAACAACATCTCTCGTGCTCCACTCTGGCTTTACCCTTCTCCTCTTTCTTGGCCTTGCTCACTGCTCCCTCCAAATTCAATCAAAAGATAGTCCTCCTCGAGTCGAGCCTTACGAGGCTCCATCACGGCATAGGCTCGAGGAAGCACAATGTTTTTCTTGAAGTTCCCTATCTTGATGATAAGTTCATCGCCAATTTTACTCAGATCGATCTCCTCTTTGCTGATAAAAGGAAGGTGGAGTTTTACTAAACTTTGACCATCTATCTTAGCAAACTGGTACGGTATCTGTTTGAAAAAAATCTGAGTTGGATCTTTTCCCTGGTAAAGATTTCGGCCAAATTCGAAGAGCCTCTCGTAGCCGAGAATTTCGCTTTCATACAACGGCGCCTTAAATATGGGAAGTGGATTGAAATAGACCTCGGCTAGATCCATGTACTTCTGCTGATTGTTGCCCCAGACTTTCAAGTAATCATCATTGAGTCCGGGCGGGAATACCCTGTTTATTATAATGGCATCGATTGCAGTCTGGTGCAGGCTGAAGAACATGAAGGCCCGCTGGGTTTCGCGCAAGACCATCTTTTCAGGATTGGTGACCAGCCTCACCGAGGTAACATCAGGGTCGGTGAGCAACTGGTCCACTCCCTTGAGGCGATTATAAAGACTCTCAATATTGGCGAAGTATTCGTCTTCTGGTAGAGGAATATCCACCATCCTGCGGGCAACCGGACGCATGACACCAAAGATTTTTCGCTCCAACCGAAAGACCTTTTTCATGTACCATTCCAGGGCCGTGGGCATGCTGATGAAACGAATCGATTCGGCGGTGGGAGCGCAGTCGAGAATGATAAGATCGTACGTCTGTTCATTTACATACTTATTTATATAGAGAAGCGCGCTCAACTCCTCCATCCCGGGAAAAACCGCTAACTCCTCGGCCAGGACGTCGTCAATTCCCGAAGTATTGAGGAGAACCGAGATATAGCTGTGGATCTCACTCCAGTAGTTGTTGATTTCTTCATGGACATCCAGCTCCTGGACCCACAGTTTATCCCCTGCTTCAATGGGTTGGCCGCGGTTCTTGTCCATGAGGGAGCGGTCCAGGTCGAAGGCATCGCTGAGGCTGTGGGCCGGGTCCAGAGACATGACCAGGGTCTTTAGGCCCATTTGCGCGGTAATGATACCAGTGGCACCCGCAACGCAGGTCTTGCCCACCCCTCCTTTGCCGGCGTAAAGCAAAATCCTCATTGGATGTATCCCTATCTCATTTCCATTCTTTGATTCCTAAGTATTTTCTTATAGTTAAGAGTCTGCTGACATAGGAATCTCATACTTAATTATAACTAAAGATTAACAAGATTGCAGGGAGATTGCTAGGCGAGAGTCAAGATAGTTATTGGCGTAACCTTAGATTCAGATCACTATGTGAGAACGGCTTCCAGCCGCGAAAGAAATTTTTGGCGTAATATTAAAATTGTAGGGGCGGGGTTTACCCCCGCCCGCAGCGCCTTGCTTTTATGCTCCTGCTATTTCGAGATATAGTCTACCGCCAGTACGGACTCACATAACTCGTTAACTTTTTTCAACACGACCTGGTGCTCGGGATGCTTTTGGTAGAGTTGCATGGATTCAAGATCCTTGAATGAAGAAACCAGAGCTAAATCGTATGATCGTTCTGACCGAACCACGTCCCGACCAAATTCGTAACTTAGGATTTCAGGGATAGCAGAAGAAAGTGCAGCAAGGCCCTTCTCCAGATCTTCGATCTCCGCTTCTCCTATGCCCCCTTTGAACTTGAAGAAGACCACGTGCTTGAGCATAATTCACTCCTCAAATCTAGCCCTGATTCGGGCGGGGGTAAACCCCGCCCCTACATTTCTTGGTCTAAGGCCATGCCTTGTATGGGTGGGGTTTATCCCCACCCGCAAAAGTTCTTAAATTCTGGATTGGAATGTCTTGTTGCGCTGTGCGCTATACTCTATGCGCCCTGCTTTTTTCTTTTCTCCACCGATTCCTTGCGGAAACCAAGGGAAACAAAGGTGTTGAAAGCCAGTTCCGGTGGAAAAAGTGCCACTCGATCTCCTTCGCTGATGTCTGTATTCAGGGTGGCACCACGGCCATTTACCATGATCATCTTGATCCTGTCATAGGAGAGGCCAAGTCGAGGGGGCAGATCTTCAACTCTCGATCCGGGAGGGAGTTCCATCTCAAACTGATGGTGCTTCTCCCCTGCTTCTTTTCGAAGAGGACCACCTAAAAGTACGGTTATTCGCATTGAGATATCCGATCAAATTATCCACGATGTTTGATGTTTGATGTGAGATGTGAGATGTGAGATGTGAGATGTGGGACCTCTCGCCAAGGCTCGACGCGTCTTCCACTTCACATCCCATGTTCCAGATATCCCATCAGTAGCTGTCGGATGAACCCGCTTCGCGGAACCATCCGACCTACAGTTTGATGGAGCCAAAACAAGGGGGCCAAAGGCCCCCCGATTACGAGTCAATTGTGGTTCGTTCTAGAAGTCCAGCACCTCGTCCAGTTCCTCATCCGTTACATCAAAGACCACGTTGTGTGGTGTTAGCGGTTCTTTGCTGAAAAATTCAGGGAGCCGGTCATCAGAGGGTGTGAAACCGGCAGCCTTGTTGAATTCTAATTCCGTTTTGAGTATTTGCTTGCCGAATTCGATCACGTCGTCCATGGTCATATTCAAACCGTATTGAGCGTTGAGCATCTTGGGGATTGCCTCCAAACCGCTGGCAATGTCCAGCACTGCAAAGGCAACAAATACGCAAAGGCCTGCCGCATCTACGGCCGCGGTGGCGATCTGGAGATTTCTGGAAAGCTCAGCCTGTCCCTCGGGCTTGAGAGGATCTACGAATCCACCAACTTTCAATATATTGGTGGCCACTGCGTACCCGGCTGTATGGTCTGCGCCCATGGTGGTGGTGGCATAGGTAACACCTATACCTTTCACTGCCCGCGGGTCGTAAGCTGGGAGGGACTGGCGTTTTACTACCGGCACGTGCGAAACTCCATAGACCTGCCCGGTTACCGCAGTGCCGCTGCCCAATATACGTCCCAGAGGCGTGCCCTGGCCAATTTCGTGGATGAGCTCTATGGCACCGGTAGCATCGCCAAAAGCTTTGACCCCGGCATGCATGGCCACAGCAACTGCACAACCTGTCTCTATGGTGTCCAGGCCGTAGTCGTCACACAGTCTGTCAATCTGGGCAATTGCATCCAGATCATCAATGCCGCAGTTGGCGCCATTGGCCCAGATAGTTTCGTACTCTAGCGCAGAAGTCACATAGTTTTTGTCTTTGTCAACATACTCGTTGGAGCATTGGATGATACAGGTGGAGCAGCCAGAGTGAGTGGGGTTACCGCCCCTCTCCTTGATGACATCGTGCATGGTCTCGCCGCTTATTTTCGCGGCCCCCTCGAACTGCCCCTCGGTGAAATTACGGGTGGGAAAGCCCCCCGCCTCGTTAATTATGCTGGTGAGCACATTGGTGCCGTAGACTGCCAAGCCGCCCCCCGGCTTGGTAACCGGGTGCTCCCTCAGGGCGTCCCGGAAAACACCCGCAGCCTCCTTAAAAGCCTCTTTATCGTGATAACTGACACCTGGTGACTCTTTGTCATCCACCACCATAGCCTTGAGGCCTTTGGACCCCATTACCGCGCCCATGCCGCCTCGACCAGCATGACGAGAAGGAGTTCCATTGGTACTGGTAACGGCCACCGAGGCTGCTGAGAGTTTCATCTCTCCAGCCGGCCCGATTGAGACTATCCCCACCTTTTTGCCATACTTATCCTGCAATTTACTGGCGAGGTCGTAATTT
>WOR8_10006253_pt1 | contig 11450 bp, 9 predicted proteins | sample DeeMarSeWOR38_10_FD_19890 | JGI IMG/M metagenome (IMG submission 19890)
CGAACTGCAGAGACATAAATACTCCAAACGTGACATTTGGCATCTGCCTGGGCGATGGGAGCATTGACACTCGCCAGCCCCAGGCCTTATCTCAACGCACAGCATAGCAAGGCACAATGACATCCGAAATTCGACCATGAGGGGTTACTCTACAAACTCAAACGGGTCGCGGTAGGAATGCCGGTTGCCCGGCACCCCCGCCCAGATCCGTACGTGAGGCGCTACCTCATACGGCTCCTCCTCGCTTTCGGTCGGGCCGAGCCATTATATTGAAATCATGAGATTAGTGTTCCAGAGATAACTATTTTCAGCCCCTATATCCTCCTTTTTGATACCCAAACCGTCGCCATAGAGAGCTGGCAACTCTCGAAGCTCTTAGCCTTCTCCACGCCCGAGTACCTTCCACCCCTTCGCTCTAATACCAAGCTCTTCCTTTGTCCTCTCAACGAATTGCACGCTCCCGACTGCAATGCTCCGGTTCCACGTGCTCTCGAAAACGCTGCTACCCTTTCCGAGAGACTCATCTATCCAGGCCTTGTGAGTAGTCTGAAAATGATCATACTTTCCCGAATAGCCGCCCAGAGTTTTGAATTTGGCTGCATGGCAACCTCATAAAGCATAAACTTTATACTTTTTTCATCAAAAAAACGTTAAACCCCTTCGTCCTCGAGTTTTTTCAGAAATGCTTCTGTCTCTTCTCTCAATAGCTGCCTGCTGGTGATTCCCGCTTTGCGTAGACTCTCCTCTCTATCCCTAGTCTTCCAGTAATCAATCATTGTATCCCTGATACGTATTGGATTTATTATCGTGCTTACCTTTGACAGCTTTGACACATAAGCGGTCATATCACTTTCTGTGGGGAGAACGGTTATATTCACGGGATGCCAGGATTCCGTATAAGGTTCAATTATGATGAAAAATTGAAGATTTTTCTCGGCCACAAAAAAGTCGGATAACGCATCTTCCATGGTATGCTCGGGCCTGAGGCCAGAAGGAAAAATATTACATTCGACTTGTTCCCTATCTAAAATAAGTAGCACCTTTTTTATATCCTCGAACTTCACACCTTGACGGTTCAGTTCTTCTGCGATTGCAAACTGCACTGCATTCCGGAATGAATATTTGTTCGCCCTTCCTGGAGTGTCAGATTCTTCAATATCGGCAGTGATCCCCACTTTTAGCTTGAGATACTCCATTCGCTGTTTTGGAATACGGAGTGCCTCTCGGATGTCGTTCGGTTCCCACTCTTCCATCTTTGCCGCTCCACCTGATTTGAAAAAACGTATAAAGCATAAACTTTACGCTTTAACCCTATGCCACAATGCGCAATAAGTTGTCAAGTGGTAGAGCGAGGGTCATCCGTTTTGTCCCTTTTACCTCAAGTTGTTGATGTAATGATTTCAATAACGTATCGATATCGGAGACATAAAAAAACCCGAACCCGGCACGGGGTTCAAAGGGGCGGAGGTTCAAATCCTCTCTTCCCTACCATTATCAGAATCAGATATCAGATCAAGAAAGCCGCTCATGTCCAACGTGAGCGGCTTTTTCTCTTAACCCACCACCAAAACGTCTCTTTTTGAGCTCAAAAACGCTGTTATTCGGAATAGTTAGCCACATTTATGATGCCATTACCAAGAAAATCAGCGACTTGGCTTGGCCCGACCCCTTTGTAAGGTGCAACAAAGACTTGCCTCCTTCTATTGTGAGTTAGATCTACCGGTTGAAATTGGAGATGGAGGTTTGGTATGCTCCTCAGAGCACTGTGACCAGGAGTGTTTATCCTATGACCGGCTGAATTGCAAACAAATAGAATCGGAGGTAAACATCGTGTCGCAGAATCAAAAGATGGTCATGGCGAGAGCTCTGGGAATCGCAACGCTCTTGATTTTGACGTTGTTGCCTGTCAATTGTCTTGCAGAGCAAGATATCTTTGCGCTGGACAAGGTGATGGTAGGACTTATTGATGCACCGCCCTTCGCCAGGAAGACGACGGATGGCGCCTGGGAGGGGCTCAGCATCGAACTCTGGGAAGCTATTGCTCAGGAGTTGGGTGTCGAATTCGAGCTGCGAGAATACGGTATCGAGCAGTTAGTGGAGGCGGTTAAGAAAGGTGAAGTTGATATAATACCGGCTTTGGCCGCCACAGAGAAGCACGAAATCCTTATGGACTTGAGCCTTCCCTTCCTCAGGTCGGGATCGGCCATAGCGGTACCGGCAGAAACCAGTCGGCTCAGTTGGCTTCGCTTTGCCGAGCGTTTGGTTTCATTGAATATCCTCCCGGTCATTGCCGCCCTTATCATTTTGGCGTTAATAGCCGGTACAATGGTGTGGCTATTCGAGGGTCGCCGGAACCGTGAAATGTTCGGCGGCGGAACTCTGAGAGGAATTGGCAGTGGTATCTGGTGGGCTATCGTAACCCTTACCACTGTGGGCTATGGAGACAAAGCGCCCAAGACCCTGGGCGGGCGGATGGTTGCGCTTATCTGGATGTTCGCCTCGGTCGTCTTGATCGCCAGCTTCACGGCTGCCGTCACCACCTCGTTCACCATTGGTGAGTTGAAAGGCAAGGTCCGTGGCCTGCGCGATCTGCCTGGTGTTCGAGTTGGTTCTCTGGCCCACTCGGAAAGCTTGGATTTTCTCACTGAGCGCGGGATTGCAGTGATGCCACTTGAGAGTATAAAGGATGGTCTAGAGGCGATTGTCGATAAAAAAATCGATGCATTCGTTTTCAATGAAGCAATATTGAAGTACCTGGTAAGAACCGATTTCGCCGGCCGAGTGTATGTTCTGCCCGGCACCTTCGATCATTACTACATGAGCATGGCAATGGCCTCTGGGAGCCCCCTCCGCGAGCCGCTCAACAGGGCCTTGCTTAAGATCATAGCCAGCGACGACTGGATAAGGTCCATTGAGCGGTACCTCGGTGCTGATAATTAGCGACGAGAATTGGGTGGTCGCGTTCGGTCCGACCACGGCTCCCACAGTGGTCACATTGAGGTCGCTCAATTACCCGAAAAATCTGGAACCAGGGAATAACCAGCAATGAGCTGCAGCATAGTGCCGTATATAGGGATGGGATGTGGGGCTTCCTAGTAGTGAACTTACTGCACTGCTGGGCATCACAAAGCCGATCCAAGATTTTGCAGATTGTAGAGCACTGATACCTGCAACATAGTACTGGTCTTGACATTGGAAACAGTAAAATGAAAATAACCATTAGAATGTTAATGTTGATATTGCCCTTTATTTTACCAAATATCATCTTTGCAATGTCAATCTACAACAGTGATACAACGCCACATGACATTAAGGTTACTGATATTAGAAGTGGTTCGCAGCAAATAATTACAGTTTATGATACTTCCACCGTATATCTCAGATGCAGGTATGGGTGTGAAATAAAAGTCCTTGAAACCGAGGACACAATAACTGTAAATCGAGAGTCTTTTGATTCTAGTGATACTGTCGTGATTGATAACGGCACGCTTAAACTAAGATGAAATATTGAAGATTGTGCTATGAATTTGAGAAGGTGAGTGCGATAGGTAAAGAACTATATAGCCTTAAACGCCGGCCCGGAAGCCCCACGGGCTGGAAACGTGGACGGAGTTGAGCTGGAAGAGGTGCCTCCTCTGGACTCTCTTATTCAGAGAATCAAGAAAAGCTAATGATGCACGGTAGTCTTTTGCACTTCTCCAGCGTTCCCTGTGCCTTTCATCAGAAAAAGACCCTATGCTACTTTTTTGACTGTATTCACCCCACGCTCAGTCAGCCATTCTTCCGATACTCACTGGGAGTCACACCCACCCAGCGCTTGAAGGCTCTCGAAAAGGCGCTGGATTCTGAAAAACCCAGCAGGAATGCTATCTCTGTAATGCTCGTATCTTGGTCTCCCAAGTACTTTTCGGCCAAGTCTTGACGGATTTCATTCAAAAGAGTGTTGAAGGTCGTACCAGCGCTCTGGAGTTGCCGCTGTAACTTGCGGGAACTCATATACAGTGCCCGGGCCACATTTTCATCGGTAACGTTACCCGAAGGAAGCTGATCGATGATGACCGCTTTGACCTTTTGGGGGATGTTATTTTGGTCTAGGTTGGCAAGGTATTCAGTCACGTGCTGATCGGTCAGCTCAACAAGTTGGGGATGTGAACCGGGTAGACGTTTATCAACCACGTCAATGGGTAATGTCAGACTGTTTGTGGGAGCTTCAAAAACAACTGGAGACCGGAAATACTCAAAGAACCTTGCGGAACAGGAAGGTCTAGGGTGCGTAAATGTAACGGACTCCGGTGTCAAGTCCTCAATATAGGTCAAACGGCAGGCTTTCATCACTACAGCCAGGATGGCATCGCTTCGTTCAGGAATATCACGCCCTTTATGCGTGAAAATCAAAGTGAGCGTCAGTTCCTTTTCCGTTTCATCAAATCTCATTGGCCGTTCATCCGTAAGGAAACGGTAATAGCGGTCCAATCTCTCGAACCCTTCCCGTAACGTGTGGCTTGCAAGCCAGGCGTAGCCCAGTGCGCTTGCGTACGACGGATGCCATAATTCACCAGCTTTGAGGCCGAAACAGGGGTCGTCAATAACCTCGCAGGCCTTACGCCACAGATTATCGATGCTAGCCACTTTATATCTTGCACCAGGTTGTTTCAGCAGAGCGGGGTCCATGGCCATTTCCCTGAACAAAGGTTCGGGATCGATCCCATACAATTCCAGTACATGCCACAAAAAAAGAATTCCGCTAGCGATATTCGTAGGGTGCATTGTGTAGGCCCATCCCTTCAGTTACTTCCCTAGATTCCAATTGAGTTTTCTTGCTTTTTAGCAAGTTTGACGTGATAAGTCAAAATATTGTCGCTCAGGGTCAAGCATTTCACCGATATTGAAATTACATTTTGGATACTATCACTGGGATAGGAAAGGGGCAAGATGGACGATCTGTCAACTATGAAGATCTAATCAAGGAATAGGAGGTGACAAGGTGACTGATCACTGCCCTGCATGCGGCAAAATGTTGAAGGAGGGATATATCAATCATGGAAGCATAATTCTTTACATCCATGATGAAGTACCTTCCAAGAGCTCCTTCAGAAAAACACCAGTAATTGCCACCCGTACCTATAGCTGTTGCTCCCTGGACAAGTATAGTGGAGAAAAAGGCAAAGGTTATTTTTGCATTTACACGGGAGGCCTCCCAGAACACCAGGGAACGTATCATATTAAACCGTCAATTGAAGAGTCACTCAAGTCCGAGCTAGCAGCGGAGGTTAACAACGCCCTGGCGGTAATACTGGGGAACGCCCAATTGCTATTGCTCAGGAACAAAGTGCCAGCAGAAGATAGAGCCAAACTGAGAGCCATTGAGTTGAGTTCTTTCAGAATTCTGGAATTGGTGAAACGCATGCTGACGCTAAACCGGTGGATGACAATCACCTAATATTGTGCATTCAGGGCAAAGCCATGTTGATGAGTCTGCACTATGGCCTCTGAGGAGCTTGGCAACTAGCCTTAATAAGCACAGTATAAAATATCCCGAGGGCCCTTGACCAAGCTTCTCATGCCCGGACGGAGCACCCCCACCAAATATCCCCAGGGCCCTTGGGCACGCATCTCATGGTTGGATGGAGTATCCCGCCTTTCCTACCTTATTCTTGTCTCCTCTTTCGGCTCCTGCCTGAAAGCAAAACTCCTAAAAATCTTCCTTACTAATTTCTCTCTTTTTGCATTTCTTTTCTCTGGCTGTCTGCAAGGTCAGGCAGGTTTTTGCGTCTAGGTATGTCAAAGGGCCAGATACTTTCGCCGAGCCCAGTTTTCATAGAGGAGAGATAAAGTCTGTGTGAATGAGGCAATAAAGGTGAGGACCAAATATGGCTCCTGACTAAGAAAAAACGCAAAAACTCCTCTTTAAGAAGAGTTAAAGATGCCGACAGGGAGGTGAAGGCATGGAACTGATAACTAATTGGGAAGTATTCAACGCTGCAAGTTTAGCATTTTGTCAATTCCAGGGATTGCTTGGAATAATAATAATATCTGTAATTGTCGTATTCAAGCATAACCTTGGAGAGAAGTTATCACTATTCAAATAGAAAGGAGGTGGATATTATAAAATTCGTCCAAGTCAAACATCCATAAATTTTTGGGAACAAATCAATAAAATTCGAGAAAACAGCAAACAGTAAACAATTATAAATTAGAAGGAGACAAACGTATGAAAAAGCCAGCGATAACATTAATATTGGTTACAATAATTTTGTTACTAGCCTCATCCGTTAGTGCGCAGCTGCATGACAGGTATGTAGAAAGATGGGGACAGGACGTGACTCCAGTTGGTTCAGTATTACCTAATGTGCCTAATGATTGTACAGATCCGTCAAGGCCATGCCGGACCATTAATCACGCCATCAGTCAATCTGGTTATGGTGATATTATTAAAGTAGCGGCTGGTGCACTCTTTGCCCAAGACGTTGTCATAAGACCATCGTCAGCAGCCAGTGTGAAAATCGAAGGTGGTTGGAATCAAGATTTCACACAACGACCAATTGACATCAATGGATATCATTTCTCTTATCTGGGGAATGGTCGGTTTGACATTGTGGCAAAAGGTATACCATTGGATGTAACCATTTCCGGGTTCAAATTGACGGGCGGCAGTGCGGGAAATGGCGGCGCAATTTCTATTTGTTCTTCAAACGGTGGTAGCGCTACCATAAATATTAATAACAACAGGATAGAGGGTAATGAAGCTAGTGGTTATGGTGGTGGGATTTATGCATATAATAGCTTTAGCACCCTGGATCTAAGCGTTGAAAAGAACATCATAAGGAATAACACGAGTGGAGGCAATGGTGGGGGAGTCGAGGTAAGATCCAGTCCTGAATCTACGTCGACGCTATGGTTCACTAATAACATCATAGCAGACAACACATCCGGTCATTGGGGCGGGGGGCTTTTCTTCTTTGGTGGTGGTACTATGAGAGTCAACCTTACAAATAATACAATAACAGGTAATAACGCTACACGCGGTAGTGGCTTTGTTGCTGAGTCTTGTTGGGAATCCTCGACACTAACCGTAGATATCAAAAATTCCATTGTCTGGGGCAATCAGGGAAGCGAGGACATTCTTATTTATGAGGTAGACACTGGGGGAGACTCAACCGCCACGGTAAATGCCGCCTACTCTGATATAGGAGACGTCCACATAACGAGAGGAGGCATTGGGCCGGGTGGCACATATAATGATAACGGTGGAAACATCAACGAGGACCCTTTGTTCGTCGATCCTGCCAGTGGTGATTATCACTTAAAATTCGGATCACCGACCATTGACGCTGGTGTGTGCGGAAAAAAGGTTCTGTTTATGCCTTACCTTTGCAGCGGTCCTGCGGACGACTTCGAGGGAGACCCGAGAGATGACAGTGAATTCTTATGCACCCAGTGGGTTGGTACCAATTGTTCTCACGGGGTAAATAAAGGTTTTGATATGGGAGCTGATGAATATAACGGCGCATCACGGAGCGAGCGGGATTTCAACGGTGACGGCAGGTCGGACATTTTGTGGCGCCATGCAGCTGACGGCAGGTTATCCATCTGGTTGATGGATGGCGTGAACAAGCAAGCGAATGGGTCACCGGGGAGGCTTGCTGACACGAGGTGGCAAATCAAAGGCGTTGGCGACTTCGATAATGACGGCAAATCAGACATTGTCCTGCGCCACTCATCGAGCGGCTGGGTTCATCTCATCCTCATGGATGGTTTGGCGCAGAAGACCTATGCCTGGCCGGGTCAGGAAGAGGTAAGCAGGGAGATTCAAGGTGTCGGCGACTTCAACGGCGACGGCAGCCCGGATATCTTGTGGCGAGATGCAACTGACGGAAGGTTATACATCTGGTTGATGGATGGCGTGAACAAACAAGCGCAGGGGTCACCGGGAAGGCTTTCTGATCTGAGGTGGCAAATCAAAGGCGTTGGTGACTTTGATAACGACGGCAAATCAGACATTGTCCTGCGCCACTCATCGAGCGGCTGGGTTCATCTCATCCTGATGAATGGTTTGGTGCAGAAGTCCTATGCCTGGCCGGGTCAGCAACAGGTAGGTAGGGAGATTCAAGGTGTGGGCGACTTCAACGGCGACGGCAGCCCGGATATCTTGTGGCGAGATACAGCTGACGGCAGGGTATCCATCTGGTTGATGGATGGTGTCAGCAAGCAATCAGAGGGGTCGCCAGCCACGGTGTCCGATACCAATTGGCAAATCAAAGGTGTTGACGATTACAATGGTGACGGCAAGTCGGATATTCTCTGGCGGCATGCATCTGATGGAAGAAACTACATCTGGTTGATGGATGGCACAACCTGGCAATCGCATGGCTCGCCGGGGACAGTATCTGACACCAATTGGCAAATCAAGTAAATCTAAGCAATTCACCCTCTCTCTGAAACGAGAGAGGGTGAATGTTTCCAGGAGTGAAACAATGCCGGTGAGTGCCAAAAATAGAACATATTCTCTGTTCGTCATTTTGCTTGTAATCACCTGGGTGCTTTTTGAGATCCCGACGTATGCAGCGACGGGATACTGGCAAATGGAATTTTCAAATAATGAATTGTCAGTGAATATTGAGAGTACACCCTTGGGGGTAATCTTAGAAGAAATCCATAAGAGGGCGGAAATAGAATTTTTTCATAATAAAGATCAATCTGACAGAGTCATTACTGTCAAGTTCGGATTTCTGCCCCTGGAAAGAGCCCTTGCACGAATACTGAGAAATTTGAGCTACTCGATTCTCTTCGGAGAAGAAGACAAGATTCTACGCGTCACGATCATTGGCAGAGACGAGTTCTCTCCTGGAAGATATCAGGAGTTTTTTGCTGATGACCAACTCCAGGTGAGTGAGATGAACACAGAGAGTTTGCCTGAGGTAAGCACAGAAGATCAGGTCAGTGCAGAGGACCACGAAATACTTATCGAGTCCACGACCACGGTTAGCGAAATGCCCGATGAGCCACCGAGCAGCGGAGAGTTGGAGAGCACCTCTCCTTCCGATGCAGGAATGATAGTCATTGACCCGCCAAGCGGAGAAGCCATGGAGATTACCCATCCCTCAACAACAATGATCATGGAGCCCTAGCCCAGATATTTCATGAATAACCTGCTGCGACCACGTATATGGCCGTCCTTCCTGGCGTCCTCGGGTGTCGGCTCCTGCGACGTACCGTTCAGGTACGCCTCGGAACCAATCCCGCGGCACCGCGGGATGGTTGCCAGGTGGCACGCCCATCTTCATGGTCTCGCGACAGCAATTCATGAAACATCCGGGCTAAAGCAAAGGGGATTCGTTCGGGATGAAAAGGGGAACCTCCCCTTTTGCGGCAATTCGCCAGGACTGCGACTGCTAATGCTCGAAATGCAGCCTCAGATGACATCTTCCGTCTTTTTCCTGACCACTCACTTTGTCAGCCAACTGCCCTATGAGGAAACCCGCTAACTGCGCGAGCGCCTCGGGGCGTTCGCACAGTTCTTCCGGACTCGGCCTCAACTTCGAAATCTCGATAATCTTGCCCTGGTACCGGATATCTACGTCCAGATTGTACTCGTCGAAGCTGACCTCCATGGTTACCGGACCCTGGAGCAGGCGGTGTTCGATCGCCGCTTCCATGAATTCGTTCATTGCCGCTTGCGCCTTGTTGATTACTTCCTTGCGGGCTCCCCAGGCCCCACCCTGATGGTCCATGAAGGTGAATATCTTTTCATTGGAGTTAATTGGGCTCTCCAGCACCAGACTGCCTTTCTTTGCAATACCGATGCGAAAGATCAAATTCAAGACAACCGCTGATACCGTCGCCGTGGACAGGGAGGAACTGAAAATCGGCTGCATCCAGGGATGAACATTTGCGTAAGCGCCCGGCAGAATATCCACCGACAAGCCAAAGATGAGAGAAAGGCCCACCACAAAAGTCTTGCGAGCGTCCATCATCCTTGACATCATGATCTGCAAGCCAGCGATGACCATGAAAGAGATTGCAAACAGCAGGGTCGCTCCCATGACCGGCTTGGGCATGATGGCGAATACGGCGCCGAGCTTGGGACAGAAGGCCAAGACAATCAGCAGCAAGCCTGTACCATAGGCAATTGCCCGGCTGGTGGCGCCTGTGGCAATTGACAGGCCGATGTTGCTGGAGGAAGTGGATTGCCCGAAACCGCCAAGTATCCCGGCGGAAACACAGCCTGCCGCATCTGCAAGTATGCCTTTGCTGATGTTTGCCATGTCAGGCCGCTTCCACTCGCCGTCATTTATCTTCTGACAGGTGGTCAGGTCTCCTACGCTCTTCAGAGTGGAACAAAGCATTGCTATGACAAAGGGACCCAACAGGCAAAGATCGAATGACCACCCCGGATGGCCGGTCAGTGGAAGTGAGAGGGAGGGCGCTCGAGAAATGGTGGAAAGATGCTCGTCGGTCAGGATGCCCAGCCCATAAGAGGCAGCATAGCCGACCCCCATGCTGATCAAAACACAGAACATTTTAAGCTTGCCTTTACTCCAGACATTCAACCCTACCATCACTGCAAGGGTGAGGCAGGAGACGCAGATCACCCTGGCTTGGTCGGCCTCACCCACCCCCAGAAAGTATGAGTTGGTCAGCCGGATGACCGTAATCCCAACCATGGCTACGATCAGACCTGTAACCTCGGCGGGAAACATGAAGCGCAACCGCTTGATAACCTTGGAAAAAAGCGACTCGAGAACACCAGCGATCATGGTCATTCCCAGCACCAGAGGAATTCCCCCAGTCCGTGCTGCCAGCATGGAGGCCGACAAATACGAAGGGCCGCAGACCTGCGGGCAAAGGTAGCCGGAGCCAACAGGTCCCTTGGAAAAGGCCTGGACTGCGACACCAATGCCTGCGGCGAGCATGGAAGCGCTCACAAGGTGAGCCGTCTGCAGCGAGCCGGCTCCACTCTCGCGGCCGATTATTACGGGAAAGACCAAAGCAATGGCAATGACGCAAATATGCTGAAGGCCCAGAATGAACGTGACCCACAAGGGCGGCGTTTCGTCAACACCGTAGAGTAGATTGGATGGTTTCAGGCTCATAATCGCTCCAGAAGTTCTCTAGATCCAGATTAGGCCATAAGAGTCAAAAGAGAGAAAAAAGAGTTGTGGTCGCACCCAGGCTCCACAATGCCGACATGGGGTTTAGCGTATCGTCAGTGGCTCTTGAAAAAAGGTCACAGACGAGAGCTTCATCGGTTTTTTGAAATATTCTTTAACGCCTATCGGGTTAGCTTCGCAAAAACTCGAGAGGGCTGGCACCTTCCCTCCGCTTACGCTCGTTCTGCTGTTCTCGCCGGGCGGAGGTTTAGTGCACTGAGGTTGTGGCAGCCCGAGCTGCGGATGTAGCCAGCCTTTGCTGTAATATGGGGCAAGTTGATCCACTGTAGATGGCCAAGG
>WOR8_10006260_pt1 | contig 11448 bp, 14 predicted proteins | sample DeeMarSeWOR38_10_FD_19890 | JGI IMG/M metagenome (IMG submission 19890)
CTACGCATTAGTCCTCCATGAGCAGGAACTACCTAATTCAATTACTATCGAACAAGCAATCCATAAATTCGGATTGAAAGAGAATGATAAATTATTACTATGGACACGTGTTATAGGAGGAACTAAATTGAGTTTCAGTCATCAATAACAATAATATCATCATCATCGCCTTCATCCGCATCTTTATCTTCCAAATTAAAACGATCCTTGAGATTTTCAATCGTATGCTCCTTAAAATATTCCGCGGCTTTCATGCAGATATCATATTTTAGTGGATCATCGGGATTAGGATTTTCTACTAACTTTTGTAGGGCTTTAACTGTATTTTCCAAATCCGAAAGCCTAGACCATTGTTTAAGAACGTTCAGACAAATATAACCGGTTCCAAGTTCCCGTGTTGACGCTATTTTAACAGGATGAATATTAGGATGAAATATACTCGACTGCCATGCAAAATCAATACCCCCGGGATATGGAAAAGAACGATTAATTTTAAGGAAAATCTTGTGGTGGGTTTTTGGCATTAAATTCATAGGATTCCCATCAAGCCCTAACACAAACCCAATTGCCTTTATATTTATTATTAATTCAACATTGTTTTCATGCCAGATAATAGAATCTGGTTGAACTACTTTAAGATTCTTTAGGTTACTAAACTCATTATTAAGTCTATCTTCCCATATTTCAACAGGTAATTCAGGCATTAATCTCATCCTCTATTTTTTTCTTTTTAACTTTCTACTTTTTTATAAGAACAAGTCCAACAAATTGGATCCTTAAATTTGTTTATTATATTAAATGTATTAGTAAGACCATTATAATTTAACTGTCTACCAATGAGTGGTTCCCCTATATTTGGATCCCATTCTTTAAAGTCATTAAAGTAATCAACTCCTAAAATGAATTTTAATACTTGTTGAGATTGAATTCCTCCTATTACTGAGGTTGTTGTGACAAGAGTAGCTATCTTTTCAGTTGTTGCACCGTTTTCGGCGCTTATTTCTTGTCCGGTACATGAAAACTTCTTCCACATTAAATCTAGATCAATATTGGTAATCCCACATTGTAAACATGAAGATTCCGGCATTTTAGAGTAGACAGCTTGAACGGTGCCATAATAACCATCAATTCCAGAATCAATGAAAGGAGTATTATAATAATAGGCATAATTGTTTGCTTCTACTCTCGCTTCAATATTATCGAGGCATGAACAGACTACATCATATTGTCCATAAAGATCCTTGTCAATAGCATTTAATTCTTCCTTTAATGCAATAACTTTTACATCGGGATTGAGAATTCTACTCGCTTCTTTTACCACATCAACTTTGTATTCATTGAATTTTGCAGCGTTCATATTAAAGAGAATACAGCGATTTAAATTCGATGTTTCAATCATATCATAGTCTATTATAAGAATAGTTCCTACACCTGCTAAGACGAGGTTTTTTACTACTTCATTTCCCGTTGCTCCGACACCAATAACCATTATCTTCGCATTCGAAATTTTTTCTTGATCCCAACCCTTTATCCTTTTTTGGCGATCAAATTTATCCGAGTCTATCGATATTACACTAAGTACCTCAACGTCATCATTTCTATCTTTTTGATTCATTATTTTCGATTTTTTTAATTTCTAGATTATTTTATCTTTCTGATGAGATTACCGCGCTACTTACTTCTTTATAATTACGTTTAATTTTCTTATCTAACGTAAAAAATTTAAATTCAATGTTAATGGGATCGAGAACTAAAGCGACATGATAAGATTCGGGGAAAAAATATCTCTGTGTTTTCAGATCAACATCCGAAAGAAAGCAACCTAGCCCAGGGTGAGTATGCCACCAGCCAACTATTCTTAGATTTTCAAATTTTTTATCTTTTTTTAGTCTGTTAAATTTTTTCTGATAAGCTCCGGCTGTTCCTTCAATTTGAGAAGTTGAATACTTCTGGCTATAAACAGCACCTAGAATGAACAGTTGCTCCTCAATTACTATATAAGTTTTTTCCTTCCATTTAAAGATGTCTCCCACAAGATACCCAAAAATTTCTTTTGGGGAAGTTTTGCCAATTTTGGTGATTTCTTCTAAAACTTTATCCTTAATGTATAAAGGAAATACAAAATTTTCTGTAATTGACATCTTATTTATCGCTTCAATAAATTATTTAGTGTTATTTCTAAAATTTCATTTATTTCAGTTTTACAATTCATATTTTTAACTGAGAAGCCAAATGTTTTAATCTTAAAGGTATTTTCAATTTCTTCGGGTTTGAATGCAAATTCGGTTAAATCTTGGAAATTTGCTATTATATAGAAATCCGCTTTACTGGTTTTGGGTTTGATTTTGGTAATAGATTCTTGCAACCGTCCTAGATTGCTCGCTGCTGAATTGGTAGTGAAAAAAACTATGTCCAATGATTTTAGAAGATCACTGAAAGCCCTTAAATTTTCAGTAAGGGTAGTTATATCAATTTCATTAATAATACACTCTTTAAAATAGAAATCCTCTTCTAACTCAAATCTTTTACGGTGAATCACATTCATATCATCATCTAATTCCAACAATGTTTCCCCTGGGAATAAATCCATTATTGTTGTTTTACCTACATTTTCCTCACCAGTAATCAGGATTTTTGGGGGAATGTATATATTATCTTCTATATAATCACAGAATCCGTCAAAGACACTTATATCATTATTCCAATTGGTCAAAATTGACTTATATTTTTCTATAAACTCATTTTTCATCATTTTCACGAGTAATCGTACTTCAGCTTCCGAATCACCTTTATCAGTAACGATAACAAAAGTATAATCATATTCTGCTGAATAAGAATATATAAAGTTGAAATTTCCCAGATCTATTGCTTTGATACTACCTCCTTTAATCTCTTGAGCCCAGTCTTGAAATGCTGTTAAGAATCCCCCTATAGTAATGTCTTCATAATTATCTTCTTCCTCTTTTCCAAGAAAATCTTTGAAGCAGCATAGAATGCCTCCAGGGGCGATAATAAAAAATTTAAGTATCAAAATGGATTTCCTTTTTATTATCAGATCACTTATTAATATTATTAAAGGTAATCAGATTAATTAAAATAATTGTATGAATCGAATTGAAATTTGGTTTGTGAAATGAATGAGAAGAAACCTGATTTTGATCACCCCCCAAGGATTCTAGAGGCAACTGAGAAGGATATCCAAGTAAAAAAACCTCCAAATGATAAAATAATTTCCTTCAATATTATTAACGATAAACCAGATTTTTAGCTTCTGTAAGAAGATTTACCAATATTCATTCATACCTTATAGTATTTTCAATTGTAATATTTTATAGAATTGTTGGATATGGAAGATTGGGAATCTACAAAACGTTCCATAATTGAGTATTATGATCTGGCATGGTCTAACTTTTCTAGACATATTGCTCAAACTAATTTAGGTTTACATTATGGATATTACGATGATGAACATAGAAATCATCACGACGCAATGCTAAATATGAATAATCAAGTTGCAATAGAACTTAGAATCAAAAAGGATTCTAGCTGTTCAATTTTAGACGCTGGATGTGGAGTAGGGGGATCTATAATCCATTTAGCTCGAGATTATCCAAAAATAACTTTTACGGGAATAACCATCTCAGATGATCAAATAGAATTAGCTAACGATTTTACTAAAGAAAAAGGAGTGAAAAATCGTGTAACGTTTTTGAATAGAGATTTCATGAGTACCGATTTTCCGAAAGCAACCTTTGATGCTGTATATTCTCTCGAAAGCATGTGTTACGCTTATGATAAACATGATTTTGTAAAAGAAATGAAACGAATCCTAAAACCAGGTGGTAGGATAGCTATTTTGGATGGATTCCGTAATGGAAAATACCCAATAGATCCCTCTCTTGAAGAGAAGTATGACCATTGGTGTAAAGGATGGAGATTAGAGCATAGATTAGACACTCAAATCAACTTTAAACAATATCTAGAAGCAGAAGGCTTTCAGAAAATATCCTATAGAGACATCACCTCAAATGTGCTTCCTTCAAGCAAAAGAATGTATAGATTAGCAATTAAATCTTTAATATTAGTCAATTTAATACGGGTCTTTAGTAGACATGATTATGCATATTTCTCAAGGGCAGCAGAATATCAAAAAAAACTTTTAAGAACAAGATATTTAGTGTATGGCGCTTTTTCAGCCCAAAAACCAACATAAATGATTATTTTTAATATTTTTAAAAATAAAAGAAAAGGATTTTCCCATTTAATGAGATTTAAATACGTACTCATAATTACTAATTATATTATCAAATTAAGAGAGAAAGTGCGAATATGAAGATTGATTTTAAGTTAAAATGGCCAATAAGTTGTTACACGGGAATATTGGTAATTGGCATATATTGTGTGTTTACATTTTCATCACTTGCTTTGTTTCCACCTCCGTTTAGTGCTTTTACAAATTGGTTAAGTGATCTTGGAAATTCAATTTATAATCCAAATGGGGCAATTTTGTATAACCTCGGATGTATTTTGACGGGAATAATCTTATTTCCTTTCTTTATTGGGATGTATAAGTGGTATAGAGAAGAGATTCTGCACAAACTTGTGATGATTGGTCTTCAGGCAACAGGGTGTTTTTCTGGATTTGCATTAATAATGGTAGGCATCTTTTCCGAGGATTTTCCTGCACCCCATGTATTTTGGTCAGAAGTATTTTTTGCTGTGAATCTTGTTGTTCTCATAATATCATCGGTTGCGCTCTATGTTCATCCCGATTTTATTAAGTGGATTTCAGTATATGGAATCATTGTTGCTGTAATTAACCTTTTATTTGTATTTATTTTGGGAACTCCAATTTTAGAATGGTTTACAGTGTTTACTGCACTCGGTTATGTGGGATTGATTGTTATTAACATGTATGCAAAATTTCGCTAGTGCCGAAAAGACAAATAAAAAAAAATAAAATGAAATTTGAGCAAAATTTATTCAAGGATTTTCCCATTTGGCAGAGTGAAATCAAAATCGACGTAAAATCCCCCTAACTCAATGTTGGCATCCTTTAGGAGCTCATGGGAGACATCATATTGAGTGAGGTTACTCTTAATATAGTTCGCGTCTACCCCGAATTGCTTGTGAATATCATGTATTTTTAGGGTTGTCTCAGTTAATTGTCGCAATGCTGGTTTAGTATTGTTGGCAATATCGGGGATTAATTTTAAGTTATAGAAGGGTAAAGTCTCAAACATTTCTCGTGGATTTAATCCTGGTTCCGTATTCAAGATTGCTGCGCTAACTTCAAACAATGTCTGTCCAACTCTTTCCACGGATCCCTCAACAATATTATCTTTAATATGAGAGAGCTCAATATTTGCGAGTTTTTTTGGAATCCCCCATATTTCCCTCCCAGCTGCTAATGCAATGTCAGTATCCACATAGATACTGAACACATATAATCCAGGTTTGTTCTCATACGTACAATTTAGTGTAACTATACATTCATTATACCGTCCGATTGACGTGTTGGGATATTCTAAGGTAATTAGGGCATCAAGTCCACCCTCAATAGATATGAATTTTGGGGGGAGGTAATTTTTCTTAGTATCAGGAGCACATTGAAATACCAATATTAGGGCTCGAGCATTCTTATATTCAAATGGGGGAGGAGGATAGAGTCCACTCTGTCGTGGCATAGAATAATCAATTTGGTAGTTATAATCTTCCATTTTGAACACCCTCTATGATAATTGAATAGTTATAAAGGCACTACAATATGGGTTTGAGTTCTATCAACACCCTCAATTTTATGGATCTTAGCCAATATTGTCTTAGCGATGGTCTCGACGTCGCTTCCCTCGACTTTAACGATGATATCTATGCCCCCAGTTACAGGGTAAGATTCCTTTACTTCTGGTATTTCATTTAATTCGTTTACAACAGATTCTACGAAACCTGCCTTGGTTTTCATTAATACAAAACATAAAGTCAATTTATCGCTCTCCTTTTTTTTAATAATTCTAGTTATTGTAAGAATTAATTTGTAAATTTAAAAGCTTTATAGTTCCTAGGGAAAAATCACGCGTTCAATTAAGAAGTAGAAAAATACTGCACTTCCGGTATAGATAATCATTACGATAAAACCTACAGGGATTTTGAGGAAGTGACTTTTTTTTTTAATCATCTCATAGCAATAATATGTAAATAACCCGAGCATGATTTCTGGGATAATAATGTATATAGCAACATGCCCAATCATAATCACATTCTGAGCATACCATGATTGAAGCATCCACATTGACTGTTCGGAACCTCCAAATATTACGAGAGACAATAAAATAACTGATAAAAAAGCAGCTTTTTGTGAAACCCGTTCTTGAATTCGGAGCCCAAGAAAAAGAATAATGAACAAGGGAATAGTCCATAATCCCAACATGTATCCTGAAACAGTTCCTATTTTGAACAACCCATCTTCTGGAAATACCAAAATATTGAGTTCACCTGATAGAATCCAATCGGGAAATACCTGAAAAATGCTTATTATAAACGTGAAAATCCAAATAAATAACCATTCTTTATAGTTTCTCCATAACCCAACTATAACTATTAATAAATTATAGATGATAACCAATATCAAAAGTTTAATTCCAATTGCGATCCCAAAGGGAATAATGAGGACCATAATACACGACGCAACAAATGTAAGATGTACTAATAATGCATCTCGTTCTATTTCTGAAAGATTAATTTTCATAATAAGGTAAAAAAAGAAAAAAATAAATTAATTTGGTTTTAATTCAGGATGCTGTTCTAACTCCTTTCTCATATTGGCAAGCTTTTCACCGTGTAAATCATAGAGCTTGAAGAAGATTATCGCTCCAACGAGTGCGATGGATGGAAATGCAAAAATTAATGCTTTTAGCCCAAGATCTCGTAAAGCGGGGTTAGCTACAATTGGTTCATAAGAACTCCATCCTGTTCCTGAAAATATAATCGCTATGGTTGTAATACCAAGAATAGTTGAGAAACGATGAATAAAGGCGTTGACACCATAATAACTCGCTGCTCTTTTTACGCCAAATCTGAGAGCATCTTCATCAATGACGTCACCATGTATTAAATCTATATAAAACAATGCAGCGGATAACCCGAAACCTATTGTAAAGAATATTACCATTGCCAACGTTCTGCTTATCCCATTATTTGAAAGGAAAACTAACGGAAATAAGCTCAATATCCAAATCCCTAAACCTAGCATCAAACCCTTACGCGTGCCAATCCTTGCTCTGATTTTACTCTGTAACGGCATAAATACTACGGCAGCTAGTAACGCAATCATCAATGTTATTCCAATCATGAGAGATTCTCCTTCATGTCCAAGGATATAAACTGCGAATAATGGAAAAACGGTTAACAAGACATTGAAGCAATACCAAATCAGCATATTCCCTAAAGTAAATTTTATGAAAGTTCTATTTGAAAAAGTTAATTTTATAGATTTAACGAATCTGGGTCGTTTTTCAAAATCACTGGTATCTTCCTCCTTTTCATCAACAGAAAAAAACACAAATAATATTGCAGGAATTAATACTATTACAAATAAAATCACTCCTGCCAATATATAGGTCGTCCGAATACTTGCTACTTCTGCGGCAAATCCTACGGGATCTACGACGGGATCTATTTTTGGAACTAAAGGAGAAATAACAAATGTAGGAACTAGAGATGCCAATATAACTGCAAGCATGGTAAAGCTTTTTAAAAAAACATTTACACTTGCTCGTTGTTTTTCCGTTGGAAACATTTCAGGAAAGACCGCATTGGTGTTCACTGAAAACATAGTATAAAAGAATTCAAATGCAAATATTATAAAAATAAAATAGAATAACTCCAAGTTAGCAGGGACAGTAAAGAGCAGTATCATCATCAGAGATAATGGGATAAACGACAGTATTAGATAGAACTTTCGCTTTCCTAATTTTCCTTTTTGTTTTGTTCTTTCGCTTAATGCACCGAGAATCGGATCGTTCACCATATTCCATACTCCCCAGAGAATGAATCCTATCCACATTTCAAGCATAGATAGTCCAACAACAGCAAAATAAAACGTAAACACATAAATTGTAAATGCTTGATAGGTTAGTTGATCGGGGAATGAGGAAGTGGCAAATAGAACTCTTTTCTTTAAAGATAGTTTTTCTTCACTCAATTTTAACACTAAATTTGTTAAGTTTGAATAAATTGTATTGGATTTTTATCTATTTAAAATTATGTTTTATGGGAGATATTAAGAAATAAGCCTAAATTTGATTATAAATTATCTAATTAGGTGATTAAATTGAAAAATAAATCTAATTTTATGGGAGTCGATGACCCCGGAGTAGCCCTTGTGACAGGGGCTAGTGCTGGAATTGGGGAAGAGTATGCAAAACAGCTTGCGAAACAAGGATTTGATCTGATCCTCACTGCAAGGAGAAGAGAAAGGTTGGACTCATTGGCTGAGAAATTGGGTGATCAGTATGGCATTAAAATCGAGATTATTCAAGGGGATCTCTTTAAATCTTCAGATGTTGAAAAAATCTCTGCTCGCATTAAAACTGTTGATAATCTTGATTGTCTTGTTAACAATGCAGGTTTCGGAACTGATGTTAACTTTTTAGATGGCAACAGTGATATTAATCTCTTTATAAATATGCTGACCCTTCATTGTAAAGTTCCCATGCAATTTACTCACGCCGCTTTACCGGGCATGATCAAGCGGGATAGGGGGCATATCGCAAACATTTCTTCCGTTGCATCCTTATTATTCCATGGTTACCAAGACCCCATTTATGATTCGACAAAAGCGTTTCTCAGTGTATTTTCCGAGGTAATTCAATTAAGGCTTAACATAATGAAGTCAAATGTAAAGGTAAAAGCAATATGTCCAGGGTGGACGGTAACCGAAATTCACGACAAAATGAAGAACTTTGATAGATCTCCATATGTATGGATGAATGTCGATGAAGTTGTTAAAATTGCATTAGATTCGTACAAGAGTGATGATATTATAGTTATTACTGGTGATGTTAATGTGCAAAGAGTTCTTAAATCTCGAAAGGAAGCTAGAGAAACTCCCGGAAGATACTTTTACTTTTAATTTTTTTTTAGATTTATTAATATGGTAAAATTTCTTATATTATTAATCAAATTAATGTTGATGATTTATGGCAGATTTGAATATTGAAGTGGTATATTTTGAAATGGGTGGACCTCAAAACACCCAAAAAGCATTAGAAATCGCGAAAAAGTATGCGGATCAATTCGGGATTAAGGATATTATTATGGCAAGCACTACTGGTACGACGGCTGAGAAATCAATTGAAATTTTTGATCCACAAGCGTATAATTTAGTTGTTGTAACTCATTCATATTACTTCTTAGGGCCACAGAAGAGACAAGAATTCCCTGACGACAAAATAGCTTCACTTAAGAGTAAAGGAGTCAAATTTTTTATCGGTACTCACGCATTGGCAGGCCCTGAAAGGAGTCTAAGGATCGCATTAAAACAGTGGGGACCAGTGGAAATAATGGCTAAATATTACCGAACCCAATTTAGCCAGGGGACAAAAGTATGTATGGAAATTGCCGCGATGGTAGTTGATGCCGGTTTGATAGAGGATATTGAAAAAGATATCATTTGTGTTGGAGGAACTGGAAGGGGAGCAGATACAGTATGTCTTATTAATCCTGCTCCAACGAGTTTATTTGATAGATTACGTGTAAAAGCAATTTTGGCCAAACCTTTGTAATCTATTTTTTCTTTTCATTTTTACTTTATTCCTATTTTTCGTGAACAATCTTCCTAAAGAACAGAAACTCTTAAATATTATTGTATCCCATATTTATATTAAAAATTGAACGATGTCTTGATATGGGCAAAGAAATCAACATTAAAGAAATGATTGGGTCAATAGAGGGTATTGTAAAACTAGTGAAATCAATTTCCCATCCTAAAAGACTCCAGTTATTAATTCTTTTAGAGGAGGGGGATCGAGACTTCTCAACTCTTATAAATCAAACTAATTTGAAGAAAACCGCCCTTTCTAACCATTTAACGCAATTAATAACAAACCATCTCGTTCAAAAATCTGGGAGGGGAAATTATCAGATCACCACCGATGGTAGGGAATTATTGAAGGCCACAACGACAGTTTATGAAAAATCAAAGTCACGAGAAAAGTTCAATAGAGAAAAGCTCAGGAAACAATATTCAAACGTGAGAATGAAAATGATTGAAAAATCAGAAAATTTAATATCTCAAGATCCAAAAATGGAGGGTGCTTGGATTTCTTATATTGGTGCTGTTTTGGGGGTGCTAAAGTCTCTGCCAATTAAGAGAAGAAATGATAGGATTAGCATAGGTGGTTATACAGGCTATGCATTTGCACTACCAAATGTTATGAAAGGTGGCACTTGCCCTTCGGGGCCAACTGCTCTCGCTGTCTGGGAAGAAATTGTAAAAGCTACGAATAATCTTGGTTATAAGGTCCATCATTATTATGATATTGGAGGGATATTCGCATCTGATGAAATGCCGGATAAAGATAAAGAGAGGGCAATGAAGTTATTTAGACTTATTAAGTCGTCAATTGATAACGATAAACCAGTTGTCCTCTGGGGCTTGGTTGTCATTGAATACGGTATCGTGAAGGGGTACACTGGAGATTCCTACATTGTAAGTTCTCTTGTTAGCCCTATAGATACACAAGTCCGCTATGATAAACTTTTATCACCTGGTGCTCTTCATGCTATTTTTTTCGACGAGGAAGGTTCAGAATTAACTGAAGAGATTGATAAGGAAGTTATTGAACGAGCAATCAAATTTGCCGAAGGCTCTATGACACATAATAACTATGTTGCTGGTCCTTCCGCTTACGACGAATGGGCAAATAATCTGGAGAGTAAGTCAGAGGAAGATCATCCTTACCATGGAAACAGCTACAATGGAGAGTGCGTATTAGAGGCAAAAACATTATCTAAAACTTTCGTGGAACGACTTTCAGAAAAGTACCACGGGAAACCTCAGGCAAAATTTCTAGGGGAATTATCTCAAGTATATTTGAAAATTGCAGAACAGTTGGGAAAATTCCAGAAGATATTTCCATTCGCATTGGAAGGAGAAATGCCTAGAAATAAATGTCTTGAGGGAGCACAAATACTCAGAGCAACCAAACCACTAGAAATTCAAGCTCTAAAACTCCTTAAAGAGACTTATAAGGCTTGGGTATAATTAAATTTACCAATTTTAAAGATGTAGAAAAGGGTTAGATGATATTTAGTTTTTTACCAACCTTTTCTATGGCGCTCAATGCTGTATTTAAGTCATCTTTAGTAAGGAGTGCATTCATTTGAACCCGAATTCGTGAAAGTTCACGCGCAACCATAGGAAATACAATAGGAGTACCATAGATACCC
>WOR8_10006956_pt1 | contig 11448 bp, 15 predicted proteins | sample DeeMarSeWOR38_10_FD_19890 | JGI IMG/M metagenome (IMG submission 19890)
ATCGCTCTCGCTCAGAAAGATCTCGAGAAACACAGCTGGGATGTAAACAAAGCGAAGGGCTGGGAACACGGCTCAGGAGAGGGTGGACACCTTGAAGTAATAGATGAACTAGATAAAGATGAAGATGAAGATGAGGAGGAAGAAGATGTCGTTAGTATTAAAACAAGAAGATATATTCAAGGAAGATAACAAAGACCAGGAGGGAAGCTCGTCTCGTACTAATGTTTGGACTTGGGAGACTTGCAAATTCACACTAGCCAATCCTTCAGGAGAAACAGTTGAACTAAATAGTCTTCACATCAACGATGTCACTCTCGGACACATTCGTGAGGACTTGGAAAAGTATGTAGAAGAAACACACAAGGGAGTGTTGGAGTGATTTGGTTTGCCGTTCTCGTGTGGCTATTGTTCCCTGAACTAGCTGTATGGTTATTCTTGGGATTGGTGGCGGGTCTTCACATTCTTGGACATTACGTTTTCTAATGTCGTTGCTCGTCTCGTTTATAATGATCTCACAGATGACATAACTACTGCACCACACAACAACGGGGGGAAAAATCTGGCGGAGTAAGTTCATTACACTACACGTGTAAGTTGTATTTGCCTGCGTCATTCTGTCCACATTATTTTATTGTTATAGGATTAGTTGGGATATATAAGAGGGTTAGTAATAACACTAACAAAAGGAAAACAATGAGTAATACAGTCAGAAAGCATAGACTAAAGGCAGATGAGCAAAAGCTTGTGCTGTCTTATGTTAAGCAAAAGACGTTAATGAATAGACTATCCAAAGAGTTAGAGAAGATGAAACAGAACGTGGTTGATCTATTTGAAAAGGCAAAACAAAATGTAATCATAGTTCAAGATGAGAATGGCGAGAATTTAGGATTACAAAAAATAAATCGTAAGAGGCAGAAGTTTGAAACTAGCGAATTCAAATTAAAGCATAATGATTTATACTATCAGTATTGTACTACAATACAATATGACGAATACAAAGTCATAGGCGGTACTAATGACTAATAGTTTAATTAATATATCTAAAGTGTTAGCGGATAAGTCCGCTAACACTAACCTAACATCTAACCTTAAACTTGATGGCGAAGTAGTTAAGTCCCTTAACTATGAGATTATGTTTGGTTTAGTAATAGGCGAAGTCGAGAAGTTAATTATACTTAACAAAGGTAATAAGACTATCGATCAATTCCATAAAGACATACTACTAAAGCTTAACTATGCTGTTAGTAGATTAATACCAACAGAATAAGTACCACGTACTAGGCGGACTAATGTCCGCCTAGATCCATTACCAGCTCACACATCACCAACACACACACGCACAGCTAGAAGGTTCATACATCTAGTCAAGATCGTTTCGTTTTTCGCTACATATTGACCGCGTTTTAAAAACAAGGTACTTTTGACGGGAGGGGTTTCAGAGCAAGTTACATAAATACACTCAACTCTGAAACGCTTTGGGTACCTTTAAAAAGGGGACCCAAGAAAAACAATTTTTAAAAATGAATAAACTAGATTTATTATCAGACGAAGAATTAAGAACCTTAATACTCAAGAAGCAGATCGAATATATAAAATTATGTCAGGATAACTTTTTATATTTTGTAAAAGCTATGTGGCCTGATTTCATTTGTAGGGATACAGATGTTGAAGAAGAATGGGGACATCATCAGATTATTGCTAATGAGTTTCAAAACATTGCAAATAAGGTTCATAACAGATTAATTGTTAACATGCCCCCTAGGCATACAAAGTCAGAGTTTGCATCTTATTTGTTTCCTGCGTGGTACATTGGTAAATACCCTAATAAAAAATTAATGCAGGTTTCACACAATGCTGAACTTGCCACAAGGTTCGGTAGCAAAGTTAGAAACTTAATGGACACCGATGACTACAAAAGTATTTTCGGAGATGTTAAGCTACGAGAAGATTCAAAAGCAAAAGGACGTTGGGAGACCAATCATGGTGGGGAATATTTTGCAGCGGGTGTAGGCGGTTCTATCACAGGACGAGGGGCGGATCTTTTGATTATTGATGACCCACATACTGAACAAGACTCAATGTCTGATTCAGCTATGGAAAGAGCATACGATTGGTATAGCTCTGGTCCACGACAACGTTTACAACCTGGTGGTTCGATAGTCGTTGTTATGACAAGATGGGCACAGGACGATTTAACAGGAAGGCTCATCAAATCACAATCAGAACCTAAATCAGATAAATGGAGAGTGATTAACTTTCCAGCAATACTGGACAACGGAGAACCTGTCTGGCCTGAATACTGGTCACTAGAAGAATTAGAAAAAGTTAAAGCATCTGTTTCTACGAAGAACTGGAATGCACAATACATGCAAGACCCAACTTCAGAAGAAGGTGCCATCATCAAAAGAGACTGGTGGAAAAAATGGGACTCAGAAATTTTACCACCTTTGAAACATATTATACAAAGTTACGATACAGCTTTTAGTGCGAAAGAATCCGCTGACTATTCAGCGATTACTACGTGGGGTATTTTTCAACCAAGAGAAGGTTATGAAGATTGTATTATTTTATTAGATGCTATGAAAGGAAGGTTCGACTTTCCTGATCTTAAAAATGTGGCAATCGACCAATATAAATATTGGGAACCTGAAACAGTTATCATCGAGGCTAAAGCGTCAGGTCAACCTTTGATTCACGAATTACGTAGAACGGGTATTCCTGTCATAGATTATGTTCCTGCAAAAGGTAGAGATAAATATACTAGAATTAACTCTGTGGCTCCTATCTTTGAATCAGGTATGGTTTATGCACCTATTCAAGAGAAATTTGCCCAAGAGGTTATTGAGGAATGTGCGGCTTTTCCTAATGGCCAATACGATGACTATGTTGATTCAATGACCCAAGCTGTGTTAAGATTCAGACAAGGTGGATTTGTTAGCACTTACTCTGATGCAATGGATGAACCTAATTTTAAAATAGAAAAGGATTATAATTATTATGGCTGATAGAAAACCTTCTGCATTAAGACCTTACACAAGACAAAAAGGCAGAAACACTTTTGAAGTGAATCCAAAAAAATATGATGAAAAAGGTAATCTTAGAAAAAAAGATATGGGGGATGATCTTCCTATGTCTATGGAAGGTTCACCAACTGTTACTGATACAGAAACAGGAGAAGTTACTTACGGCAGACCAAAAGATTTTAATAAAGGTGGTATGATGGAATGCAGAGGTGGCGGAATAGCAATCAGTGGTAAAAAATTTCAAGGAGTATTCTAATGTACAAAAAAAATAAAATTAGACTTACTAATGAAGATATAGAGGAATTAAAAAAAATGAGAAAGGCTAGACCAGATTACACTACAGAAGAATTAAAAAAAATGAGAATGGCTAGACCAGGTTATTCTGGTATGAAATACGGTGGTATGAAAAAGAAAAAATTAAAAGTTAAAAAAGCTGCTTTGGGTTCTATGACTATGGGTAATATTAAAATGAGCAAATCAAGTGGAGAATCTAAAAAAGGCACAGCTACAGCTAGTGCACAAAACATTGGTGACACTTTAGGCAAAACAGAAAAAGTTAAAGAGATGCTTGGAATGGCTGGAATGAAAACAGGTGGCATGTCAAAAACTAGAGGTACAGGATGTGCTATCAGAGGAACTAACTTTAAAGGAATATTTTAATGGACGAAGCTACAAAATATAAAAACATGCTTGAAGGCATGAGAAAAGTTACTAAGAAAGTTAAAATGGAACAGGCTTTAAAATCACCTGGTGCAAAAAAATCTTATGCGATTATGAGTAAGATTACTGGAGTACCTTACAAAGGTAATGAGTCTTACGAAAAAATTGTAAAAGATGTTTCTAAAATAAACAAAAATACTTTGCATAAAACTTTAATGAGCGGAAAAAATCCTTATTCTGATTTAGTAAAAACAACAAATGAAGGATTTTTAAAAAGAAGAATGTCATTAGCAGGAGCTGGTAACGTGCTTTCTAAAATTCCAAGAGTTGGAAAAATTATTGGTGCTGCAATTGCAGGCTATGGTGCTGCTAAACTAAGTGAAAAAGATAAAAAAATGGGCGGTGGAATGATGAAGAAATATAAATCAGGTTCTATGGTTCATGTTAAAACTAAAATAGGTAAAAATAAACCTACCAAAATTTGTTAGGAGGCTAAATGGCCGATCTAACAAAGATCTTCAGAGGCATAGGGTCACTTCTTAAAAAAACCAAAAAGCCAGAACCTTCAAAAGCTACAGGTGAAGGTAAAAAATTAATTACATACGCAAAAGAAAATAAAAATCTTTCTGCTAGAGAACTAGCTAAGAAAGATGTGCAGACACCTGCCGTTATGGAACGAAAGGTCACTGATGATCTTTTGATGGGTGAAAGACAACAACCTCTATTTGGTTCTTCTACTTATGACTGGGCAATGAAGATGGGTCCTGGTAAATACACACCTGACGAATGGTTGAATCATTTAACTTCTACAAGAAAAGTTAAGATGAAAGTATTTGGTGAACCTGTAACTAAAACAGTTAGAGAACCTAAAAGATTTACTTATGATAAAGGTTCTAGATTTGCAGGCAAAGAAGCATCTATTAGTGTTGAAGAATTGTTTGATACAAACTTAGCTAACTTTGATGAGTTTGGTAATTTAACAGGTGGCCTTTTAGATTCAGCACGTAAATTTGGTTTAAAGCTTTCTGCACAAGATATTGGTAACGCCATTAGATTGAACCCAGTAAACAGATTAGTTTCTACAGAATATGGTACAACGATGGCTCCTGCACTTGTAGAAAAAATTTATAATAGAACGTACAACGTATTAAAAGATATTGCTCCTAAGATTACTGAGATACCAAGATTGAATCAAATGGATAGAAACTTAAGAGCCATACGAAATGAAATTAATAGAGGTAGCATATCAAGTGCAACAAAAGCTTATGATGATTTAACTAAAGACATTATTGAACTTAGAGCAAAAGCAAGAGCACAACCTAATCCTGATCAAAATTTTATTACTAAACTAAATCAGTTACAGGGCGAAGCTGATGACATGATCAAACAATTAAAATCAGATGTTAAACCTGTTAAGTACAAAGAAGAAACAAGTTATACATTACAAGGCGGAGACAATTACAGAGAAACAGTCTTCTCATTACCAGAACCTATTCCTGGAAACTCTGAGCCTTTAAGAAAGTTTGGTCACTTCTCAGACATTGAGAACAATATCTTTCACGTAAGATATGATACTAGATATACACCTGATGGTAAGAAAGCATTAGTGATACATGAAATACAATCTGATGCTAACCAGAGTATTGCAAAAAGTTTAACAGCCAAAGAAGCTTACAAAGGTGAGAAAAGAATTAATCCTTTCCAAAAAGAATTAGAAGTTGAGATGTTAAACAACGCACGTGGAGAACTCATACGTGATTTAGATAAAGCTTACAAAACAGGTAACAGCAGACTAATTAGCTCTTTATCAACACAGCTTGCTGATACATCTAAAAAATTAAATAACCTATATACTTCTGCAGGTAGAGGCTCAAGTAAAAGTGATTACTTTCCATTGTTAGAAGCAGATGCTTATGGAGACTATGCTCTTAAATTTTTAATGAACAAAGCGGCTAAAGAGAATGTCGATTACGTAGCCGTTATGCCTTTTAACAAATTACATATCAGACAAGGCTATAAAGAAGGTAATGAAAGATTTTATGGTTATGCAAGTGGAAAGGGTATTAGAAACAGAGGAGAAGCTGTAATGCCACAGCTAATGAAGAAGTCTGCAAGATTCAATGATTCAAAAGCAGGGCCAATTAAAATTTCTTTATCAAATCCTAATAAGCCTTATAAAGATATTAAAACAAGAACAGATAAAAGATATCCATCTACTCACCCTTTAAGAAATCAAGAGGTTAGAGACGTATGGCACGAAGATGCTTTTGAGCAACAAATACAAGGAACTACTTTTATGGATAAGAATAACCCTAATTTATATTTTGATGCTTTTGCTATTGAAGTTAAACCTACAATGAAGTATACGCAGAAGTTGTATAAGCGAGAGGGCGGTTTAGTAGTAGATATCTTTAAAAGAGTATGATAACTTATCAATATGGCGATAGAAAATAACAATCAGACAGAGCTGGACGAAAATATCGAAGTTGAAGAAGAAATGGTTCAACCAGAAGGCTTGCCTCCTGAAGTAATAGTTGAGGGAGAAGAACAAATCGAAGAAGCTCCAGAAGACGATTTCAATGCTAACCTAGCTGAGGACATGGATGAACGTGTGCTTAGACGACTAGGGTCTGAACTTATTGACGAATTTAAAAAAGACAAAGAATCTAGAAAAGAATGGGAAGAAGCCATTGAGAAAGGTTTAGATTTATTAGGTGTTAAATACACAGAGCAAACAAAACCATTCAGAGGTGCATCAGGTGTCACCCATCCGTTGTTAAGTGAATCTGCTACGGCATTCCAAGCCACTGCATACAAAGAACTCATTCCATCAGACGGGCCAGTTAGAACACAGATCGTAGGTTTACGATCAACGGCCACCGAACAACAATCAGATCGTGTTAAAGAATACATGAACTATTTGTTAATGGAGAAGATGGAAGAATATACAACGGATATGGATCAGATGTTGTATTACTTACCGCTACAAGGAAGTACATTTAAAAAAGTTTACTACGATGCTTTCTTAGGCAGACCTGTTTCTAAATTTATTCCAGCTAACGATTTAGTCGTACCTTACTACGCATCAGATTTAAAAGACGCAGGTAGAATTACACACGTAATGAAATCATCTGAGAATGAACTTAATAAAAAAATGGCAGCAGGTTTTTACAGAAATGTAGAACTACCTCAACCTGAAATGCAAACAAGTAGTTTAGATTCTAAAATTGATCAGCTAGAAGGAATTAAAAACACATACACAGACTACATTCATACTATTTTAGAAATGCATGTAGATTTAAATTTAGATGAATATGGTAACTTTGATAAGCGATCACAAAAAGGTGCGATCAAGATTCCATACATTGTAACAATCGATGAGGGATCAGGAGAAGTTTTATCTATTTATAGAAACTATAGAATGGATGATCCAACGTACACAAGGATTGAATACTTTGTACACTATAAATTTTTACCAGGTTTAGGTTTTTATGGCTTTGGTTTAATTCATACCATAGGCGGATTATCTAGAGCGGCTACAATTACCCTTAGACAATTAATTGATGCAGGTACTTTGAAAAATTTACCAGCAGGATTTAAGTCTAGAGGACTAAGAGTGCGTGATGATGATCAACCAATTCAACCAGGAGAGTTTAGAGACGTAGATGCACCTGGTGGAAACCTTAGAGATCAGTTTTTTAATCTACCTTTTAGTGAACCAAGTGGTACTTTATTCCAACTTTTAGGTTTTGTAGTACAAGCAGGACAGAAATTTTCAGCTATAACTGAGTTTGACACAGGTGCAGATGCTCAAAATAGAGCTGTTGGCACTACAATAGCACTTATGGAGCGTGGAAGTCGTGTGATGAGTGGTGTTCACAAGCGTTGTTACTACGCAATGAGAGTAGAATTTAAAATTTTAGCAAGAATTTGTGCAGAATTTCTTCCACCTGAGTATCCTTATGATGTTTATGGTGGCCCAAGACAAATTAAATCGGCAGATTTTGATCAAAGAGTAGATATTTTACCTGTTGCTGATCCAAATATTATGTCTATGGCTCAAAGAGTAACGTTAGCACAGACACAATTACAAATTGCACAGACAAATCCGCAAATTCACAACATTCACGAAGCTTACAGACGTGTTTATCAGGCATTAGGAACAAAACAAATTGAAACTTTGTTAAATCCACCGCCTCAACAACCTCAACCACAAGATCCAGCTAAAGAAAATGCTAGAGCACTGCAAATGAAGCTGTTAACTGCGTTTGAATACCAAGATCATGACGCACACATAGCTGCTCATATGGCATTTATGGCTTCTAGAATGGTTCAGATCAATCCAATGGTGTATGCATTGTTACAATCACACATATCTGATCATATTTCTTTCAAAGCACAGAAAGAAGTTAGAGAACAATTTGCACAAGACCCAAGTTTAGTAAATTTACAACAACAAGACCCACAAGCTTTCCAAGTTGCATTCGATAATGCAGTTGCAACTGCTGCAGCAGAGATTACAGCAGAACTAGTTAGACAAGAAATGGCAAGTAGCAACAAAGAAGACCCACTTGTTAGAATTAAACAACAAGAAATTGATTTACGTGCTATGGATATGCAAAGAAAAGAAAAAGAAACTCAAATGAAGATGGAGCAAGAGAATATGAGAGCTAACGAGAAGTTACAATTTGAGTATGACAGACTTCAACAACAAGATGAAGCTTCAGACAAGCGTTTAGATATTGCTGAAGAGAAACTTAACATAATGAGGAGAAAATAATGCCACTTACAAAAAAAGGATCTAAAATAATGAAAGCCATGAAAAAAGAATATGGCAAAAAAAGAGGTGAAAAGATTTTTTACGCTTCTAAAAACAAAGGTACTATTAAAGGTGTCGAAAAGGGAAAAAAGAAAAGGGCTTAGTGGTGGTAAAAGATTTGGCCCACCCCCAAAAAGAGGACCTCAACCGAGAGGACTCAAACTTAATCCAGGTACCCTCATCAGTTTGGAAACAAAATCAATCAGAAGAAAATAACCTTGCATATTTTGCAGGCGTTATTGAAGGCGAGGGTTGTTTCTTTAATTCAAAAAATCAAACAGGAAGATTATATCCAACCATTCAAGTTGAGATGACAGATGGCGATGTCATTCACAAGCTAAATGATTTTTTTAAAGGCAATGCACCATTTTCTAGAAAACGTGCTGAAGATAGACTTAGAAGTTATAGATTTAGAATTATGGGAGAACGTGCGTTAAAAATAATGTTTGATATATATAATTATTTGTCAGCTAGACGTAAAGCTAAGATTGATCAAGTGATGAGAGAGTATTGTGAGTATCATGCTGATCGTGTAAAATATGAAAAATTATATAAAGTAATTAAACATAATAAAAAATGATACCTTGGGGACTATTTGGTTCAGGAATCAAAGCTGGACTAGAAATTTACAAAAATAAAAAAGCAGCTGATGTTGCAATGTCGGAAGCTAAACTTCTTCATATTGAAAAAATGAAACGTGGAGAAATTGAGTTTACTGGTAAAATTGCAGAAAATCAAAAAAACGACTGGAAGGACGAATTTGTCCTTTTGACAATTTCTTCGCCTCTGTTTTTGTTAGCATATTCTGTGTTTGCAGAAGATGAAAAGATGCAAGAGAAGATTGACTTGTATTTTCAAAAATTACAAGAGATGCCCTGGTGGATAGTTGGATTATGGGTTTCAGTAGTAGCCGCAATTTACGGAATTAAGGCTACAGACATAATGAATATGAATAAAAAATAGTTGTTTATTTCTCTACAATAGTTTAGAGAGATAACAATGAACATCTATCCTCACATCTCATACACTAATTACGGTAAATGCTTAGGCTCAGGTTATAATGATATCTTAAAAAGATATCAGGATGACGAATGGTTAGTCTTTCTTGATCACGATGCTATCTTAACTACTAATGATTGGTACAAACAATTAAAAAAATGTATTGAAAATTATCCTGAAGGAAGACTGTTTTCTTCAAGAGTAAACAGAGTTAATACTATTGAGCAACTTGCTGTTGGAGTTGATATTCATAATCACGATTACAAGTATCACAGAAGAATAGGCAAATACTTATCAAACAAGTATTGGGGAAAGTGCACAGATCATTCAAATATAAATGAAGCTGGTCATTTTTCAGGACATTTCTTTTGTGTGAACGTAGGAGCAATTAGACATTCAGGTGGCTTTCCTGTCACAGGACATGAGCTGATGTGTGATAATTATATACATATTCAAATATTAGAATCAGGACATAAAGCTTTCATTTGTGATGGAATTTATGTATATCATTGGTACAGATATGATGAAGCAGCAGATTATTCGAAACCTGTATTAAAAAATTTAGAAAAAAATTATATGGAGAATATTAAATATGCAAAATAAAGTTTACTACGCAAAAGCAGTTTATGGCAAAGAAGAAATTAAAGCAGTTAATCAAGTTTTAAAAAATAATTTAGCTTTGATGGATGGTCCTAAAGTTAAAGAGTTTGAAAAAAGAGTAGCGTGGTGGTTTGGTAAAAAATATGGTGTGATGGTAAACTCAGGTTCATCAGCAAACTTGCTTGCTTTGAGTTCATTACATTTACCAAAAGGAAAAGAAGTTATTACTCCAGCTTTAACCTTTGCAACAACAGTTGCACCTATTTATCAATGTGGTTTGATACCACACTTTGTAGATGTTACACATGCTGAGTTTATAACCACTCCTGAATTAATAGAGAAGGCAATCAATAAAAATACAGTAGCAATTATGGTACCAAATTTATTAGGTAACATTGCTGATTGGAAAGCCATTCATAAATTAGCTAAAAAACATAAATTAAAAGTCATAGAAGATTGTGCTGATACACTTGGTTATAAATATTATGCAAGTAGTAATAAAACAACAGGACAGTATAATGATTTAGTAACTACAAGTTTTTATGCATCACATATTATAACTGCTGCAGGCTTTGGTGGAATGATTTGTACTAATGATAAATCACTCTATGATGAATTAAAACTATTTAGAGGTTGGGGTAGATCATCTGCATTATTTAATGAATCAGAAGAAATAGATAAAAGATTTAATGTTAAAGTAGATTTAATGTTAAAGTAGATGGTATAGATTATGATTCCAAATTTATATTTAAAGAAGTTGGATATAATTTTTTACCTTCAGAAATATCAGCTGCTTTTGGTTTAGAGCAACTTAAAAAATTAGAAAAGTTTACAAAAACAAGACAGAAAAACTTTCAGTCTTTAGAAGACTTCTTTAGACCTTATGTTGATTATGCTTGGTTTGACGGAGTTGGTTGTAAACAAAATGCAGATACACCAATGTTATCTTATCCACTAGTTTTAGGTGGCAAAGCACCTTTTACTAGAAAACAATTACAAACACATTTTGAAAAGAACGGAATTCAAGCTAGAACTATTTTTACGGGTAACATAACAAGGCAACCTGTTATGAAAGGAAAAACATTTAAAGGTTCTGGACACTATCCTGATCATGTAATGCAAAATGGTATGCTACTAGGTGCTCATCAAGGTATGACAAAAGAAGAAATTAATTATATTAAAAAAGTATTCACTAATTTTGCAAAGAAGTATAAATAAAATGGATATAAATTCTTTTGATCAAATTAAATCTCTAATAGCTAGAAGAAAAGAACGTCTCATTCAAACTATTACCTACTCTGTTGACACTGTAGATCAACTAATGTACATTAGAGGACAAATCAAGTC
>WOR8_10009400_pt1 | contig 11445 bp, 8 predicted proteins | sample DeeMarSeWOR38_10_FD_19890 | JGI IMG/M metagenome (IMG submission 19890)
CTTCAGGCGGCCATTTACGGAATGCCCATGGTGATCATTTATAAGGTATCGACGCTGAGCTATTGGTTGGGCAGGGCGTTGGTTCGTGTCGACAATATTGGACTCGTCAACCTGATCGCCGGCAAGGAAATCGTCCCGGAATTGATCCAGCATGAGGCCTGCGCCAGCAATATCGCTGCGAAGGTCAGCAAGATGCTCAATGATGTCGCCGGACGTCGAGACATGCAACGCCAGTTGGTGAAAATTAGAGATGTGCTGGGGGGGGTCGGCGCTTCCCGGCGGGTTGCGGACATTGCCCTGGGTATGCTTTAGTATCATTTATGAAGAAGATAATAAAATCGAAAATTGGAGATCGCCACCTAGAGCTGCTCTCAATGGTAAAAAACAATTGGCTCAGATTGGCGATATCATCTGTGTGTTCCGCGGTCGTTGCAGCAACCACCGCGATAACGGCCTATTTGGTAAAGCCGGCGCTTGATGATGTTTTTATTCAAAAAGACTTTCAGATATTGATGTTATTACCGGTTATCGTCATTGTGATAACATTTATTAAGGGTCTGGCCGCTTACTGGCAAGAATATCTTTTAAGCTATGTCGGGCAAGACATTCTCAGAGGTTTGAAAAATCGTCTGTATAATCATATGCAGAGCTTGCCGCTGTCCTTTTTTCAAAAAGAAAAAACCGGTGACCTCATGTCTCGCATTACCGCCGATGTGAACGTCGTCAACGCCATGTTTACTTCCGTTATCACGGGAGGCATCCGGGATGGTTTTACCCTCATCGGCCTGATCTTTATTGTTTTTTACCTGATACCCAAATTGGCTATCTTCGCGTTTCTGGTGCTTCCGATTGCTTTTTTCCCCATCGTCCATTTCGGGCGCAGAATTCGACGCGTCAGAAAAGGTGCCCAGGAGGCCGTGGCCGATATGAATGCGTTCCTGCACGAGACCCTGACCGGCAATAAAATTGTTAAGGCGTTTGGCATGGAGGCCCATGAGAAGAGGCGATTTTTTGAAAAAACATACAAAATCTTCAGACTGGAATTGAAGGAGGCCAGAGTCAAAGCCCTGACTTCTCCGTTAATGGAATTTTTAGGCGGACTGGGCGGGGCATTTGTCATCGGTTACGGAGGTTACCGGGTGATTGCCGGGGACTATAGTACCGGCACGTTCATGTCATTTCTGGCAGCGGTCTTTATGATGTACCATCCCTTGAAAAAAATAAGCAAACTGAACAATTCTGTGCAACAGGGGTTGGCCGCCATCGACAGAATCTTCGATATTCTTGATCGAGAATCGGATGTCATCGAAGCCCAGCAACCCATTGCCATTGTGTGCCAACCGCACCGGGTGACATTTAAAAATGTCTTTTTTAAATATGATGCCACGATGGTGCTGCAAAACATCAATCTGGATGTGCAACCTGGCGAAATCCTAGCACTGGTGGGAACCAGCGGAGGCGGCAAGACCTCTTTGGTGAACCTGATTCCCCGGTTTTACGATGTGAGCCAGGGTGCGATTTGTATCGATGGCATTGACATTCGTCAGACATCGATTTCCTCGCTTCGCGACCAGATTGCCATTGTCACCCAAGAGCCGATTTTATTCAATGATACGGTGCGTTACAATATTGCCTATGGCAATGCCAATGCCACTGAATCTGACATTCTGAAGGCCGCCACTTCTGCCTATGCGTATGATTTTATCGAAAGTTTTCCTCATGGATTTGAAACCATGATCGGGGAGCTGGGCGGGCGCCTTTCTGGCGGGCAAAAGCAGCGGATTTGTATTGCCCGCGCGCTTTTAAAGAATGCACCTATTTTGATCCTTGATGAAGCGACATCTTCCCTTGATTCCGAATCGGAAACTCTGGTTCAAAAAGCTCTGGAAAATTTGATGAAAGGCCGCACCACCTTTGTCATTGCACACCGACTGTCCACCATAAGCTACGCGGACAGAATCGTTGTCATCGTCGACGGTCAAATTGCAGAAGAAGGCAAACACGAGGAATTGATCACCCGTCAGGGAGAATATTACAAGCTTCATCAGATGCAGTACAGCGGTAACGATCAAAATGGCCATAGCACCGGACTCGTCAATCTGGAGCCCGGGTTTTAGGGTTTGCTTGCTGTTTCTTCGAACAATCGCTGCGCTGTAAAATCGAATTTCACGTCTCCTCCCCAGATATCGATGATCACGAAAAACGATGATGAAAATCAATACCATCATAAACCGATATATTTTCATGGAGATGCTTGCTCCGTTCTGTCTGAGTGTCTTATTTTTTACTTTTGTGTTTTTGATGGCCCAGATGATCGAGATCGCCAATTGGATCGTCAATTACAATATCAATATTGTTGATGTATTAATGATGATCATCTTTACGACACCCTATTTTCTGATATTCATCCTGCCGATGTCCATTATGATGAGTGTGCTGTTGACTTTTCTTCAATTGTCCGGCGACAACGAAATCACTGCCCTCAAATGCGGCGGGCACAGCATTTACGGATTACTTCCTCCAGTAATTTTGTTTTGCCTTATCGGATTCTGCTTCACCATTTTTATCACCATTTATGGAATGCCGTGGGGAAGCCAGGCGATGAAGGCGCTGACCTATAAAGTGGCATCATCCAATGTTGATATCGGGTTAAAGGAAAGAACCTTTAATGACAGCTTCGAGGGCGTCATGCTGTACGTGAATAATATTGACATAAAAGATAAATCGCTGATTGATGTCTTCATTGAGGACAAACGGCAAAAAAAAATTGTTACCACGGTGATTGCTCCCAGAGGCAAGCTTTTCAGTCAGCCCGATAAATTCGTATTTCATCTTCAACTCTATAATGGAACCATTTATCAGATGAATAGGGAAGATCGGATTGCCAATTCAATTAATTTTGACACCTACAATTTGAGTCTTGATCTTCAAAATTCCCTTCTGGCAGAAAAAGAAAAAGGCAAACACCGCACCGAAATGAGCCTCGGTGAATTAAAAACCTATATTCATACTTACCCAACCAAAGACAAAGGCTATTATAAAGCGGTGATGGAATTGCACCGCAAATTTTCGCTTCCATTTGCCTGTATTGCGCTTGGATTACTTGCCATGCCATTGGGGGTCCAGTCTAAATCAGCGAAGCGCTCATTTGGTCTGATTCTGGGTTTATTCTTTTTTTTGTTATATTACTTGCTTTTGTCCGCCGGAACGGTTTTCGGCAAAACCGGTACCATTCCACCAGAGGTCGGAATGTGGTTTCCAAATTTTATCATGGGCAGCACCGGATTATATTTTTTATTTCGAACGGTCAAAGAGCGGCCGCTGCAGATTAATAACATGTTTATGTCGCTGCAGCGATCGTTAAAAAATCTGGTAAATAGGAAGCGCCGATCATAACCCTTTTTTCGTGATGACGATACTTGATAAATATTTAGCGCGTGAAATTATTAAATTCCTCTGTATGGTCTTAATCGCGGTGGTGGGGGTTTATCTGGCAGTCGATTTTTTTCAAAGAATTGACAATTTCATATTGGCCGATATTCCACTTTCGCGAATGATCACCTATTTCGCGCTAAAATTACCGCTGGTCGTATCACAAATCATGCCGGTTAGCATCCTGTTGGGCGTTTTAATTGCCTTTGGCCTGATGAACAAGAACAATGAAATCATCGCTTTAAAATGTGGCGGGGTAAGTGTTTATTATCTGCTGCGACCGGTTTTGGTTATTGGTATTGTCTGCAGTATTTTTCAATTCCTTTTGTCGGAGGCGATTGTGCCGGTTACGATCACCAAGGCCAATGCGATCTGGCTGTCAGAGGTCAAAAAAAAGACATTGCTAACCTTCAAGCAAAAAAACATCTGGATCAAAGGTAAGCGATCCATTTACTATATTAATTATTACAATCCTAAGAGTAATCGGATTTCAGGGATTTCCCTGAATTACTTCGACAATGAGTTTAGACTGATCAAGCGCATTGACGCCAAAGAGGGGATTTATAAGGAAGGGAAATGGATTCTCTTTGATCTAATGGAGCAGGTGCTAGATGGAAGGGACCAGGGCTATAAAGTTTCGTTTTTTGATGAACGGGTTGCTCAGGTGGATTTTATGCCTCAGGATCTCAAGCATTTAGTGAAGAAGTCCGAGGAGATGAGTGTTACCGAACTCTTTGAGTATATTCAAGATGTCGAAAGCGAGGGTTACGATGCCACGGTTTACCGCGTAGATTTTCATGCCAAATTCGCCATTCCCCTGGTCTGTGTGATCATGTGTGTTATCGGCACGGGTATTTCTGTAAAACGAAGAATTAAGGAGGGCCTATCGATAAGCATCGCCTTCGGTGTCGGCATGATATTTCTTTACTGGGTTTCATATAGTTTCTGTTTGTCGCTGGGCTATGGCGACATATTGCCATCGATCATTGCTACCTGGATCTCAAATGTCATATTCGCTTGTTTGGGTATCGTCAATCTCATCAATGCAGAATAATGAATCTGCTAAGAAATAAAATTGAATCCACCATGAAAGGTGGAGCCGAAACACCGATAGTCTCTTTAGCGTCTATCCTGTATATGGTTTCACTCGGCTATGGTGGCATCCAAAAGCTAAGGTGGATGCTATACGGGAAAAATATCCTTAAATCCCGCCGCCTGCCATGTAAAGTTGTCTCCATCGGCAATATTGCCGTTGGCGGTACCGGAAAAACTCCCATGACGATTTATGTGGCCAACCGCATCAAAGCGCTTGGATATACGGTGGCCCTACTTAGTAGGGGGTATAAGGGAGAGGCAGAAAAGAAAGGGGCGCTGGTTAGTGATAAAAAGACAATTTTTCTAGGACCCGAGATTGCCGGAGATGAACCCTTCATGCTGGCCTGTCGGCTGGAGGGAATACCGGTGATTGTCGGGCGAGACCGATTTGCCGCCGGCATGCTTGCCGTACAACATTTTCGTCCAGATGTCGTCGTACTCGATGATGGCTTTCAGCATCTGAGGTTAGCCCGCGATATGGATTTTGTTTTATTGGATTATATCCAGCCATTTGGAAATTCACACCTTCTTCCCCGAGGAATGCTCCGGGAACCCATCGCGTCACTTTATCGCAGTGATGCATGCATTTTGACGCGCACAAAGATGGATTCATCATCAGCTTCGGGTTCAGCCGTGGATCGATTGCAGACGGTAGTGCCGCAATGTCCTGTTTTTTCATCTTTTCATACACCATATTACTACACCATACCCGCAGCAACCAAAGCACCGTTTGATCGGTTATCCAAACAACCATGTGCTGATGACTTTAATTTTTTAACAGGACGCAGCGTGATGGCATTTTCAGGAATTGCCCGAAATGATGATTTTCGACAAACGATCGAGGCCTTAAATTGTATAAAAACAGGGTTTTTGGAATTTCCCGATCATCATCGGTATTCCGAAAAGGATATTTCTATTATCACCCAGGCAGCAAAAAAGGCGACGGCTGAAATACTGGTAACCACCGAAAAAGATTATGCCCGTATCGCAGCTGACACGGTTTGGCCCCTTGATCTTGTCGTTATCGGTGTCAGAATTTCGTTTGGAGAAGAAGAGCAGAGATTTGATGATTTCTTAAAGCAGGGCCTTGTGGATTGAATATTCAATCTACAATTCCGGTTTAGGCTTCGGTGGTGAAATAATCCGAAATAACCCCCATAAAACGATTATACTTTATGGCATAATGACTGAGCCCCCGGCGGACAAAGTCGGCCGAAATATTTTTGTCCTCTGCCAAAATGCAAGCTGCGCTTTGACGCCAGGTCTTCGCATCCATGGCGGTAATCTCCTCGATTTTTTGGCGATAAAACTCTGCTACCGGCAATTCCGAATAGGCATTGACAAACCAGGGCATGGCACGTCCAACCTTTTCGAGGAACAGGTTGTGCTCGGCACCAAAATCTAAACACGACGCATCGGTGAAGTTTTCCATTTTTTCCATTTTATCGAAGTCGATATAGTTGTCTTTTTTGCTTATTTCATATGCCTGTGTTCCGGGAAAAGGGAAAAAAAAGGACCACCGGTACCTGCCCGGCAGGGCGTCAGCCATTAATTTAATGGTTGCCATGACATCTTCACGGGTTTCATGCGGCAATCCGATCATTAAAAAAACAGACGTATGCAAACCCGCGTTTTTCGCAATCTGGATGGCCTCAATGATCTTGGCGTTGCTCATATGGCGGTTCATGATTTGTTTGCGAATGCGGCTACTCCCGCTTTCCACGCCAAACTTCACGATTTTACAGTTGGCTTGCGCAAGGAACCTGGCGCGTTTCTCCTCAAAAAAGCCAACATGGGCATTGACGACAAAGGGTAGCTGGCTGACCTTTTTATAGGCATCACAAAATTCACTGACATAGTCTTTGTAGTAGGTGAAAAGGTCGTCGTCAAAAATGAACATTTTGATATTGCGGTAGTTGTCGAAAAGATATTTGATCTCATCGATGATGTGTTGCACATCAAAATGTCTGATGTAATTCAGTTCATTAAAACTGCAATTCAGGTCGTTGCGATAATTCTTGACCATATGATGATTGAAACAATAGGTGCAGGAAAAAGGGCAGCCCCTGGAACCCATTAATCCGACCCAGCCGTTTTTGGCATCGATAATTACCCAGCCGTTTTTGGCATCGATAATTTTTTGAAAATCAAAGATTTCATAATCCTTAAATGGAAGCTTGTTTAGATCGGGCAATGTGCGGACGGGATTGATATGCATTTTGCCGTTTTGAACATAACCCAAATTTTTCAGATCCGAGATATCCTCGTTTTTGTCTAGTTTTTCAACGAAATCCAGCAGCGCATCCTCGGCTTCTCCGCGTATGATATAGTCGAAAAGACCTGTTTCCAATATCTCCTCGGGTGCTGCCAGGGCGTGAATTCCACCGCAAATCAGAGGCGCATCGGTGACTGCGCGTGTCCAGGCGGCCAGTTTTTTAGCGTAGGGCCATTGATTCGTAACCACTGAAAAACCTATCAGATCCGGGTTTTCATGTTGAATCATCGAAATATAGTCTTCCCTGGAGGGTAATTGAGAAATATCTTCACACAGCTGCAACAACGCCACCTGGTGTCCGGCCTTTTTAAGAACAGCAGAAAGATGGGAAATACCGTAATTGAATCCAAGTTGTGAGCCCGCGTTTGGATATATAAATACAATTTTCATTGGGTTTGGGTACTTCTTTCGTTCATGATTCGAATAATGATGTCGTCGATATCGATGGCATGTGGATCGTTTAAGGTATCCACATGGACAATCTGACAGCTATTTTGTCCAAATGCGCTCCAACGTCTTAAAAACCGCATGTTGTTGGAACCGGCAAAGATGGTCAGACACGGTGTTTCTAACGCAGCAGCAATGTGTTGGCCGGCTGAGTCATAGCCGATATATTCATCACATTGGGCAATGATGGCCGCAATTTCACCGATTCGGGTTTCAAGGCCGACGATACCCTGGGTGATATCCAGCTCCGAGCAAGCATCAATCTTAGTGTTATAGACCGCATAACCTTTTTCTTCGACAGATTTCATCAGTGAACCGGTATGATCGAGCTCCGCATCGCCGGATCCTCTATCCAGCAGAATTATCGTCTGCGGTTCTTGTAAAATCGTCAGTAAAAGTCGGTGCTCGAATTTAGCGCCCAACGTTTTGCGGGGATTTCCACCAACACCAAAGTTCACTGCAATAATTCGACGGGCTCCGTTTTTATTTAACCTGTCGCAAAGGTCTTTGGCTGCCTGGATATTTTCTCTCTGAAGCCATACTTTGGGGTAACAAAAGTCATTTGTGCCGGTCAGCTGATTCAACCACAAATTGGTTAGTTCAGCCATGGACATACGACTGTTTAGCGAAACATCGGAGCGGCTATCAAAAAAATAGTATTGATCTGAAGAGATCAGCGGGAGTACGCCGAGTTGTGAAAGCCGTGAGTCGGGATCGACTAAAATTGTATGTTCGGCAGCTTGGGAGCTCAATTCATTTTGAATAATCTCCAGTACATGATGCCAGCTGGCCAAGCGTTCCAATAAGCCTCCCTGACGGTCATAATTTACGATTCGTATTTTAATTCGGGCATCCCCACCATAAATATCCCGTAATTTTTCACTGCCAATGAGGACAATTTCCGCATTCGCATACAGTCGAGCCAGGCGTTGAATGATAATACTGGTGATGGCAACATCAGCGCCAATGGTTACCCGCGATAGTAATATAATTTTTTTTAAATGTTGCTGCGGCGACAATTGCTTGCCGTATGTTCGGATTTTATGGATACGGTTGAGAAGATCTTGGCCGGAGTGCAGTCCAAAATCATTTAAACAGCGGTCGAGTTCAGCTCCGGCCGAAAGGCCGCGGCAAAATGAGATAACCTGGGTCATTACCCGATTATATGTTTCTGTTTGTAGATCCTCAAAATCATCGCACAGGCTTTCGATAATAATGGAGAAAAGTGCTTGGGCCGCAATGCCGTTGAGCAGCGGATCCGCCCAGAAGGTAGTCATCTCACAAAGCAGATCAATATAATCCGCTTCGTAATGACAGTCCTTGAGATAGGCATCCATGAATGAATAGGCGATTTGACGGGACAGGTGTCTGACTTGTCTTTGTCCAGCGGGCTCGGACTTGAGATCTGACCATTTATCCCGATAAAAAGAAGATTTCATTGGCTATGCAATTTCCTTCAGCAATTTTTCACTACCCTTTAACACATCTTCGGGCCTTATTCCAACCATGCATTCATGATTCAGAGAACAGGTCTTTTCGTGGCACGGTGAGCAATCCAGCTCCTGACGCAAGACAAGTGTTTTTTCCAGATTTGTATCCGTATAGCGCGGATCGGTAGGCCCCATAATGACGATCACCGGGACCTTTAAGGCGACTGCATAATGACGGGGGCCGGTATCGTTGGTCACCAACAACTGGCAACGTTGAATCAACGGCTTTAAAAGTGCAAGATCAACCCTGTCCGGTCCGGTATCAATAATTGGAGCCCGGCTGGTTTCCACTATGGCCCGTCCCAGGTCTTCTTCACCGGGGCCGACAAATAAAAGCAGTTTACAATTCCATCTTGCCGCAAGCAATTCGGCCAGACCGGCAAAATAGTGGGGTGGCCAGCATTTGGAAGAACCAAATTTTGCTCCGGGATTCAACCCGATGACCATATCATTGGGTGTGATACCATAGTGCTTCAGCAGTTTTGCCCCTTTGGCTGATAGGGCGTCGGATAAGAATAAGCGTGGTCTGGTAGTCTCAGGTATTTTTAACTGCAGCCAGCGGCATATTTCCAGATAATAGTCCCGCATGGCAACCGGTACAATATCGTGGTTATTCCGTTTGGGGCGCGGGCCACCGCTCAGGAAAATGGACCGACCTTCACGGTGGTAACCGTAGATGTGTTTCGATCCGCCCAGACGGGCAATCATTGCAGAGCGAAAAGAGTTCGGCAATACGATGGTCAGATCAGGCCTGAGGCTGCGAATCGTTGCGATGAGCTTCAAGAAGCCGCTGACGGTTTTATCGTTGCAATTGACAAGGCGGTCAAACCAGGGCCCATCTTCAATAACACCTTTGGCATACGGGCGGATCAATCCGGTGATTTTAGCCTCCGGAAAGTTTTGCCGCAGGCAGTCAAAGGTGGGGGTAGCCATCACAACATCTCCGACCCAGTTCGGACAAAGGATCAAAATGTTGCGGGGTAATATTTTGAGAGGATCATTCAACTGTTACTTCAGGCTGCTGCAAGAAAGGGCAGCGTTTTGATATGGTTCCTTTTTGACGGGCACTATAAATATTGTCTGGCGGGGTGTCAATCGATAAATCAATCAATCTAATGGTCAATGAGACCCGAACTCAGCGCGAGCGACAATTTTTCCATAATGTCGTCTGCGCCGATGGAATGCATGCATTGCTTGGTTTGCTCCGGACATTGTTTCTTGTAACACGGAATACAATTGAGGTTTGCCTGAACCACAAGATGTTCACAGCCGTAGGGGGCTGTCCGCTTGGGGGAGGTCGGGCCAAATAGCGTTACGTAAGGTGTGCCGACTGCTGCCGCCAGATGACCGGGACCGGAGTCCGGTCCGATCGCCGCCGCTGCCAGCTTTAGCACTGCTGTCAATTCGGCTAGGGAGGTCTTGCCCACAAGGTTTATAACTTCTTTATTCTTCACGTTTTCGGATATTTTTTGTGCATCCGCTGCCTGAGATCGGTCACCAATCAGCGCGACCTGGAGATCTGCGGTGGCCACAATGCGTTGCACAAGCTGTATATATCCATCAACGAACCAATTTTTAGATTCCCAACGGGATCCCAAAAGCACGGCCACCAGAGGATGTCGCAATTCAGAAAGTCCGTTTGGTAAATATTGACGGGCTTGGAATTGTGAAAAACCGAAATCCACATCAGACGGTTCGGGAAAACCAAGGTGACCTAAAAATTTAAAATAGTGTTGAAGTTTTGGCAATTTTTCACTGAAATAGTCGATGTGCTCGTTGTTGAATATCCAGTTGGATTCTTTCGCATTTTTACGATGGAACCCAATCCGTTGTGTGCCATTTGAAAGGAGTGCAAAAAAGCCACTTTTCAAATGTCGCTGTAAATCAAGGGTAATATCGAAATGTTCTTTACGCAGTTGTTGAACCAGATCCCATACCGCAATTATCGACCATTTCCGCTTGAATATGATGATATTGTCAATTTGCGGATGAAGGCCGACCAGTTCGGCACATTTGGGTTCAACCAGCCATGTTATGCGGCTTTTCGGACGCTGTGATTTTATATGCGAAATCAAGCCCAAGCCTCTGGCCACATCACCCAGAGAGCCCATTAAGATGATGAGGATCGAGGGTTCAGAAGAAATAGACTTTACCGCAAAGGATTTTGTCGCTTTTTTATAAGTCATGGCACGAGTTGGAAGACTCAAAACACTGCGGGCGTCTTTTTTGAAACATTTCGTCAAGTATTAGCGGCAATTGATGCTTGATTATTGAACGCTGCCAGCGTTTGTAGTAGCCATCATAGAGTTTCTCTCTGGTGGCTGATGAAAAGTATCCCTTATCAAAGTCGATGAGATAAACATGGTCGTCCTGATCTACCAAAATATTTCCGGGATGAAGATCGACATGCATGCAGCGGCATTCAACGAGTCTGTCGATTTGCTCAAAAACGCTTATCATAATACGGTTCACACGTTTGATGTCCTGATCACAGAGCTCGGCCAGCGTGCATGCATTATTGATTTTTCGGGTAATCAACCAGGCGGTGTATAGTGGAAACCCGCGGTATGCATATGCAATTGGCTCTGGCGCACGGATGCCAAGTTGGCGGAGTTTATGCATGAGCTCCAGTTCGATCTGCCCCCGTGTTTTACCGTATCTGATGTATCTGTTTTTGATGATAAATCTTATGAGACCACCACGCTT
>WOR8_10008812_pt1 | contig 11443 bp, 7 predicted proteins | sample DeeMarSeWOR38_10_FD_19890 | JGI IMG/M metagenome (IMG submission 19890)
TGCCGTGATCGATGAAATCCCAGGGAAATATTTCATCCGGATCACGTTCCCGGAGAACATAGAAATCCGAATTTAAATGGACCGTTTTGAGGGTTTGGGCCCAGTTGCCTTTTTTGGCATGGGCCGTCAACAGAATCTCCGCCACCCTGCGATCGCCCCGCGAGAGCATGGCCTGGATATAGGCCCATCTTGGGATATCGGAGTTAATTCGGATGTTTGCGACCTTTCTCAACCCATGTTTAATTTTCTTTATTTTGTCCTTTAATATGCTGGTTTCATCCATGGCCGCCCACTGAAAAGGCGTTGCCGGTTTGGGAACGAAGGAATTGAGACTGACGGTGATGGTGCCGATGCGTTTGCGGGCGCGGCTGGACTTTAAGAAGCGATGCTTGATCTGTTTGACCAATGCTATGATGGCATCGATATCCGCCTCAGTTTCTCCCGGCAGACCGGCCATGAAATACAGCTTCAAATTGGGAACGCCGTTTTCAACCAGCGTGGTGGCGGCGGTCAGGATATCGCTTTCGCTGATTCCCTTGTTGATGACCCGGCGCATGCGTTCCGAACCGACTTCCGGGGCGATGGTGGCGGTTTTTACACTGCTCTTGTTCAGCGTCTCCAACAATCCGGGTGATAGCCGGTCGGCCCGCAGGGAACTGAATGAAATTCTGATGTTTTGGTCCTCAAATTTTTGGCATAACGCTTCGATTTGGGGCAGATCGGATACGGCAGCGCCCACCAAACCGATTCGATTCGTCAGTTTGGCTCCCCGGGCGATGGTTTGCTCCAGCTGGTTGATGGACCGGAATCTGGGCGGCCGGTAAATAAATCCGGCGCTGCAAAATCGACAGCCGTGGGGACAACCGCGGCCGACCTCGATTAAAAAAGACCGATCGAAGGTGGTGTGGGGGGTGACAACGGCACTGGCGGTTGAAATCTGATCCAGGTCCTGGAGATAGATGCGTTTGATCTGAGGCGGTACATCCTCCCGGGGTTCAAAGGCCGCGAGGGTACCGTCATCATGGTAATGGGCGTGGTAGAAGAACGGCACATAGGCACCCGGGACCTGACACGCCAGGTTTTTTAACAATGTTTTTTTATCGGCAGCGGGTTCGAAGACCTGAAAAAAACGGGGCAAAATGCCTTCGGCTTCGCCGAGGAGAAAGCAATCGATAAAGGGCGCAATCGGCTCCGGGTTCAGGAAACAGGCAACGCCGCCGGCGATCACTAGAGGATGGCCATTGCTGCGCTCGTCGGACCGCAGGGGTATTCCGGCTTGCTCCAGAATTGTCAGCATATGGGGATAATCGTTTTCAAAGGAAATGGAAAAGGCGACGATATCCGCATCGCTGATGGATCTTCCCGACTCAAGGGTGGTTGGCCGGACGGTTTTCGGCCCGTTGCCGTCCGGTAAAAACGCCCGTTCGCATACCACCTGATCCAGTTCGTTTAGAAGCGCATACAGCGTCTGGTACCCGAGACTGGACATGCCCACGTGATAATGATTCGGATACACCAGGGCGATACGGATGCGGCCTTTCCATTGCTTCCGGATGGCACCGATCTCTGACTGGAGGAGTTTTTGGCGGGATTTTGCGCGTTTCAGTGCCATGAGACCGTCCGTTGCCCATTGTCAGTTGTCCGTTGGGTAATGATCAGCTGCCACTGCAGAAATTATGAAGCGGCTGTGTTTCTTTGATGGTTACCCCTTATTGCCACTGCAAGGGCGCCCTGCCCAGTTGGCAATCGTCAGGGTACTGTGTCGGTTTTTCGCAGTTACCAGGCCCGTAATGGAATGACGGGCAGAAATCAACTGCATTTCTGACCGATGACACCCCCGGGTAGGAGGGTCTTCAGACGCCAGGCCCCAACCTGGTTTTTGGAGACGAACCGATAGTATTATAATGGGGCTTTTATATTCAGAGTCAACCACAGGTTTAATGTTACCTGCAACGGCCGGGCTCCGGTGGTGACTTTAAGCACGGCCGCTTATCTATCACTACGGACAACTGACAATGGGCGACGGACAATCCTAATCTGCTTTGCGTCTCAAAAACGTTGGGATATCCAGATCACTGTCCATGGCACCCGATCCACCGGTACCTCTGTAAATGGCCCCGGAGGATTCCCCGACAGCTTTTTTCTGGCGGATGAAGGTCGGCTCATCGTAATCGATGACATTTTCCAGATCATCGGGCGTGATGTCTCTGATCTTGCCCCTGAGGGTCTGCGTCAACGGTTTTTCGGTGTCGGCCGTATTGCCGATGCCGGTCGCAATCACTGTGACGCGCATTTCATCGCCCATGGTGTCATCCACAGATGTGCCCCAGAATATTTCCGCATCTTCGCCAACTTCGTTGTGAATGTACTCGGAGGCTTCGGCAACCTCTTCAAATTCCATGTCACTGGTGGCGGTAATATTCATCAAAACACCCCGGGCACCGGTGATGGGGACGTCTTCCAGCAGGGGATGGGAGATGGCCTTTTCGGCCGCTTCGACCGCTCGATTTTCACCGGAGGAGATCCCGATGCCCATTAAAGCCATACCGGCCTTGGCCATGGTTGTTCTCACGTCGGCAAAATCCAGATTGACCACACCCGGCATCATGATCAGATCCGTGATACCCTTGACGGAGTGCAGCAGAATTTCATCGGCCTTTACAAACATTTCCATCAGGGTCGCTTTTTTCGATGCCAGCCCCCGGAGTCGGTCGTTGGGGATCGTAATCGCGGTATCGACTACCTTCTTCAAGGCTTCAATGCCGCTTTCAGCCTGCGCGGAGCGTTTTTTGCCCTCGAAGGAAAACGGTTTGGTGACCACCGCCACCGTCAGGGCGCCCAGGTCCTTGCATATTTCGGCAATGACCGGAGCCGCGCCGGTGCCGGTGCCGCCACCGAATCCGGCGGTAATAAATACCATGTGGCTGTCTGCCAGGGCTTCCCGGATGTCCTCTTCGTTTTCAAGGGCGGCATCACGGCCGACCTGGGGATTGGCCCCGGCCCCCAGACCTTCCGTAATCCCTTCGCCCAGTTGAATCCGGATCGGGGCTTGGGAAATTTCAAGGGCCTGGGCATCCGTGTTGGCTGCTATAAATTTTACGCCCTGAAGATTGGATGCGATCATGTTGTTGATGGCATTTCCGCCCGCACCCCCGACGCCGATTACTTTGATCTTGGCCGATTTTTCGTTGTCAACATAGGTAAACATTTTTTCCTACCAGTAATTAGTTAATAGTGAATAGTAAATAGAAAATAGTTGAATTATTAAAACCTTGGCCAATTGACTCATCTCTGATCGTAAATTCGAAATCCGAATCTCGAAATTCGAAACAAATTAGAATTGAAAATGACAGAAATTCGAAACGGGTTTTGGTGATTCGGATTTTGAATTTTGTATTTGTTTCGTATTTCTTATTTCGAGTTTCGTATTTATTTAACTTGCCAGCTTTGCATAATGTTGAGCTATCTTGTGCAGGATATCACCTCACCTTCTTTGAAGCCCTTTTAGACCACTTCCTGAAACCAACGCTTCATCCGGGTCATGACACGATTGAATATATTCTTGTCCCGAATTCTGAATTTTTTCGAATCCCTGTGGCGGGCGGCGAATAAAACCAATCCGACGCCGGTGGCGTACATGGGGTTGTTAACCACGTCCACCAATCCCTTGATTCCCTGGGGTTTCCCCAGCCGCGTAGGCAGGTTGAAAACCGATTCGGCAATTTCGGTAACACCATCCAGCAGTGATGTGCCACCGGTCAGGACAAATCCGGAATTAATCGTGTTTTCCATCCTGGCCCGATAGATTTCCCGGTAGATCAACTCAAAAATTTCCTCCAAACGAGGTTCCAGAATTTCGCCCAGGATCTGCCGCGGCAGTTTGCGGGGGGCGCGGCCCCCCATGCCCGGTACCTCGATGGTCTCGTCGCTGCTGATGTTGCCGGTGATGCAGGTGCCGTATTTCTTTTTTATTTTTTCGGCTTCAGCCTGGGGCGCCCGCAGGCCGATGGAGATATCATTGGTCAGGTTGTTGCCGCCCAGCGCCAGTACAAAGGTGTGTTTGATATTTTTACCGGAAAAAACGGCCAGGTCGGTGGTTCCGCCGCCCAGATCCAGCAGGGCGGTGCCCAGCTGCTTTTCCTCATCGGTCAGCACGGCCTCGCCGGATGCCAGGGATTCCAAAACGATATCACTGACATCCAGGCCGGAGCGATTGGCGCATTTAACGATATTGTGGGCCGAGGCCACGGCACCGGTGACGATGTGTATTTTCGCCTCCAGTCGTACCCCGGACATGCCCACCGGGTTTTGAATTCCCGCTTCGTCATCAACAATAAATTCCTGGGGCAGAACATGGATGACTTCGCGATCCATGGGGATGGCCACCGCCCGGGCGGCATCGATAACCCGTTCCACGTCGTTTTCGGTGATCTCGGACCCCTTTATGGCCACAATTCCGCGGCTGTTAAAACCGGTTATATGACCACCGGCGATTCCGGCACACACCGAGGAGATCTCACAACCGGCCATCAGCTCCGCCTCTTCCACGGCTTTTTTTATAGACTCCACCGTGGACTCGATGTTAATAACAACACCCTTGCGCAATCCGATGGACGGATGTGTTCCGATGCCGATAATATTGATGTCAGACCCGGACACTTCGCCCACCACAGCGCAAATCTTGGTCGTTCCGATATCAAGACCCACGATAACGTCCTGCTGTCGCTGCATATAAGCCCTCCTGTTAATTCCTGTAAATCAAATCTGCTCAATCGATGATTTTTCGTTTTTACAAATTTAGCGTAAACTGGCTGCCATATTTGAAGAAATTCGAAATTCGAATCTCGAAATTCGAAACAAATCCGAATTTCCAATGACATAAATTCAAAACTAAAGAATTTGGTGTAAATTTCATATTAATGCTTTTGTGAGTGCGGTCCTTTCGAACATTTGAATATTATAATTTTGCGATTGTTTCGGATTTCGGGTTTCGGATTTCGGATTTCCGGCTTGTCCGGGTGACCGGTTTTACCACCACGCGCTTCAAATTATTCAAATCAATACGGTCGAAATCCGATATACTGCGATGACGCTTTAAATATGCCAGTAGCCTGGACAGCATGCGAAACTTACCGGCATAATCGCTGAAACCAAGATTGATGATATTGCCCCGCTTAAAAGCATGGACAGTGAGGCCGATTTGCTGATCCACATGGATTTGTCTAACTTCCCGGTTCGGCAGAATGCTGCCTTTTTTCCCGCCCAGCTGCAAAATCCGCATAACGGCCTGAAACGGTGGCGATTCTTCTGTAGCGCTGTCTTCCCGGACCGGTTGGGACCGTCCGTACACGGTCAGGTCCGATAGGTTAAGGCCGCTGACCACCGGTAGATCTTCGGGATCCGACGGCTCCCAGGCCTTGAATATTTCACCGCGCGTATTCATCAGATATTTTTGTCCCAAATCCACCATGGCCAGCGCCTTGTGCTCTTGGACTGAAATGGTCAGTCCGGAGGGAATTTCCCGGCTGACCTGCGCCTCCGCGATCCAGGGGTGCGCCTGCAGGCGCTTTCTGACCAGGGTCAGGTTGGCGGATAAAATGTTCATGCCGGTGTGAACGCCGGCCTGCCGTGCGACCTGCTCTCTGGTCAAGCGTCGCATGCCCTCGATCGTCAGCTGCCGGGCGCTGAAATAATCACACTGGGTCAGAAGATCATGCGCCAGGATGAAGAGGGCGGTGACGACCATCACGGCACCGATGGCAGCTGTGAATTTAAACCCCATGACGAGACGGCGGATAAATTCAATCCCCCGGCCGCGCTTGCGGCCTTTGCGGGTTTTTTGGCGCAGTTTCTTGCGTTTGGGCACGGTTAACCTCACCCGGCACAGTGTTGGCCGGAAATCCAGGCCACCCGCTATGCGGGTGGTCGTTGACTCACTTTTGTTTTAAGGCCTGCAACAGCTGCTCACCCACTTTGAAGACGTCGCCGGCTCCGAGGGTCAGCACCAGGTCTCCCGCTTTGACGGTTTTCGTTAAAAACCCGAGGGCGTCCTGGGCATCCGCTGCACAAAAGACTTCTTTATGCCCGTGGGCCTTGATCCCCTCGCAGAGATCATGTCCGGATAATCCCTCTATCCTTTTTTCTCCGGCCGCATAAATGGGCAACACCAGCAGAACATCGGATTGATAGAAGGAACGTGTAAATTCATCAAACAACGCCTGGGTCCGGCTGTAGCGATGGGGCTGAAACACCACGACTTTGCGGTTGTCGGGCCAGCATTTTTCGATGGCTTCCAGGGTGGTTTTGATTTCGGTCGGATGATGGCCGTAATCGTCCACCACTGTAATCTGGTTCACTTCCCCCTTGATCTCCAGTCGGCGTTGAACCCCTTCAAGGGTCTCCAGGGCGGTTTTGATGTCGGCAAAGGAAACATCCAGCTCGATGCCGACGGCAATGCTGGCAGTGGCGTTGTAGACATTGTGAATGCCCGGCAGATTCAGGGTCAGATCACCGAGTTTTTGGCCTTCTCTGTAAATGCTGAAGCGGCTGCGCCTTTTTTCGAAGCTTACGTCCCGGATCTGAAAATCCGCCTGTGAGCTCATGCCATAGGTGGTATAGCGTTTTTTTATAGCGGGGATTAAATCCTGAATCGCTTCGTTGTCCAGACAAAGAACCGCCAGGCCGTAGAACGGAATCCGATCGATAAAGTCCAGAAAGACGGATTTGATCGCATCCAGATCCTCATAAAAATCCAGGTGCTCACGATCGATGTTCGTCACCACCGCAATGGCAGGAGAATATTTGAGAAAGGAACCGTCGCTTTCATCGGCTTCGGCGACAATGAAATCTCCCTGGCCCAGAACGGCATTGGTCCCGATGCTCTTAAGCTTGCCGCCGATGACGACCGTTGGGTCGAGCCCCCCCGCTGCCAGAACCGAGGCGACGATGGAGGTGGTGGTCGTTTTGCCGTGGGCCCCGGCAATGGCCACGCTGTATTTTAAACGCATCAGCTCGGCCAGCATTTCCGCCCTTGGAATGACCGGGATAGAGGCCTGCTCGGCTGCCAGCACCTCGGGATTATCCCCCTGTACCGCCGATGATGTCACGACCACATCGGCGTTTTTGATATGATCGGCACGATGACCGACAAAGATGGTGCCACCCAGGCGTTTCAGATTTTCGGTGATATCCGAGGCCTTCAAATCGGAGCCGGATACTTGATAACCTAAATTGAGCAGCAGCTCGGCAATGCCGCTCATTCCGATTCCGCCGATGCCAACAAAATGAATATGGTATTTTTTTAGGTACATGATTATAAGGTTCAGGGTTCAGGGTTCAAGGTTCGATGTTCTGAACCAGACGCCGGTTTCCAGTATCGGGTTACGTTTTGGGTGTCACCTTTCTGACAGCTGATAATGCGTCATCGACGGTTTTCGGTCTGTGGAACCGGCTTCCCGGCCGCGATCTGAACAATTTTACAGCTAGTATGAGCGCGGCTAACAGCCATTCCCAATGGACTTTTGTTAACTGATGAATAAATTCTCTCAATGAGTAATCAATTGCGATCATGTCCTGAGTACCGTTAACTGGATAACAAACGATAACAATCATCCACGATGTTTTGGGCGGCATCGGGTTTGCCGTGTTCACGCGCTGTTGTCGCCATATCCGCCAAATCCTGCGGATTTTCCATGTAGTACTTGATTTTGGTGCCGAGCATTTCGGCGGTCAATTCCTTTTCGGCGATCAATTCGGCCGCACCTGCATCGGCAAGATCGGCGGCATTCAGCGTCTGGTGATCGTCGGCCGCATAGGGAAAGGGGATAAAAATTGCCGCCTTGCCCATGGCGGTTATTTCCGCCACCGTGGTTGCCCCGGCCCGGCAAACAATCAAATCGGCCTGACGATACTGCTCGGCCATATTATCGAAAAAAGACTGCGCCGTTGCGCTGATCGACTTTTGGCGATAGGCATCACGGACGGTCTTTTCATCAGCTTCACCGGTTTGATGGACAAAATGCACGCGGTCCGCATCGTGGAGGAGTTCCAGGGCCTCGATCACGACCATGTTGATGCGGTGCGCCCCCTGGCTGCCGCCGATGATCAATACCGTAAATTTTTTCCGACCGGTTTCGGACGTGACCCTTTCATCCGTGCGGGCGGCGGTTTCCAAAAACTCACGGCGGACCGGGTTGCCGGTCCAATAGACCTTCCGGGGGCTGAAGCGGGATCGGGTATTTTCAAATGAAATGTAAATCCGATCCGCAAACCGGGCCAAAATTCTGTTGGTAATGCCCGGCAATATGTTCTGTTCATGGATGGCGATGGGAACCCTCATCAGCCAGGCGCTCATAACCACCGGACCGGCCGAGTAGCTTCCCAGGCCGACAATCAAATCCGGTGAAAATTTTTTCAGAAGGCCCCTGGCGGCCAGGATGGCGCCGGGGATTTTCAGAACCGATTTAGCCTGGTTCCATATTCCCCGGCCCTTGATGCCCGCCACCTGAATGCATTGAAGTTCAAAACCGGCTCTTGACAGGACCGTCTTTTCAAGCGGATTGCCGGTGCTGACAAAAACGATACGGGTCGCCGAATTGCGGGTCATAAATTCTCTGGCGATGGCAATCCCGGGAAATAAATGCCCGCCGGTACCGCCACCGGCGATCACAACCTTGAGCGCCCGCTGCGCGCTGCTCGAGGATCGCTCCGCTTGAGGATCGTCCCGCCGTTGGCGTGACTTGAGGTCTGAAGCGGGAACTTTTTCTGCCGCCAACCTCCAGCCTCTCACATCAGGCTGATAATATGTTTCATTTTCTATTATCATGTGGTTCTTGACGCACTTATATTCATCAGGATCCCGATCGAGGCCATATTCAGCAGCAGCGATGTGCCGCCGTAACTTAAAAATGGCAGGGTCAGCCCCTTGGTCGGCAGCAAGCCAAGGGCAACTCCCATGTTGATGCAAACCTGAAGACCCAGGGCGCATGTTAACCCGAAAGCCATCAGAGACCCGAAAGTGTCCGGCGCATTGCGGGAGATCTGAACGCCTTTGATCAGAACCACCCCGTAAAGCAAGATGATGATTAAAACGCCGATCAGGCCGAGCTCCTCGCCGATAATTGAAAAGATAAAATCCGTATGGGGCTCGGGAAGGTAGAATAATTTCTGGAAGCCCTTTCCGATTCCGGTACCCCACAGTCCGCCGGTGCCGAATGCCATTAGCGAATGCACGACCTGGTAGCCTTCATCAGCCGGATAATCCCAGGGGTTGAGATAGCTCAAAAGCCGCTTGACCCGGTACTCGGCCGAAATCAGATAATAGATGGCCACCGGCAGCAGCGCGATCAGCGATGTGAACAGGTGCCGGCAGCGCACACCGCCGACAAACATCATCAACCAGGTCAGAATTCCCAGGATGACGATCGAGCCAAAATCGGGCTGCTGAAAAATGCACACGGCAAACACACCGAATATAAAAATGTGCGGCACAAAGCCGATGGAAAACTCCTTGATTTTTTCCCCTTTTTTATCCAGCGAATACGCCAGAAAGACGATCAGGGCAAAACGCGCCAATTCAGACGGTTGAAATGTTATGATGCCGATTTTCAGCCACCGTGCCGAGCCGCCGGCTGAAACCCCCAGACCCGTGACCTGGATGGCAATCAGAAGCAGCAGGGCGCATGCCAGCAACGGATACGTCAATGGCCGGTACCACCGGTATGGAATGTGGCGGCAGCCGACCAGCGCGACCATGCCGATCAGGGCAAAAAGGGCCTGCTTTTGTAAAAAAAGATAACCCGAGCCGAAATTTTTCAGCGCCAACGCCGAGCTGGCGCTGTAGACCATTACGATGCCGATCCCGACCAGAAACAGTACCGGAAACAACAGTTGAATGTCGTAGGCTGCAGCAGGAGATGTCTGGTTTTTAGGGCTCATGGTTGCGCAGATCCTGCCTTTCTATGTCTCATCCCCGGTGTCGGCAATGTTGGGGTTCAGCTCCGTTACCAGCCGGCGGAAGTCATCGCCGCGTTGGGCATAGTTGTCATACATATCGAAACTGGCACACCCGGGTGACAGCAAAACCACATCTCCCGGGGAAGCCGCTTGGCGGGCCCTGGTGACGGCCTCTTCCATGGATGCCGCCGCTGCCGTGGGCCTCAAATCTCCCAGGGCGGACCGGATGAGGCCGGCGGCCTCTCCCATAACGATCAGGCTCTTAATACGGTCCTGAAAAAAGCCTCTCAGGGGCACAAAATCACTGCCTTTATCAAGTCCCCCCATGATCAAGACCACCGGCTGGCGGAAGCATTCTACGGCCTTTATGACGGCGTCCACATTGGTTGCCTTGGAGTCATTGAAAAATTCGACACCATCAATGGTTTCGATATACTCCAGCCGGTGGGCCCCGCCATGATACCGGTCCAGTGCGGTTTGAATGGCTTCCGGACGGGCTCCGGCGGCCGTGGCCGCCAGCCCGGCTGCACAGGCATTTTCCAGGTTGTGCCGGCCCCTGAGTTTGACCCGGGATACGTCCAGGGACCACTGGCGATGCCCGACGGCGTCAAGCTGCCCGGGATCCTTTAGCTGGAACCTGATGCGGTTGCCGTTGATGACGGCACCGTTTTCATCTTTGCCCGCCTGCGGATACAGTAGCTTCTCGTTTTTCAAACCCGCGGTCAGAGACCGCACCAGCGGATCCGATGTGTTTAAGACGGCAATGTCGCCGCTTTGCTGGTTTTCAAATAAGCGCATTTTGGAAGCGGCATAGGCCTCGAAATCCGGGTAGCGATCCAGATGATCGGCCGTGATATTCAGCAGAACCCCGATTTGCGCTCTGAAACGATCGATGGTGTCCAGCTGGAAACTGCTGATTTCTGCCACCACCACATCGGCGCGGTCTCCCGCGTCGACATAGCCGATTAACGGATTGCCAATGTTGCCGCCCACGAACACCTTTACGCCTGAGTTTTTGAGCATGTCGCCCACAAGCTCGGTGGTCGTGGTTTTGCCGTTGGTGCCGGTGACGGCCACGATCGGCTCGCCAATGAACCGTGAAGCCAGCTCAATTTCTCCTATCACCACCGTGCCGGTTTCCCGGGCCCGGACAACCGGTGGGATGGTATGAGGCACCCCGGGGCTCAGCACGATAAGATCGGCCTGTTGAAATGTTTCGGTTCGGTGCTGGCCCGTTTCCAGGGCGATGCCCATTTGACGCAGATCCTGCACCTGGGGCCCCAGATCCTCTTCGGACGCCGAATCGGTTACAACAACCGCCGCCCCTCTGTTCTTCAGGAAACGCGCCAGGGCCATTCCGGTTCTGCCCAGGCCGACCACGGTAATATTTTTTCCAGCAAGGTGCATATTCACTCACTTGATTGGAAACTATCGCATCATTTTTCCAATCTGACCGCCTCGCCCTTCCTGGCAGGAGGGCAGGGCCTGA
>WOR8_10006270_pt1 | contig 11439 bp, 5 predicted proteins | sample DeeMarSeWOR38_10_FD_19890 | JGI IMG/M metagenome (IMG submission 19890)
TAAAGGTTTCTTTTTCACTATCTAACCGGTTAAGGCCGCCCCCCATTGAACCAATCCATAAATTACCAACCGAATCCTCATACATTGATAAGAGATAGTTACTGCTGATACTTGTTGAATCATCGGGATCGTTTTTAAAGCTAGTAAACCATCCCTTTTCTCTTTCAAACTTAGTTAAACCCCCACCGCGTGTGCCAAACCAGAGAATACCTGCGCGATCTTCAAGAATTGAGCTAATTCTATTATTACTTATACTTGTAGCGTCATCAGGATCATGCTTATAATGAATAAATTCATTTCTTTCAACATCGAACCTATTTAAGCCTCCATCATAAGTACCAATCCACATTGTATTTCTGCTATCTATATAAACCGAAAGAATTATATCACTACTAATACTATTTGGATTATTGGAATTATGCCCATAATGAATAAAAATTTCTTTTTCTTTATCAAATTTGTTTAATCCTCCAGTAACAGTTCCTATCCATAGATTACCCAGCCGGTCTTCACATATTGTATTTACTCTATTACAACTTAAACTTGTTGGATCATTTGGATCGTGTGAATATTTGATACACAATTTATTTTTTCGATCAAATTTATAAAGCCCTCCATATGTTCCAATCCAAAGAATACCAGACCTATCTTCGTAAATAGGGAATACATATTTTATCGTTAGTCCTTCGGGTCTTTGAAGATAATAACGATATGGATTAAACTGTTCTTTTAATCTGTCAAATTTATGTATGCCAATGCCGGTGAATGTTCCAATCCATACTAGACCAGAGTTATCTTCAAAGATTGAATAAATAAGATTACTACTCAAAGCCGTTGGATCATTTTGATCAGATTTAAATACATGAAATTGCTTTTTTTCCCTATCAAATATGTTGATACCATTAATGGTCCCAACCCACAATATACCTTTCGAATCCTCATAGATTGTTGCAATAGAATTATCGCTAATGCTACTTGGATCATTTGGAATAAATTTATAATGTATAAAAGTAAGAGGTGCTTTAACATTGGTACTATGAACTACTTTATTTAAACCGCCGCCTTTTGTTCCAACCCAAATATTGCTTTTATTGTCTTCTAATATTGAGTAAACCTCATATCTACCCAGGCTTCTAGGATCGGATGGATCATTTAAATAATTGACAAAATTATTATCCTCCTTTACATATCTGCTTAATCCGTTGTTAGTTCCAATCCAAATGGTACCAGACTTATCTTCATAAATGGAATAAATTTCATTTCCCGATATACTCGAATAATTATTAATATTATGTCTGTAGTGAATAAATGTCAGCAAAGAATCGCTTTTGTTGATTTGCTTAAGTTTATTCAGTCCCCCACCGTATGTCCCGATCCATAAATTATCATATCTATCTTTAATTATATTAACGACATTATTATCACTTAAGCTTGTTGTATCCTCGAGCTGATGCATATAATGAGTGAAGGTCTCTGTGTTCATATTAAATTTGTTAAGTCCTCCACCGTAGGTGCCAACCCACATTATACCGGGACTATCTTCACACAGCGCATACACAGCATTACCACTCAAGCTATTTGGGTTGTCAGGATTATTGAAAAAACGTTTAAAATTATAGCCATCATACCTATACAATCCACTTTCACCACTACCAATCCAAAGAAAACCTTTACTGTCTTGAGTTATACAAAAAATGGTTCCATCCATAAGTCCTTCTTCTTCTGTCAGCGCTTCAAAACGTATATCTCCATATTGCGGAAATGATTGCGAATTAATTAATAGAAGTGAAAAAATTATAAAGTGGAAAACGATATGTACTTTGAAAGCCATATCATAAATGAGTTTTGAAGATTGAGATTGACCTTTTTAAATTGCTAATATTAATTGATACAAGCAAGAAAAATACATTTGCTGATTGACAAGTAATACGACTGCTGATACGGTGTCAGAGGGTAAGAGCGACTGATTAAATATTACCGGGTAACATAAGATTTTGTTATAAATAGTAAACTTTTTCTCTAATTACTTGCAAAATTTCTTACTAATAATAATAAATAGTTACTAATCAAAATGAATGATATTAATATTTAAAAAGGTAGGTTCGGTTTGAACAGCTCTTAATTATCTATTATACATCATTGAGACAAAGATAATTGATGTCTATTATGTAGCATTTTTGTGGAAAGTTCGTAAGTAGTTTAAAACTAATATGGTTTCAGTTCCTTTATACTCGTGAATATAAGAATACCCCTACTCAAATATCAAAGTAGGGGTAATTAGATAGGCTTTATATTTAAACTCTACTTGATCAACATTTATACTCCGAAGTTTTAACGTAGGAGGACCATCTTCTTAGTCTCAACAAAAGAATCTGCTTGTAGTCTGTAGAAGTAGATACCACTTGGAAGATTCTCTGCATACCAAGTTATTTCATAAGTGCCAACTGGTTTTTCTTCGTTAACTAAAGTTTCAATTTCTCTGCCGAGTATATCAAATACTTTAATTACTACTTTGGAAAATTGTGGGACAGTGTATCTTATTTTTGTTTCTGGATTGAAGGGATTGGGGTAGTTTTGTAATAATCTGAATTCTTGGGGAATCAAAATCAATTCATTTTTATCTATCCCAACAGGATTATTCCAATCAAGAACATTCGCCCAAATGTCAGATTTGGTAATACCAGCACGATGATCCGTCCAAGTATTGTAAATCCGATTATTCCATAATTTTACATCAGAATCATATTGTTTTTCCAGGCTTGTGTTTGTAACTCTGAAATTAGTGCCTAATGCGCTGCCATCACTAGAATAACGCTGGGCGTAAATGTCACCATAATCTCCATTGCGACTATCCATCCACGTTATTACAAAATTACCACCATCATCCACGGATATTGAAGAAGTCTCTTGCTCTTCACTACCTGGATCATCGTCAACTCGGAAATTAGTACCTAATGCACTACCATCGCTGGCATATCGTTGAGCGTAAATGTCAACATTTCCATTGCGGAAATCCGTCCAAGTTATTACAAAGTTGCCGCTACTGTCGGTGGAAATGGAAGGACCCCGTGCAAATCCCTGTACATCATCAACTTGGAAATTACTACCCAGGGTAATGCCATCGCTGGCATAGCGCTGTGCATAAATATCAGCATCTCCATTACGCCAATCCTCCCACGTGATGACGAAATTTCCGCTGCTTTCTGTGGAAATGGAAGGAACTACCTGCCACATACTTCCTTGATCATTGACTAGGAAATTAGTACCAAGTGCACTTCCATCGCTGGAATATCGCTGTGCGTAAATATCTTGATCTCCATTACGGAAATCATCCCACGTGATCACAAAATTGCCGTTGCCATCTATAGAAATGGAAGGAGATCCTTGCTCTGCATTTCCCAGATCATCATTTACTTTAAAATTAGTACCAAGTGCGCTGCCGTCACTGGAATAGCGCTGTGCATAAATATCAGCATCTCCATTACGGAAATCTGCCCACGTGATCACAAAATTGCCGTTTCCATCTGCGGAAATTGAAATATACCAATTATCTACACTCCCCTGGTCATTGACTTTGAAATTAGTACCAAGTGCGCTGCCGTCACTGGAATAGCGCTGCGCGTAAATATCAGGAATCCCATTACGCTCATCTACCCACGCTATCACGAAATTGCCGCTGTCATCTATGCAAATGCAAGAATGTCCTTGATCTTCATCTTGTGGTCCAGGATTTTCATTGACCTGAAAATCTGTAATCTGAGCATAGGAATTTATAATAGGATTCTCATACCAAATAATTTTACTTGTTTGAGTCCACGCAGCTGCAATTGCATCAAAATCTCCGTCATCATCCATATCATAGGCAGTAACGTGATTTGCTGCAGTTAGGAGACTGTCTACGTAATATCTGGGCCAAGTAGAATCCGGTAGAATATTTTCATACCAAACAACGGCACCTTCAGATCTTCCTGTTGCTATTAAATCTAAATCAGAATCAAGATCTACATCAGAAATATGCACAACGAAAGCGTCACCAAGCTCGTCATCTACAATATGTTTTGTCCAAGTAGTATCCGGGAAATTATTTTTGCACCAGTAAACATTATCTTGATGATACCCTGTTACTACGACATCTAAATAATCGTCCGCATCTATTTTACCTACATCAACATTAAATGTACCATCATCCTCGTTTATATCTATTGTATGCCTGATCCAGTCAATCGATATTTCCCCATCATTCTCGTACCAGACAACTTCGCCTTCGGTTCTGCCACAAGCAACTACGTCCATATCATCATCATTATCAATATCGGCAATACATACAGTTACTGGATATGATATTGTGCTATCTACAATATGTTCAATCCAATTTATAGGATTGCTGCCATCATTTTCATACCATTTAACTAAACTTGCTTGCCTACCACAGGCAACTACATCCATATAACCATCACCATCTATATCTTCGACATCAACCACTTCAGCTCCATCGAGGTCCGGGTCTATTGTCCATTTTTCCCATATGATTGGTGTTCCACCCTTATTTTCATACCACACAACATCGTCTATATTCGACCCAGCAGTTGATACTAAATCCAAAGTATCATCTCCATCAACATCCACGACAACCATTCCGACAGCGCCACTCATATTATCATCTACAAGATTAGGAGTCCAAATTGTATCGGGATAGTTATTTCTATACCAGAAAACTTTACCATCACCCCATGAGGTTGCACCCAAATCCAAATCCCCGTCTCCATCTATATCACCACAATCAAAAATAGCTGGTCGGTCAATGCTTGGTACAATTATGTGTGGTTGCCACTGGCCGTAGGATTGTGATAAAAATCCCGACAGCGTGAATAATAGGATTATTGTATAAGTTCTTTTCATAACATTCCTCCTTATTGATGTTCTTAATTTTTAGACTTAAGCCAAAAGGTGTACCATAGATTCTGGAGACAGCTAAGTCATTATAAAACAAGTAGATAACAACAATTTTAAAGATTGAATAAGATGAAATTATCAACAGGATTCGGAAGGATAGTCGAGATAGAAGTGAGAAGTATTGTTTTTATTTAATTTAGGCTCGGAAATATTGCCGATAAATATTTCGTGGTTATACTAAAAATTTAGTATATCCAGATTGAGCATCATTCGTGAAGTTATACTAAATTCATTACTACCATACGCACCACCTGACATCAAAGCGATTGCGGGTGTTCCCCATTTGAATGGGAAATATATCATATAAGCCAAACCGGTAGTATAATTTCATGAATCTGGATTAGATTGCTGCACCGGAATATAAACTACTTCGCCAATTAAACCTATCAGAGATTTCCAATTTTCATCGGGGTTATTTGCCCAGAGTGTATAGCTTAAAACAGGAGAGAATCCATAGGTATTATTTTTGTTAACAAAGGTTCCTATTTCAAAATAAACTTTGTTATAACTCATCGCAAATCCACCTCCCGGGCAAGGTGTAATAAAAAATTCCTCTCGATTTAAATTATAAATTATAACACAGGGTATCCTTGCAAACACACTGATAGAAATTTTTTTCGTATCTGAATCATTAGATCCCTTAATAGCCTTTTTAATAATGTTAATATCGTTCTTTAAATTGAATGGAGCTGAATCATCATGCTCTTGTGCCAAACATTGTAAAGCTATAATTAAAAATATTAGCAAAACATATTTTATCTTGACCATAACCTAGCCATAGTCTTAATTCTTAAAAGAATTGTTCCAACAATTTATAATCTAACAGTAGTGCTTAACCAACCTCCGGTTTTTGGATATTCAATTTTTCTATTTTATAGCGTATATTTTTCTCAGAAGTCTTCAATCGTCTCGCTGCTTCGGACTGATTCCATTTGCACTCAATTAATGTTTTCTTAATTAGATCTGCTTCATATTTATTCACTTGTTCCTTTAGAGCTTCTGAACCTGAGGACGCATTAATTTTTTTTCTAAAATTTTTCAATTCATTTTGTAACTCTATTGGAAAGTAAGATGAATCAATAATTAAAGCATCGGGAGAAGCAACGGTAACCATCCTCTCGATAAAATTTTCTAATTCTCTTACATGACCATTCCAGTTATGTTGTTTCATGAAATCGATTACTTCTTCGTGGAAGTTTTTAACATTCTTATTTTGCTGTCTGGAATAATGATGCAAAAAATGATCGGCTAGTAATGGAATGTCATCAGGTCTCTCACTTAAATCAGGAATATTAATCGGATAAACATGCAACCGGTAGTAAAGATCTTCCCTGAAAAGATTTTCATCAACTAAATTTTTTAATGGAACACTGGAAGCAGCAATAATTCTCACATTAATATTTATTGTTTGGTCGCTACCGACCGGACGGATTTCACTTTCCTCTAGAACTCGCAGCAATTTCGACTGCATATCGTATGGTAAATTATTTATTTCATCCATGAATAAAGTCCCACCGTTGGCTTCCAAAAACAGTCCTTGACGATCAGAATGAGCTCCCGTGAATGCTCCCCGTTTATGTCCAAATAGTTCACTCTCTAAAAGTGTTTGAGGAATAGCTCCGCAGTCTACTGCAGTAAAAGGAAATTTTTCTCTGGCACTGAATTTATGAATGGCTCTTGCAATTATTTCCTTTCCGGTTCCCGTTTTTCCAACGAGTAAAATTCGAACATCGCATTTTGACGCTGCTTCAATGGCATATAGAAGTTCTATAAACCGGGGGCTCTTTCCATACAATCCGGCATTCTTATATTTTTGTATCAGCGACTTTTCAGGTACAGAGGAGAGAAAATATTTTCTTAATTTTTGAACATTACGTAAGAATGGAACTGATATAGCAGCTATATTCTCTAATAATTCTGTCGAGGTTTTATTTATAAAATCTGAAGAATCTCGATATAACATCATTAGCGCACCAATAATGATTCCCTCAATAACAAGTGGTACCCCTATAACAGCTTTTATTGGAACCTTATCAAATAATCCTTTAGCAAACCGATCATCTTTTTGAATGTGGTGGCTGAGAAATGGTTTACGGTTAGTAATAATCCATCCACCTATATGTATATGTATATCCAGGTACTCTTTTTGTTTAACGGATTGTCCTTCCTTAAAAATGGTTTTCACCGTTTCCCTTGTATCCGGATTAAGCATAAGTACTAGAGCCAGATCAGCTTTAAGCATTTGAGATGACTCTTGCGCTACGATTCTTAATACTTCATTAAAATCAGTTTGTTGTCCTAAGATTTTAGCAATCTCAAAAAGATTATCATCGTATTTAGTTCTGTTCAACAAGATTGATCATTCTTTTATGGATATTAAATGTGTCTTTTCAGTCTTTTAGGATTTCATTTTATTTACTTCAATCGGGAAAATTCATCTGTTTTAAAATTCTCTGAAAACGAGGTTCTCCACGAAGCGGATCCCAAGTTGGTTTTGTATTAAGTGTTGCAAGAGCTCCAGCATATTTTTCATAAGCTATTTCCAGCCACTCCAATGCTTTTTCTTTATCACCTAGTTGTGTATAAATCTCTGCTGCCTGTGTTGGATCGTTATTGAAGTCTTTGTTTTGTCCTATTAACTGCCATGTCGGATATGCTTTGGGACCCAGTTCAGTATAGAGACTATCAAACTTAGATATTCTCACTGGGTCAATTCCAGCTAATTTCATTGCTGATAAACGACTTTTGTGTGCATCATCGTACTTGCCTAATTGGTCATAGTTCGCAGCCAGATCGTAATATGTGCTTATATTTTCCGGATACAGTTCGATGGTTCTTTGACAAAGTTCAATAGCCTTTTCATATTTACGTGCATAAAAATAGGTCCAGGCAGCTTCACTTCTTGCAATAGGTGAAAGAGGATCGAGTTCCAAAAGATGTTCCCCCTCAACAATTGCTTCTTCAAAATGGCCCATAGCCATTAAATACCAGAGATATTCAGCTTTAAATAATCCGGAAAGGTTAGGATTGAGAGATATTCCACGATTGTAGGCTTTTCGAGATCCTTCCCAATCCCATAACTGCCACATATTATACGCTCCATAAGCATAATGTGCATCAGCAAGATTAACATCAATTTCCAATGCCTTGTTTATAAGATTTTCATATTTTGTTAATCCTTCTTCACGTGGTATTTCACTATAAAATGTAAGTATACCAATACAATGTCCAAGCCCTACATAAGCCAACGCATATGTAGAATCTAGTGCTATAGCCTTATTGAAATAATCGGCAGCTGGCTTTAAGGCACCATAATTTCCAGTATTCACAGAATTCAAATGATAATTACCTTTCAAGTAGAATTCATACGCCTCAGTATTAACTGGTTTTACTTTGGCAAATTGTTCGTGCTCCTCTTTTGTTAATTCTGTTTCGATTTCTCGTGCAATATCCTGAGCCGCTTCACTAATCAACACTAGTACATCTTTTAATTCGCTTTCATAATTATTTGCCCACATATATGCATCATCAGGTGCATTGATCAACCTCGCGGAAACATTTAACTGGTCTAACATTTTAACTGCGGAGATCTCGACTAGGTATTGAACACCCAGTTCTGAAGCTATTTCCGGGGGAGCTTTGTGCGTTCCTTTATATTTCATTGCTGTAGCGCGCGAAATAACCTTCAATCCACTGATTTGAGCCAGGTTTGTTATTAACACATCGGTCATTCCTTCCGTAAACCACTCTTCTTCATTTTCATCTGAAATGTTTTGTAGTGGCAGAACAGCAATAAAATTTCCTTCTCTAACATCAGGCAACAAATATGATTTGCCTAAGATTAGAAAAATTATTATCAGCAACACAGCAAGGCCTCCATACAGGTAGGCTTTTTTCCTGAAGAATGGTTTTATAATTGCTAACTTTTTTTTGACCACTATTAGTTCATCTTTTTTCATAAGAGAATCCAAATCAACCATCAATTCAGCCATACTCTGGTAGCGATCCTTCGGATCTTTCTTAAGCAATTTATCCATAATAGCTTGAAGTAATTCTGGTACATTTTTCAGATGTTTGACAAGTGGTTCGGGTTCTTCATTCACAATTGAGTACATCATCGGTTCAGGATACTCACCTTTATAAGGTAATCGACGCGTCAACATCTCATAAAATACTACTCCAAGGGCCCAAATGTCACAACGGTGGTTAACCTTCTGCCCACGAATTTGCTCGGGACACATATATGCAACCGTTCCCTTGCTAATTGTTGATTGAGTAAGCTCGTTACCCGCAAGTTTTGCCAATCCAAAATCAACAATTTTTGCTTCACCTTTCTCTGTAACAAGGATATTCCCGGGTTTAATATCACGGTGAGTTATTTTTTCTTCATGTGCTGCTTTTAATCCATTCGCAATCTGATAAAAGATGTTAAGCGATTCTTCAAATGAAAGAGGGGCTTTCTTAATTTTTTGTCGTAGCGATTCACCTTTATAGTAACCCATACATATATAGAGTTGACCATCATCCGTTTCATTGATTTCGTGTATGTTACAAATATTAGGATGATCCAATGCCGAGGCAGCTTGCGCTTCAACAATAAAACGCTTTCTGGTTGATTCATCTTTAGTGAGATGTGAAGGAAGAAATTTTAAGGCAACTAATCTATTAAGCTTGTTATCCCTCGCTTTGTATACAACGCCCATACCTCCCTCACCAAGTTTTTCCAATACTTGATAGTGTGAGAGGTTTTGTCCAATCTCTACCGACATTTTTATCCTAAACTAAGTTTTATCAGAGGAAGACTATTGACTAGCCCAAATTCTTAAATAATTGTAATAGAGTCAAGAAAAATAAAGTTGCTGATTGGCAAATAAAGAAAAGTGTTGGAAATTCTAAAACCTAATACTTAGGTAACAAAGTATTGATTAATTTATATGATTGCACACTCTTAGATAATAAATAATTAGAACGATGGCGTAACAAACAAGAAACAAATCTATCCGCCGATAGGATTAAAGTAAACAACTGATTGAAGATCTGGTAAGAGTTGATGATTAAGTTTCAGTTAGAGATTGTATTTTAAGAAATCTGGACAGCGAATGGAGAGTTTTTGGAGAGGTGTATGTAAAAACCTTTGAAAATAAGCTAAATTAAAAGAAAACGGAGAGGGGTATAGATTCCTTGACTCTCCGCCAACTTTCGCTAAAGCTTCGCTTGGCTGTATTAATGTAAAATAGTCTAATACTATGTTTTATGCATCCAAGCATTTTTATAAGAATTTTAACAACCGAAACTGCAAAGCAGTGAAGGTTGTTCAACTCACCTAGCAAAAAAAAGCCGCTTATAAGCGGCTTTATCATTAAAATAATTATTCCTTGCTCTAGTTGCCAGCTACGTTCTTTATACCATTTATATGCTTATCAAGATCCGAAATATTACCGTTGAAATCAACAACACCTGGATGGCAAATTGTAGCGCGTCCACAGCTGTTTGGAGAAACCTGAATATGACCAACTGGGGGATTACCGTGACACGAACCACATTCAGCCTGGGTACCATCTACCTGATTCCATATTACGGAAACATTACTGCCAACAATCTGATCTTCTATATATGCAAATTTTAACGAATCCGGGGCTGAATTTTTTGTAAAGATAAAATTTCCATGACAGTATGTGTTCGAGCAAGTAACCTGTGCAAAATCATAGCTGGAATTAATTCCTTCATTTACTATTGCTACATTGCTAAAAATAATTTCTGCAGGGGGATCAGTATCCACATGCCCTTGATCATAGACATTTTGTGGAACTGTATGACATGTTACACAGGGAATTTCTTTACCAAGCTCATTTTCGTAAAGATGAGCTACATGAGCACCTACTCCGGGTATAGTCGTCAAAGTGTCTTTATTAATATCCCGTGGTGGTGCTATTCTGTCTATATTATTGAAATTTCCATGACATGTATTACAAGCCTCTGGACCTTTTGGGAAGGTATGGCATTGTAAACAACTGGGCGAAGCAATTCCCCCTGAATAATCGTCTTGGTGACAGCTTCTGCAATTTCTCATATCCCACATAATATCTTCTATGAAAGAACCGTGGAAAGCATTACTCGATGGATCTATGATTCCATCAACGTGCACATTAATTGTGGGATGACAGCCAACACTTGTGCAGCCAACTCCTGTGATTCCTCCAGAATAATCAGAAGCATGACATTCTTTGCAATCCTCCATACTATTTGGTGTATCAAGAACTAATTTGCCATGATAATCGGGAGAGGAAGAATTATATACACCCTCGCCATGTATCTTCACTTCCGGTGCAGGAGCGAGTTCATCATTTAGTTTGCTGCAAGCTGCAAGAAAGAGAGCAAAAATTATGATTGAAAAATATTTGAAATTTCTTTTCATTTTATATTTTTTATTAACACGTTATAACCCATGACAATAGTTGCAAAAACCATCAGTTGGCTGCGACATTG
>WOR8_10008588_pt1 | contig 11439 bp, 13 predicted proteins | sample DeeMarSeWOR38_10_FD_19890 | JGI IMG/M metagenome (IMG submission 19890)
TACAGGCCACCAGCACCAGAAGCAATTAGCCCGAAGAGGAATTACGGCCAGACTCTAACTCAGCAACTGGTACAATGATTGGGGGCAGGTCATCAACCAGTAAAACGAAGATGTAACCATAATAGTGCCAACCTGCGAATGGAGGTAATATGGCCGTATTAGTTGAAGGAATATCAGTTATCATTTTAGCAGAATCTCTTATAGAAAAATTCACGGATGACTGGGAAGGGTTTAAGGCCATAGTGCCCAATCAAACATTGTGTGCTGATCAAGAAATTGTCCGAGTTGGCTTTCAAGTGCCGGATGATGTGGAATCATTCATCAAAGAACTAGAAACGTACGGGTTAGTCTTTCTGGAAGATGATGAATCAGTTGACATTGCCGTGGCCGATCAACTGTCTGGCTTAACAAAAAAATGCCAATGGCTTAAATTCGGTCATGCTGAAATAAACGATAATGGTGATAAAGTTGCTGCTTGTTGGTTGAAAGGCAGTAAAAGCAAAAGGATTTTTTTCCCGATAGGCTGGACTTACGAAAAGTCATTAAGCGCCTCTTTCGCTTATGTCCCAAATGAACATCTACAAAAAGCGATCAAGTTTCTGAGACATGAAAACGGTATTGACGTCTACCTCAACCCGCTAACCGGAAAAGAGTATTTCGTTGGTAGAACGGATAATTCTTCCCTTTATAAATAAATCCCTTCAAAGGAGTGTAAATGATAGGTGCTATTGCTGGAGACATAATCGGATCGGTTTTTGAGTGGAATAACATCAAAACAACCGAATTTGCCTTATTCAGCCCAAAATCAACCTTTACCGATGATACAGTTCTTACGGTTGCGGTCGCAGATGTGATCTTAAATGGCGGGGACTATGTCACAGCCTTTAAAAAACATGGCCGCAAATATCCAAATTGTGGGTATGGGGGCAATTTCATCGAATGGCTTTTTGAAGATTACACGGAACCCTACAATAGTTGGGGTAATGGTTCGGCCATGCGGGTGAGCCCTGTTGGTTTTGCCTTTGACACTGTTGATGAGATAATCAATGAAGCTGAAAAAAGCGCTGCGGTTACTCACAACCACCCCGAGGGAATAAAAGGAGCCCAGGCCACAGCACTCTCAATCTTTCTTGCGCGGAATGACAACTCTAAAGAAAACATCAGGAAAGCAATCGCAAAAATATTTTCATACGATCTTGACAGGACCCTTGACGAGATCCGGCCAACCTACAGTTTTGATGTCTCTTGTCAGGGCTCAGTGCCTGAGGCGATTATAGCTTTTTTAGAGTCAAATGATTTTGAGGATGCCATTAGAAGGGCTGTTTCCTTGGGGGGCGACAGTGACACCATTGCTTGTATAACAGGTGGAATCGCTCAGGCGTATTACAAAAAAATCCCATTACATATTGTCGAGAACACCCTCGCCCGGCTGCCAGATGAGATGCGCCAAATTGTCGAAGCATTCGCCCAAAGATATGATATTCCCCAATAAAAATAACCTGAAATACAAGGCAACAATTATGCGAAGGAAATATTATAGAAAGCCAAGATATGAGCGACTGCCCGCCCGAATTGTGACCACATCCACCCTGCCCTTCAGGTCAGCAGAGCTCAATGCCTTATACATTGAGGCCGCCTCATCAAATGGACACCAAAAACCTGGATTAAGGTTTTTTGTGAAAATCATTGATAGTTGGTATTCAAAATCTGCCTCTGCAGATGAGACTACCCTTGAGAAACCCACATATTTGAGGAGATCGCTAAATTAAGCATGGAGGACTTGCCATGGCCACACGATCAAACTGCAGGATAATTATAGTTTGCCTGGCTATATTTCTTGTTCTGGCTGTAATTTCAAAGGTTGCTGCAGAGCAGAAATACAACCCATATTCAGGGGAATGGGAGACCGTTCATCCCGACTCCGAGCTTCATTACAACCCCCATGAAGGCGAATGGCAATATTCCGCGCCCGATTCATCACCCAAATACAATGCCTTTGAAAATAAGTTTGAGATGGGGCCCGATGATGCGGAGCTTAAATACAACGCTTTTGAGAACAGGTGGGAAACGACCCGGCCTGATACGGATCTCCAATACAACCCTCATGAGGATAGTTGGCAATATGCCCCGGAAAACCAGGGCCCTGAATACAACCCGTATTCCGGCGAGTGGGAATACGCCAAATAGTTTTCACAAGTGACATGCATCCTGACGACAAAGAGCTGCTAGAAAAAATCTTAAGCAAGGAAGCCCAGGCATGGGAATCTTTTGTGGTCCAATTCATGCCGGTCATTCAAAAGGCCATCCAACAGGTCCTGGCCAACAGCGCTCAGGGCGATGTTGTAGATGAATCCAACGAGCTCATAACCGATGTCTTTCTTTGCCTGCTTGAAAATGACTTCAGGAGGTTACGGCAATTCCGGGGTGAGTCAAGGTTGTCGACCTGGCTCTATACGGTCTCCGAGAATCGGACAAAAGATTTCCTGAAAAAACAAAAGGCACTCATTGACATTATCTCAATTGACGATGACCGTGACCAGGCTTTGCAGGTTCCGGACAAAAAGCTTTCTGTCCCGGAAAACCTTGAACATATCGAAGTGATGCGGTCTTTTTATAAAAAACTGTTAGAAGTGCTGAGCGATCAGGAGAAAGTCTTTCTGGAGCTCCACTATTTCCAGGAAAAAACATTACAAGATGTTGCCGGGGAAATGAAGATTTCCATAAACAACCTCTATGTCATCAAGCACAGGGTGAAAAAGAAGGCGGATGAAGTCCTTGCCGCTTCAGGGAAATGAAAAACTCCAGTTGTAAGATTTTCATATCTTTTGTCGTCTAATTAAATTGAGCGTCCATATCACATCAGGGAAAAACTTAAACAATCATCTACTTATCAACCAGTTAGCAAAACATTTTGGGTAGTTAACAACTTTGACAAGATCATTGGACCAGGCCCAAATCTTTCTGCAACATCTTTTCATTTAACCCAAAACATTCAGGAGGTCCGCCATCGAACTCACAAGCACTTACTTGCATGAAATGGGGATGAACGAGTTACTTTCTTCCGAGGAAGAAGTTGCCCTGAGTAAAACCATTAGGCTAGGATTTATGGCCATTCTCAAAGAGATCCGAAAAACAAACTCGGAGTCTCATGAACTAAAGCAACTCAAAGAAAAACTCCTGTATTGGCAAAAAAAAGACGCGGATCTCAAGCCCAAAAACAGACACTTAAAATTCATAAGCCGGAAAATTGACGAGATAACAAAGAACCACCCTGCCGACAGAACATTAAATCAGTTCTGTAAAAAAACAGGGAAACATCTGCAGAAAATAGAGGTTGCCAAGGATGCCATGATACACGGCAACTTGCGCCTGGTAATCCATGTGGCACGCAATCACATGCACCAGGGCCTTGCCTTTGAGGATATGATACAGGAAGGCAACCTTGGCCTTATGCGGGCCGTCTACAGGTTTGATTACCGGTTGGGCAACAAGTTCAGCACCTATGCGACCTGGTGGATCAAGCAGGCAATTTTGCGCGCCATTCAAGATAAAACAAAAACCATACGCCTGCCTATCCATTTTCTGGAGTTACAGAGGCAGATTCATAAAACATATGGCTCCTTACATAAAAAACTTGGCAGAACTCCTACGATTGAGGAACTCGCCACATACACCAACCAGCCTATTGAAAAAATCCAGAACGTTTTGGCTACGCCAGCAGATGCTGTTTCCCTGGACACTCCCATTGGAGACGACGACACCACCTTGGGGGACCTGGTGGAAAATGAAAAGATCACGCCGGCGGACGATCAGGTTATTGCCCGCGAGCTTGCAACCAGGATCAACAGCCTTTTGGAAACATTGAGCAAACGCGAGGCGGCTATCATCAGGCAGCGTTTCGGGTTGGGCCAGAGTGCCGAACAGACCCTTGAGGAGATAGGTGAACAGTTTAAAGTCTCACGGGAACGGATCCGCCAAATTGAGAAAAAGGCGCTTAACCGCCTCAGGCACCCTGCCAGGCGCGAACTGCTCAAAGAATTTGTGGCTTGATTTAGATTTTATCCTCCCGGACCACGAATTTGGCATAATGTTCGGCAATTGGTATTGTGCCAATGCCTTTGGGGAATAGATGGTTCACTAAACCATGATACTAAAAATGGGCTAACATGAAATCTTTTGAAAAATGGGCAAGCAAGCATTTATTTATTCAGAAACACCCTGCATTGAACCAAATGAAGGACAGTTGGTGGTTAGATTACGACATTGTCTTAAACGTGTCCGATCTGCTGGATTTTGAGCTTGACCAGAAACTAACAGCTGAGGGTCGGCAGACATTCTGGTTTCCCTTAGGGGAGTCATACGGCATGCCGCTTGAAAATATCTATGGAGCTATACATGTCCTGTGGCAAGCCGAAAAACGCAATAGCAAAGTCTTGCTACACTGCAAAGCTGGACAAAACAGAAGCGTGTGTGTGGCGGATTGTTATTATTTTCTAAGAACTGGTGAACACCGCGAAGATCTGCAACAAAGCTTTACTACCTATGGTAAGAACAAATATAACCAGCTCATTCAAAATATTAACGACAATCAGTTGCCTGGGATATTTCGCATGGGGCGTTTTCTTGAAAGTTGCCGTGAGTCATTAGAGAAACCAAGTTCAACAATCATCGATTGGCTCAAAAAAGAATCCATTTACATCGAGGGATAAGACATATGGCTGCCCCAAAAAACCAGTGTAGGTTTAATGTTTATGTGATTGCTTTGGATAAGGCCGTGCTTCAAAAACGTAAATTCATGAAGGAGAACCCTAACTACATTAATGGGAAGCCCTGTGTTTATGTGGGCATGACCGCCAAAACCCCGGATGAGCGCTTCCAGCAACATAAAGCAGGTTATAAATCAGGGAAGTATGTCAAACAGTTTGGGCGTTACATGAGGCGAAAACTGTTTGAACGCCTCAACCCCCTAACATATGAAGAAGCTCAAAACATTGAAAAGGAACTAGCGCATAAACTGAAAAAGAAAGGCTATGGTGTTTGGTGGAATTAAAGCAGAGGAGCTTTCATGTTAAAAGTTGGTGATTATGTTGAAGACATTTTATCTATAGACAAGAAGATAGGTAAGATTGTCATGTTTTCTGGAGGGTATATTTTAGTTGACTTTGGAGGTTCTGAAAAACTTTATGATGAAGATAGTCATCCACTTATAAAAAGTACAAAAGGGAAAGTTAAAGAAAGAGTAAATGTGCCTGAAACTGAAGTTAGACTTGAAACTGAACCAGAAAATCAGACTATTCTTAATGAAGAAGAATTGAAAGAATTGCTGGATTTTGCAGATGAGGAAATTGATAAATATAAGAAAGAAATTGAAGAATATATCAAGATAATCAAAGTAAAAGACAAAGAGATTGAAAAGTTAAGTGGAAATATAAAAGATAGTGGCGATTCTAAACTGGATAATGGTGAAAGTTCCGTAACAAACAATAGACTCAACAAATTAATAAAAGAAAAAGAAGATCAAATCCAAAAAAAATGTGACAAAATTATTGACCTTAATTTTAACATTGAGCACCTAGAAAAAACTCTGGAGGAGAAAGAAGACGATATTAAGAATCTCAATGTAAATTTAGAGGACAAAGATAATGAGATATCCGATTTAAATGAAGATATTGAGTACATGGAAAAAGTAGTAGATGAGAAGAAAATTGAGATCAATAAGTTAAATAAGAAAATACAGGGCAAAAATAAAGAGATCAAGGAGAAAATTTCTGAGATAAATAATTTAAATGAAAATATAGAAGTTCTGGAAGAGACTATAGAAGAGAAAGGTGAAGAAATAGAAGAATTGGGAGAGCAAATATCGGGTTTAGAACAAACAAATGAAGAACTTAGAGTAGCGAATAATGAATTAAGGAAAATAAAAGAGGAGTTAGAGAAGAAATTAGCTGCAAAAGTGATTGATATTAAACCCAAAATACTTAATTTTGATCTGCTTCCCAGTGGTAATTGGGATATAGAAGATATCATAAGTTACTATAGAAGAATTGATACAAAATCAAACCCGGACTTGATTGGTAAGACAATTGAGATTGAACGTCTTTCAGCCATCAAGCAACTTAAGCCTGTTGAGTGTTATGTGGGTAGACGTAATTGGAGTGGTTATATAGTATTCACCTTCGCGCGAACCAGTAATGTTATTTTGGAATGTCCTTTTGAAGGGAATGCAACTTATGTGATACACGGTGATTGGAAAAAATATGTTAGAGGGACCAGACAAGAATTAAGAGACAATTATCCGACAAAGTATACAAAGTGCGTTCATAAAGGTGACTGGTTTGACAGAGTTAAGGGTGCGCTGAGAGGGATTAGGGCTTCAAAATCGAAAACAAGCAGGGGCAATAAGAAATTCAAAAAACCAAAAAACATTCACGAAGCGTTAAATATGGGTATGCCTGAGTTAATACAGGTAATAAGGTTATCCCTTTTAAAACGTCCCAATCACGCTTGCCCTAAAAAAGACTTAGTTAAATATGTTCTACAACAGTTAAGTATAAGAACTTATGGTGCTCCACGTGAAGCGTTTAATAATTTATTAAATATAGCAGTAAAAACGATGGTTAATTCTGGCTCTATCAAGCAATATCAAATAAGTAAGAATGTAAGAGTAAAACTTTTATGAACCTGTATTAAATATATTTATATGATTTTCTTTTCCTTCATACTCTTATCACAATAAACTGCAATCTCAATTGGGACGACTGAATCACTCAACCAGAGATAAAATCTCATTTTCATTCTCCAGTTTTTGCATTTCAAGCAAAGATGTTCATCTGTTATAGTAAATCCTAAAGTTGTCAAGGAGAGTTATTCAGGCTAGGCATTCATTAGTATCTCACTAAAGGAGTATAAATGAAAAGAAGCATAAAGTCCGTAATTCAGTCACTTATTGTTCTTTCACTAGTCTTCAGCCTCACAGAATTATCCTTAGCCAATCCCAATATCCAGAACTCCATCGTCAAGATTTACACAACGCAAACCAATCCTGACTTTGACAATCCCTGGAATACTTTTAGTCCAGAATCAGTTAGTGGGACAGGGTGTGTCATCAAAGACAATCGCATTCTGACCAACGCCCACGTTGTCAGCAACCAGACTTTTATCGAGGTACAGTCACACGGAAGACCCAAAAGATACAATGCCAGGGTTGTGGCCGTATCACACGAAGCGGATTTGGCATTGCTCTCCGTGGACGATCTTTCCTTCTTTCAAAATCTGAAACCTCTTGAATTGGGGGATTTGCCTGAAATACAGCAGGATATTGTGGTGTATGGCTTTCCCATTGGGGGCGAAACGCTGAGTACTACTAAAGGCGTTATCTCAAGGATTGAAACACAAAACTATGCTCATAGTTACCATGATTTCCTTGCAGCACAAATCGATGCGGCCATTAACCCCGGAAACAGCGGTGGACCGGCGATGGTTGGAGATCAAATTGTCGGAGTAGCCATGCAGGGCCTAAGAAGTGATAGTGAAAACATCGGCTATATCGTCCCGACTCCTATTATCAAACATTTCCTGGTTGATCTGAAAGATGGTCATTACGATGGCTTTCCGGAAATTGGAATTGTTATACAGAACATTGGAAATCCAGGGCTTAGGAATAAGTTCGGTTTAGGTGCGGAACAGACAGGAATACTAGTAAATGATGTTTTGCCTGGGTCACCTGCAGTCGGCAAGATATTCCCTGATGACGTAATCTTCTCCATTGAGGGCTATGCAGTTGCAGGTGATGCAACGATTGCTTATGGCCCCACAGGACGAATCAATTTAAATCATATAATTCAGATGCACCAGATAGGGGAGCATCTGAAAACGAAAATTCTGCGGGATGGAAAGATGACGGAGGTTGAATTCAAGCTGAGTAAGGCTGCAGGATACTATGATCTGGTTTATAGAGATCAATATGACAAGCCGCCGACCTATTTCATATATGGTGGACTTGTATTTATGCCGCTTTCCACAAATTACCTCAAAACATGGGGAGAAGAAGAATGGAAAAAAGACGCACATTCATATCTGTTGGCAAAAATTTTTGATCCCCCAAGCTCAGAAGGAGAGGAAGTTGTCATCCTAACAAACGTTCTTCCTGCGAGCGTTAATGTCGGATACCATGAGTATGAAGATATGATAATTACCAATGTAAACGGCAATGGAATTCATAATCTGAAGGACTTAATTAAAGAAGTAGAAAAAGGCAAAGGACAACCTTTTATGACTTTCACTGACAATCATGGAACTAAGGTCGTCCTTGACCGCAATCAAGCTGAAGAGGAACTTGAAGGTATTCTTAAGGCCTATAAGATACCTGCAGATAGGGTGCTTCCTTCTGATTGATTATCGCAAAATTCAAGATTTTGGCAGGCTGTAATAATTTCATTAAGGGAGATAATAATGCCTAACGGAGGACATATTTGTTGCCACTATTGTGCTCACAATAAACCAATTCCTGATTTAGAAAGTGTTTTTGGAAAATGTGAAATTCACGGTATTAAGGCTAACCCGTTTCTGCTTTGCAGAAATTTTATTAGACATGACCAATCACAAGAAGATGAGCTCTCAAAGTGGCCCATGCTTAACAAATTGGAACCTGGAATAGTTTATGAAATTGATAACGACATATATAAAAGTGGCAACCCCCGCCCAGCTTCTAAAAACATGCTTGAAAAGTTATGATGTCCGGTGGATATATTGAGTTAGATTTTGTCTAACAAAACCATAGATTGTGGCAAGCAATCTGTAGTATCCAAGAAAGTATTTATAGTTTGCGGTATATTAAGACCCGTGAAGCCAACATTAAGGCTTTTTCGAGAATACCTACCTGATTATTTTGAAATTCTAATTGGTGGATTTTGTGGGAATTCCTACCAAATCAAAAAAACACAAGGTGGCGATCTGGAATACCTAATCATGGGTTACGGTTATCGGCATAAAGCTTCACGGATTGTTTCCCCTAGCAAAGAACAATGGGAAACATTCTGGAATGAAATTGAAGAAATCGGCACATGGAATTGGAAAAACGAATATAAAAATCCTGGAAACATTTTAGATGGAACTCAATGGACTATCGAGATTCTTTATAAAGGCAAATATTTTGAATCGTATGGCGATAACAACTTTCCTGGAGGGTTTGAACGTAATATATCAAATATTGATGAAAAATCAGAAACACCTTGGAGGTTATTTGTTAAATCAGTCCAAAAGTTAGTTGGCGATAAAAATTTTTCCTAAGCAATTATTGTGGCACTGATTTGAGTTTTAGATATCTCTTGAAGCAATTATAAATGAAAAACTGCATTAAGGGATTTCAATATTTTTTGCTATCCATTTACAGTCGTGAATCGTTCTTAAAATATCAATATATCCACCATACATGTTAACTTTTTTAGTCAACATATCTCCTATGTGCAAAGTCAATACTTCTTCTCGAAAAAGTGGTATTTGGATTCCAAACCAATCTCCTATCCGTGGTCTTCGCTTGTTAAATCAGAATTTGTTAAACAAACTGCCGCGAAGCCGCATGTAATTATTCGAGGTTTCTCCAAATGATAAGGGCAGCACTCTCCCTACCGTGGTTATCGAGCCACACATATATCTTGACGCTTTCCCTTTAAAACCATGGAATATTATCCAGCAAAACTCTTCGTATGCGTATCAGTAAAGTCCTCGCTATTGCAACTATTGCTCTTTTGCCACCAGATCTGGCTTTCAGCTTTTCATATTTTGCCCGCATCGCACCATCTTTGCGTATCAATTGCCAGGAAGACTGGACAAGTAATGCTCTTAAGGAATTCTTACCGATACATGTGATCCTTCCCATTCTAATTTTATCTGAACTGGAATACTGGGAAGGTGTGAGGCCAACGTATGCCGCTATCTGATCAGCTCGTTGAAAACGGCTGACATCAAGTAATTCCAACAACACTTCCATTGCCGCCAAGATCCCTACGCCGGGTATGGAGCATAAAATTTTGACCTTTTCCTTATATTGACTTTTTTCTGAGAGTTCTTTGACCAGGGCAGTTTGCCTGGAAATTAAATTGTCATAAAATAGGTATTGTTCAAGAAGCGTGTTAAAGCTTTGTTGCATCCAATAATCGCCAAACCTTATTCTTGACAAATTTTCAAGATATACCTTTGACCATTTTCCTGTGGGCTGAGGCAAATCAATACCATATAGTTGCAGTTCGGCTTTAATACGATTTTGTATCCTCACCCGATCTCGTACTAGTTGCCTACGGCGTCTTACTACTTGGCGGTGGTAACATTCTTCCTGGGATGGCACATGGATACGTTTCAAAAGCCCTTTGGCCAATAACAGTGCAAGTTTACCGCTATCTCTCCGGTCGGTTTTTACTTTGTTCCCATATTCTAAGGGAATGAGGCTAGGAGGAGTCACTATGCAGTCCACACCATACTCGATGAGATTATCATGCAGCCAGAACCCTGAATATCCAGCCTCGTAAACAGCTTTAATGGGCCAATTATTCAATTTTTCAAGCTGTGATTTTAAAGCATTCCATTTCCCAGGAATACTTCCGCTGAATAACTCAACATCAGTGGTCCGAATAGTAAGATGCCACCTTTTTTTATGGATATCCAATCCAATAAAAATGTCTTCTTCCTTGTCTAAATTTCTTAAAATTTTGTTCATCAGATCCTCCTCTTTTTTGTGGTATTGTTTAAGGGTGTGCTATTTTACCACTTTCAAGAGGAGTGATCTGGTTGCAACATAGTTACTCCCTACCATTTTGACCGTGGCATAAGTTAAGATGTACAGTGGATATATTGAATCAGATTTTGTATTACAGAACTGTAGATTGTGGCAAGATATATTGATTTGTCAGGTATAAAATTCTCAGTCCTTATCTCTTTATCCCAACCATTAATTAGTACCACTTGCGAAGTATTTATTTTTTCTAGCCTGACAAATAAGTACGCCAGAAAATACTCCTTCAGACCGATTCTCCTTTACTAAATAGTAAGCTACAATTTTACTTGGATTATCAGGACATAAGGATATTTGGGTTGTAGCAAGTTTTTGCCAAGTTGTCCTAACTTATGGATAACTCGGTTTTTAAATTAAAAGGAGGGAATTTATGAAGAAGCTAATCACGCTATTATTGGCAATTTCTTTTGTTGCAACACCAGCTTTTGCTTGGAACGATGATGATCCCTATGACAGTAGTGGTAATCCTAATTACAGATATAAGAGTTACACTGGTCAGAAATATCAATATGATCTCAGTAATCCTAGTGACAAGTTACGGTATGATGTAGATCCAAGTGCTCAGTTGAGAGATAGTATAAATCCAAGCCCCCGTATTGATCTAGATAGAGATATGGGGCAGTACGGTGGGGGTGCTAAATGGTAAACCGATT
>WOR8_10009614_pt1 | contig 11437 bp, 12 predicted proteins | sample DeeMarSeWOR38_10_FD_19890 | JGI IMG/M metagenome (IMG submission 19890)
GAAAAAGGAAAAAGACAAAAACCAATCTTTTATGAATGGTTTTCTTGCCGACTATGTTTTGACAAGAAGGTCGTTCATGAAAAAAGCGTCGGCGACAACCGGAACCGCCGTTGCGCTCGGCGGTCTGAGGCCTACATTCAAAGCCCTGGCGGCAGCCGGGGGAGACTCAGCGGGAGAAATGGGAGAATGGATCGCTTCCACCTGCCAGGGATGCACCAGCTGGTGTTCCAAGCAGGTGTATGTCATCGATGGCAGGGCGGTCAAGGTGCGCGGCAACCCGAATTCAAAGGTCAATGTAGGCGCCGGATGTCCGCGGTCGCATCTGGGGCTGCAGCAGGTCTATGACCCGGATCGCATCAAAATCCCCATGAAGCGCACCAACCCCAAAAAAGGCCGCAATGAAGATCCCAAATTTGTAGCGATTTCCTGGGATGAGGCTTTGAATACCATCGCCGACCAAATCATGGAGCTGCGTAAAAACAACGAAACCTACAAGTACATGCTTATGCGTGGACGTTATTCCTACATGCGCGATGTGCTCTATGACCGCATGACCAAAATCATCGGCTCACCGAACAACATTTCCCACAGTGCCATCTGCGCCGAAGCGGAAAAGTTCGGTCCCTACTATACGGAGGGATATTGGAACTATCGCCAATATGACGTCACCAATGCACGTTACATCCTGATCTGGGGGGCCGATCCTCTGGCGGCCAATCGCCAGGTTTCCTACTACTCAAAAGTTTGGGGGGATGCAATTAGCGGGGCCAAAATAGCTGTTGTCGAGCCGCGGCTTTCGGCTACAGCCGCCAAGGCCGACGAGTGGCTGCCGGTTCAGCCCGGCCAGGACGGCGCATTGGCAGCGGCCATTGCGCATACGATTCTGGTGGAAGGCCTCTGGTACAAGGAATTTGTGGGTGACTTCAGCGATGGACAGAATCGATTTGTTCCCGGTGCCGAAGTTGACGAAGAAACTTTCGAAGAAAAGCATACCAACGGAGTCGTCAAATGGTGGAACCTGGAGCTTAAAGACAAAGCCGTTGAGTGGGCGGCGGAACGCACCGGTCTGACACCCGAGCAAATTCGTCGGGTGGCTGTTGAATACGGGAATGCAGCACCCCATGCCATCTCCTGGGTCGGCGGCGGTCCGGTCATGCAGGTTCGCGGTGGGTATACCAGTATGATTTGCCATGCACTCAACGGTCTGACCGGCGCAGTTGACAATGTTGGCGGCACCCTGGCCAGCAATAAAGAATACACCGAACACTTCCCCAAACCCGATGATTTCATGGATGAGATTGCCAAAAAGGGCAAAAAACACGAAAAGATCGACCACCGCGGCCGAAAGGAATTTCCGGCCATAAACTCCGGCAAACCGGGCAGTGCCGTAATCACAAACAACGCGGCCGATGGCATTCTCAATGAGGATCCCAATGAAATTAAAGTAGCAATTGCATACATGAACAATTTTGCATTTTCCTGCGGTCAGCCGGAGCGCTGGGAACGGGCCCTCTCGAAAATCCCCTTCTTGGTTCACATTACCACCAACGCTTCGGAATTTTCATGGTTTGCCGACATTTTGCTACCTGACGCCCATCATATGTTCGAAAAATGGGGGTATGTGAAATCCATCGGCAATGGCTACCGTCACGTGACCCTCATGCAACCGGTCATCAAGCCGATGTGGGAAGCCAAGATCGATGAAACCGAAATTCCCTGGTTGATTGCCGAAAAGCTCAACGAAAGAGGCTTCAGCAACTTGCTCGATCATTACAAGACTTACATCGATCCCGAAACCGGCAAGGAACCGACCAATGCGCAGGAATTTGCGCTATATTCCCTCAAGTATGCTACCCAGAACCTCTGGGATCCGGCCAAACACAAGGGCGGAGACAAGTTCAACGGCTGGAATGACTTCCTTAAGGCCGGAGTCTGGAACTCTGATCCCTATCCCTTCCGCAAACGTTGGAGCAACATGAAAACCAAGACCAAGAAATTCGAATTCTTCAGTGAGACGTTGAAGGAAGCACTGGAAAAGCATGCTGAAACGCACGGTACCACGGTGGATGATATTTTGGAAACCTGCTACTACCAGGCCAGAGGCGAGCAAGCCTTCATCCCCCATTATGAGGAACCCTACACGGCGGGAGACGAGGCTCAATATCCTTTCGTATTCGTCGATCACAAGTCACGACTGAACCGGGAAGGGCGTTCGGCCAACTGCACCTGGTACTATGATTTCAAGGATCTGGATCCCGGTGACGCCAACTGGGATGACGTGGCCAAAATCAACCCGGTGGACGCCGTAAAAATCGGTCTCAAAACCGGAGATGCCATCCGAATCACATCCCCCAGCGGCAGTATCACCTGCACGGCCAAACTGTGGGAAGGTGTGCGGCCTGGCACCGTTGCCAAGTGCTTCGGTCAGGGGCACTGGGTTTATGGCCGACTGGCGGCCAAAGAATTCGGCAAGGTTCCCCGGGGCGGCAACAACAACGATCTGATTCCGGCGGTTTATGACCGCCTCAGCGGAAGCACCGTGCGGCATGCCGCCACACGTGTTAAAATCGAAAAAGTTTAGGAGGTGAACACATGCCAAGATATGCCATGGTAATCGACCTGCAGCGGTGTGTGGGGTGCGGTGCCTGCAGCATCGCCTGCAGAAATGAAAACAATGTGCCCGAGGGCATCTACTGGTCCAACAAGATCACTGAAACCGTCGGTACATTTCCGAATGTACGCTATCACTACATACCCACATTGTGCAATCACTGCGAGTACGCGCCCTGCGTACGTGGCTGTCCGACAAAGGCCATGCACAAACTGGACAACGGCATCACCATGCATGATCCCAAAAAGTGCATCGGGTGCAAGTACTGCGAGTTTAACTGCCCGTATGGGGTCATCTATTTCAACTGGGAAACGCCCCACAAGTTCTGGCGAGACAAAAAGGCTGAGATTCAAGGCGGCACCGCTTCGCCCCAGGAGGTGGTCAAGAATGTGGGCGCTAAATCCATACCATATTATAACCCGGAGCGTGAAGGCACCTACGCTGGGATTCGTCCCAAGGGTGTGGTGGAAAAGTGCACCTTTTGCGACCATCGGGTGCAAAAAGACCTGCTGCCGCGCTGCGTGGAAGCCTGTCCCGCAGACGCGAGGATTTTCGGCGACATATCCGACCCAAAATCCGAAGTTAGTCAATTATTGGGAAAATTCCGGCCGTTTCGTCTCAGGGAGCAGCTCGGAACCAATCCCCATATATTTTATATCCGGGATTTCAACCCGGCCGCATACCAGCCAACCAAAGGAGGTGTTTAAATGAGCGAGAAAAAAGGTTTATTCGGCGTATGGCTGGCGGTACTTGCTATCGGCATTGTCGTCGGCCTCATCACCACAGTCAAGCTGTTTTCCCAGGGGCATAGCTTGTTCAACGCCAATGACGTGCTGCTCTGGACTCTACCCCTCGGTGCGTACATTTATCTGGCCCTGGCCAGTTCCGGCCTGACCCTTCTAGCCGCTATGCCGTTGGTTTTCGGTGTTCAGAAGTATGAACCGTTCGCCAAGCGTCTGGTGTTTCTGGCGATCGCCACCCTATGCGGGGCTTTCGTTTCCATCGGGCTTGAGCTGGGTTCGATTTTTCACATGATATACATCATGCTCTCTCCCAACCTGTCCTCGCCCATCTGGTGGATGGGCGCCATCTACAGCGTGGAACTGGTGGTATTGATTGTCAAATTTTTCCTGATGCATAAGGGCGACTGGCACAGCGGCTTCGGCAAGTTTCTGGCCCTGGCCTCCTTCGTTCTGGCCCTGGCAGCTCCTTTGATGATCGGGTCGGTTTTTGGAATTACCGAATCCCGTGTGACCTATTTCGGCCCGGTCATGTCCATTTACTGCCTGCTGATGGCCTTTTTAAGCGGCACGGCCCTGTTCATCCTCTACAGTATGGTTGTCAATCGGGTGATGAGCAACGGGGTTCCGGTTGAACTCTACGACGATTTTGCCCTGATATTTACATATACTGCAGGTGTCGTGACAGTATTTACACTATTAAAATATGCTATCGAATCCGCCACCGTGGTGCCCGAATTCCTGGTTTACCGTCAGTTCGCGCACGCCTTCGGCACCATGGGGGGGGTCCACACCGAGGTGCTGCTCGGGTTGTTTTTACCCTTTGTTCTATTACTCATCCCCTCGGTTCGAAAATCGATAGGTGGCAAGATTCTAACTTCGGCCTTAATACTTGTCGGAACCCTTTTCATGCATATGGAGATCCTGCTGGCCGGCCAGAGTCATCCCGTCGGTCCAAAGGCAGAGCAATTTGCGCCATTCATCAGCTATTTCCCAAGCATCTGGGAGATTCTGGTCTTTGTGTTTGCTCTAACAATCATGCTGCTGCTTTATACCCTGGGTGAGCGTTACCTCAAACTAACTGGAGCGCCTCAGTAAAAAAAAAGTGTGTCGGCCTCCTCGTGAGGCCGGCACCGACTTTATGTCGAATTACCATAACCGACTTGGAGCAGTTATGAAAATGGATGACTTTGTTGCTAATGAGACCGTTCGCGGCTGGGCGTACAAATTGCTGGCAGATTGCTATCAGCTGCCGGACGATGAAACAGTTGAAAAAATTAATTCTCTGACAGATGTACTTAAAACCATCTGTCCGATTGGAGCTTCATATACAGCCTCCCTTGCAAACGGGCTGCAAAAGAACCTCGACCATATCAAAGTGGATCACGCCCGGCTGTTCCTGGGACCGTTTACCATGCCGGCAGCGCCGTATGGATCGGTTTACCTGGAAGGCAAACGCCAACTGATGGGGGATTCCACACGCGATGCACTGGGCCGGTATCGTAGGGCTGGATTGAAAATGGCCTCTGATTTCAGCGACCCGCCGGACCACATTGCGGTTGAGCTTGAATTTATGAGCTTTTTGATCTTTAAAGCAATTGAGTCGATAGAGATCTCAGATACAGTGAAAATGGTAGATATTTTCGAGAGGCAAAAATCCTTTTTGAAAGACCACCTGGGAGCCTGGGTTTATGAATTTGCGGATGCCGTCGAAAAAAACGCTGCAACCGAGTTTTACCGCAATTTGGCCAGAGCAACTGCCGTTTTTTTAAGGGATGACTGTCATTCGATTTCCGCTGTTTTGTCTGCCGGACATGCTGAGACTGAAAAACTCGTTGAAATAAACTCGCGCCGGGTGTATTGAGAATTTGGTTTCTGGTTCAAGGTGTTTAGCAAAACGTCAATGCCCATCGCCATGTTACACTGGTTTCATCAGAAAGGAGCGACCATGTATCTGCCCAAAATTTACGAAAAATTTTCAAGCAAGTTTCCTGATGTTTTCAAGGACTACAAGCAACTGGGCCAAAGTTTCCTGATGTTTTCAAGGACTACAAGCAACTGGGCCAAACCTGCCGGGCCGCGGGCCCACTCGATCCAAAGTGTCAGGATCTCATCAAGCTGGGTATTGCCGTCGGTGCCAATTCCAGAGGCGGCGTCATGTCTCATACCCGCAAGGCGCTTGAATCCGGGTCGACACCGGAAGAGATAGCCCATGCGGTTTTGCTGGCGTTAACGACCACCGGGTTTCCGAACATGATCGCTTCCCTGGGTTGGGTTGACGAGGTACTTAAAGAGGCTTAATCTGCAAATTAAAGATAACTCGCGTTGGCGCGTACCGCCATTTTTTGACTTAGGTCATGTTCAGAGGAAGCTCCGCTGCGGTTAACAAACTCGGAATTTCGCTTTTTTTTGGCGTCTGTTATGTTAATAAAAACATAAGCGTTGAAGTAACGAAGAGCCGTATTTTAAACCTAGGATAAAATTATGCAAGACTTCGAAACGCTCTTAAAAGGATCAGCTGAAGCTCACGGGCATTTATGCCCGGGGCAGGTTGTCGGGGTGCGCATGGCCATGCTCGGCTGCAGGCTCATCGGTTTGGATGAACCCACCAGCTGTGATCAGATTAAAAAGCTCATCGTCTATGTGGAGATGGATCGCTGCACTGCCGATGCCGTGACCTATGCAACCGGGGTCAAATTGGGACGCCGCTCACTGAAATTTGTGGACTATGGCATTATGGCAGCCACGTTCATAAATCTTGAAACGGGCAACGCCTTTCGGGTGCTATCCACCGAAGAAGCCCGGGATCTAGCCCCTGCCTATGCCCCGGAGATTGCAGAAAAATATGCCCAACAACTGGAAGCTTACAAGCGCATGCCGGACAGTGTGCTGTTTCGGGTGCAAAAAGTGGATGTTACGGTAAATGATGAAGACATGCCGGGCCCGAGTCGTTACAAAGCGGCATGCTCGCGCTGTGGTCAGGTGGTCCGCGATCGTCGTGAGGTAATCATTGGCGATCTCAGACTGTGTAAGCCCTGTGCCGATAACGTGTATTTTAAAAATCCCAGGGAAATCACATGGACGGATATGAACAGAAAACCGGATAACCTCAAGCATAAAACTGATTGCAGTGTTAGGTATGTTGAAACTGATTGCATTTAACACGGTTCATCAGCTACAGAAGCAGGTCCAACGAAAAAATAAATTATAGGTGTCGGTAAGTCACTATGATGAAAATGTAATTCAGCCCACTGTGGCTGACGCTTTTCCTCATGCTCTGGGCTATGCGCCCCGTGTTTGACAGACAAAGGAGTTGAGCTGTGCTGAAAAAAATTAGATTAAGAGATGCCGTTGGAACGAAGTTGGCCCATGACATCACCGAAATAAGCCCCGGAAAATTCAAAGGAGCAGCCTTTCACAAAGGTCACACCGTATGTCAAGAAGATCTTTGCCATCTTCAGAAGCTAGGCAAAAATCACCTCTATGTCATCGATTTGCAGGAAGATGAAATTCATGAGGACCAGGCCGCCTCTATTCTGGCAAACGCTCTGGCCGGTGAGGGGGTGATCTGGAAAGATGAACCCCGGGAAGGTAAAATCAAGCTGCTGGCGGGAAAAGACGGTCTGTTGACGGTAAATACCGCGGCTCTGGCGGCCTTTAACATGGTCGACGAGGTCATGTGCGCTACATTGCACAACCATACCCTGGTCAAAAGAGGAGACCAGGTGGCGGCGACTCGAGCCATTCCGCTGGTGATGAAACGCGTCGCAATCGAACGTGCGGCGGCTATCGCCCGGCAAAACAGCACCGTGCTTTCCGTTCATTCGCTGCGCCGGGCCAACGTCGGTCTGGTGATAACCGGCAATGAAGTCTATCATGGTCTCATCGAAGACCGCTTTGCTCCAATTTTATCTGAAAAAGCAAAAGCTTTGGGCTCCAGAGTGGACGGCATTACATTCGCGCCGGATGATGCAGAAAAGATCCGCATGGCAATCCAATCGCATCTGGAACGCGGATGCGATTTACTGATGCTCAGCGGCGGAATGAGCGTGGATCCGGACGATGTCACCCGCAACGGAATTCGATTAGCCGGCGCCACGGAGATGCACTATGGCTCCGCAGTGCTCCCCGGTGCGATGTTCCTGATAGCCTATATCGGAGGTATTCCTCTATTGGGAGTACCGGCCTGTGGCTTGTATCACCGGATTACGGTACTGGATCTGGTGCTACCACGCATTTTAGCCGGGGAAAAAATCGGCAAAGCAGAGTTAGCCTTCTTGGGACACGGGGGACTTTGCAAGGATTGTGAGGAGTGCGTGTACCCGCACTGCCCATTTGGTAAGTAGAAAAGGAATTTTCAAATGCCAAAGCTCGAATTAAGATCGGCCCAGTGGATCGTCGACGAACACAACAACATCATCATCGGAAAAGGCAGGGCAGAAATTCTGGAAAACATCGAAAAAACCGGATCCATCAACCAAGCTGCCAAGGTGATGAAGATGTCTTACAAAGCCGTCTGGAGCAAAATAAAGGCTACCGAAAAACATCTGCAGACGGAAATTGTGCATGCGGATAGAAAAGAGGGCTCCCGTTTGTCCAGGGAAGGTAAGGATCTGCTGGAAAATTACAAACGCTTAAAAGACAAGTGTATGTCTGCGGATGACCGAATTTTCGGAGATATCTTTAAATAGAGTGTGAACCAACCTGCTGAAAAAAATTAGCCTACCAGCTCGCTTTCCGATTGTGAACACGTTTAACCGTAGTTCTGTCAGACCGATGCCGACTCTTCGCTTAGTTTATCATCCTCCTCAAGGAGTTCATCAATTTCCTCATCGTCATCTAATTTCGCTTCGTCTGCTGGTTCGATTATTTCCGCTTTTTCTTGGTTAATTGAAAAATAATCTAGGTCGTCGAAAATAAGTACGGTGGACTGATCGCCATTCACAGCAAGCATTTCCGCAATTTTGTCGGCGATTTTTTCAATATACAATCCGATGGGAAAAAAATTTTGTGTCCTCAATTCTGAGATGAATACCATTCTGCCCTCTGATATTGAGGACTTTAAGTTCCGGATATCGTAGGTCTGTTCGCAAAGAAGCGCAAAATCCTCTTCCTGTATCATCGTATTTACTCGTTTGCGCAAATCAGATTGAATGACAGCATATTCTTGAATCACAAGTTCATTTTTTTGGTGATTTTTCTGTATATGAAATTTTTGTTTCATTGTCCCAATCTGTTCCGTCTATGAATAGGGCCGAATTATCTTATCACCTTTACTTTAACGGCCTGACGCCCGTATCTGGTGTCCTTAATTTCAAAAGTGACGCGATCAAATCTTTTCAGACCGAAGAAGCCATGATCAATAATGCTTGAGCTGTGAAAGAAAATGTCCGACTGTCCCTCAGATTCTATAAAACCGTAGTTCTTTTTGGTGTTGAACCACTTGACGATTCCTTCCTGCATGGGGTCCCTTCTTTATATATAAAGTTATCCGAAAGTTCTTGAAATGATTACTTTTAATTTCTATCATGTGTCCAAATGAGAAAAGCAGAGTCACTTAGACTCTGCCTTCAAAGCCTGATGCGTTCTTTGTTCTTTCAGGGAATATTATTTGGCACTTACCTGTGATTCCCGGAGCGGATTTTCAGGATAAATAAGATGAATCCTTCAAATCATGAACTAATCCTTTATCGCAAAAGAACACGGAATTGTCAATAAAGATTAGCTCACCGCTGTTTTCAAATAGTCAAAAAACAGCATCCCCACCATTGCTAGGCATTCCATATCCAAATACATTTCGGTTCTTTTTTCGAACAAAATTGTGCATTGTGCAGGAAACTCTTCATCTTTGTCGTTGAACAGCAATAATAAAGGAATTTTCGGCAGAGCATCAAACTGCAGTTGCAGATCATATGGATATTCGTCGGCGGGTGCTCGCCCGCCAATTTTTTTCCCGGCGTTTTCAAGTGCTGTCATCCGTCCGGAAAATGTTTCAGCGATGGGTCTTGTAACCGTATTAAAAAATGCGTGTATCAATGGTGCCGCATCGCTAAAGTCTTTATACGTAACCCAACCTCCTCGTGGCAATTCGTTGGAAGGACACATCAAAAGATACTTACACAATATGACACTGACGGAAAGGTGAGGTCTCTTGCCGGACGGATCCGTGATCTCTTTATTTGATACCCGATAAGGTTTACCAAAAAAGGGAATGATAACATCGTCACCATCAATTTGAACATCTAGTTTGTATTCAATTTCTTTAAAATCGACTTCACCCAACTGGGATAGGTAGTTTTGATATGTTTCCTCGTAGACATGTGGCTTTTTCATAGGACACCAATGGTATAACTCAAATACGAACGCTTAACGCACGAAACATGACGTATAATCTTCACAGATCGAAATCTTTTGTTTTTGTGATTACGAATCAGTTCTTATAAACTGGAAATTTCTGACACAAATCCACCACTGCTGCGGATACCTTTGCAAGGATCTCGGTATTTTCACGATTCATCATTGCTGTGTCTATCAACTCAACGATTTGTGAAATTTCCTCCGGCCCCATGTCTCTGCTTGTTATGCCCGGACTACCGATTCGAATACCACTGGTCACGTCAGGCCGTTGAGGATCACCCGGAATGACATTGCGGTTTAAGATGATACCAGCCGATTCCAACAATTTTTCAGCAATGTTACCGGTTATTCCTTTGGATCTTAAATCAACCACAACCAAATGGTTTTCGGTTCCGTCCGATACGATTCGATAGCCTCGCTTTGCAAACTCCGCTGCGAATGCTTTTGCATTCTCTATTGTTTTTCGTTGCAATTCCTTAAATCTCGGTTCCATGGCCAACTTGAAGCACACCGCTTTTGCCGCCACAAGATTAAGTGAGGGGGTTCCCTGAGCTCCCGGGAATATCGACCGGCTGATTTTTCTGGCATGCTCCGCCTTGCACAGAATCACTCCGCCCCTGCCTCCTTTAAGGGTTTTGTAAGTAGTAAAAGTCACAAAATCCGCATGCGGAACCGGACTGGGGATTACTTCGGCTGCGACCAGTCCGGCAATATGGGCCATATCCACCAACAGGTATGCGGATACACCTTGAGCGATTTCAGCTAGTTTCTCGTAATCGATCAGGCGGGAGTATGAGCTTGCGCCGGCCACCATCATATGTGGTTTAAATGAATCTGCAAGATATTTGACTTCTTTGTAATCAATGCGTTCGGTTTCCGGATTTAAGCCGTAATGCTGAAAATTGAAGCATTTACTGGTAATAGATGACGGGTCGCCGTGCGAAAGGTGTCCGCCATGGGACAATCGCATACCCAAAACCCTATTGCCTATTTGGAGAACAGAAAAATATACTGCCAGATTGGCCGATACCCCACTGTGAGGCTGAACATTGGCATGCTCTGCACCGAACAGATGTTTGGCACGGTCAATTGCCAGCTGCTCCATTTCATCAGCGTACATGCACCCGGCATGAAATCGTTTCCCTGGATATCCTTCCGCGGCCTTGGAACTGAAGATCGCTCCTTGAGCTTCCAGAATCGAGCGCGGTGCATGATTCTCAGCCGCAATTAGGTCCAGTGTATTTTCAATTCTCGTTTCTTCATCCCGAATTATGCGATAGATTTCGGGATCGTCTTGGGGTAAATAGTTCATGAATAAAGTCCCCGCAAAGGATTTCAGATGACCACATATGGTAATCATAACGCTTGTTTTAGTTATGAGGAAGAAACGCAGGCGAAGATTTTATACATCGAAGGCTGTAATTTGTAAATGAGGATTGAAAGGGGTTACAAAAAGAAACACGAGAAACGAATTTATCGACAAAAAAAGGGCGTCGGGGGCTCTAGAAACCATTTTCGGACAAATTGTTCGACGAGTCCGTGGTGGTTGATAATAGCTGCTTTTTCTCTTTTTCTCTCAATAAATCTATTTTTTCTCTCAGCAACGCCAGCTCTTTTCTTCTGTTTTCTACAAATAACTTAATGTCTTCTTCTTTTCTTTTGAGCCTTGGAATTAGGGTTATAATAATACGTCTGGGAGGTGATGGTGTGTTCAGGCGTTCGAGATAAT
>WOR8_10006274_pt1 | contig 11436 bp, 4 predicted proteins | sample DeeMarSeWOR38_10_FD_19890 | JGI IMG/M metagenome (IMG submission 19890)
TATCGGAGCCATGCCGCATACTGACTGGCTGGGTGATCAGATCGCCAGGGATTCACACGGCTTCATCCTTTCCGGCTCCGATATTGTCAGAAAGGATCATTATAAATCCAGTTCGACACCGGACAGAAATCCATTTATGCTCGAAACCAGTGTGCCGGGTGTTTTTGTGGCGGGTGATGTCCGGCATGGTTCGGTAAAGCGGGTTGCTTCGGCTGTCGGCGAGGGTTCAATGGCGGTGATGTTTGTACACCAGTATCTCAGGACAGTATAGATCAAGAAACGGTGGATTTCAAACCTGGCAGAAATCTCCTTGAGCACTATACAGCATGATTCAACTGGATCGGAAGCCGGACGGAGAAAACGGTCCGCCCCGGTTGAGAAGACACGCTTATCCTGCCATGATGTTTTTGAACAACAATCGTATGGCTTATATTCAATCCCAGCCCTGTACCCGATCCGACTTTTTTTGTCGTAAAAAAAGGATCGAAGATCCTGGACTGAATTTTTTCAGGAATACCCGGTCCGTTATCGATGATTTCAACCAGCACCCATACACCATCTTTTTTTGTACGCAGGATGACTTCACCCTTTTCCCCAACCGCATCGATGGCATTGTCGACAATGTGTGTCCAGACCTGATTTAACTCGCTGCCATATGCTTCGATTTGCGGCAGATCTTCACCGTATTCCCGCCTGATGGAAATTTCATTTTTAAGCCTGGCCTGCATAACGATCAGAACGTTGTCCAGGTCTTTATGGATATCGACTTTCTGTACCGGTGCCTGATCCATATATGTATAATATTTAAAGGCATTTACAATCTCTGCGATACGATCGGTCCCCTGTTCTATTTCGGAAAGCAGGCAGTAAATCAGATGTGTAGCACTCAGCCAATTGATGACCGCACTTAATTGTCTTCCGGAGAATTTTTCTGCCAATGATGTTATCCCCTGCTGATCGTAGCCCAAATTTATCAGGGAGGGGGCAATCTCCCATGCATTCTCTATCTCCTGGCTTTCCAGCCATTTTTCAAGATCCTGCTCCCGGTCACTGCGGGTCGCCGCATCCATATGTACAGGCTGAAGAGCACGTTCCCGGGCGATTTGTCCGAGATTATCCAGGGTATCTTTTTGCACCTGCGAAAGATTTGATTTTACAATAAGGATGTTTGCCTGCTGCAAAGTGACAAAGATTTTGCGCAGCTGAGCCGAGCCGCGCTGTGACGAGGCTACCGGATTGTTCAATTCATGTGACATCCCGGCGCTGAGTCTGCCCAGAGTGGACATTTTCTCGGATTGATACAGCTGGGCCTGTGTATTATGCAGCGCTTCCTCCTCCTGTTTTCGTCTTGTTATATCCCGGACGATCCCGGTTACATATTTGCCATCGTAGGTTTCCCAGTTAGCGAGGGTAAGTTCGATTGGAAATTCTTCACCGTTTTTTTTCACTGCCTCGAGCTCAACTACCTGTCCCATAATCCTGACCCGTCCGGTCGTATAAAAACGTTCCATCCCCTTTATATGCGCCTGGCGATACCGTTCCGGCATGAGCATGGTTAATGGTTTATTCAGCACCTCTTCCTTCGAATACCCAAAAATCTGCCCCGCCTTTTCATTCCAGAAAGTAATATTTCCGGTCTTGTCGGCGGTTATGATCGCATCATTGGCAGACTCAGCCACAGACCGGAATCTGGATTCCGATTCGATCAGGGCGTTTTGGGCGGTGTGCAGCCTGGCAAGAATTTCCTCCAGTTGTTTATTTTTTTCCTGCAATTGTATGTTCTTCTGGCTGATTATTTCGGCTTCCCTGAGTTCCGCCCTGGCCAATTCCCGCTTGATCAGCTGTGTGCGCATCATCCGTTGACTGGCAAACAAAAATGCCCCCAGGATTACCAGATAAATACTATATGCCCACCATCTGAAATACCAGGGTGCCAGAATCTGAAAGCTGAAACCCGCCTCCTGGCTGACATTGCCATAGATATTTTTAGCTCGAATTTTAAAGGAATACTCGCCATACCCGAGATTGGTATAGTCCTTCTGCGTTTCAGCCGTCCAGTCTGACCAGCCTTCGTCAAAGCCTTCCAGAAAATATTGATACCGGTTGTCGGTCGCATCATCCAGGAACGGTATGGCAAATTCGAAGCGGAGGGAATTTTTCTGAAAAGGAAGAACGATCTTTTTCATAGTGATAGATGAGATGCCTCCGAAGATTGACGTATTTGCCGGGATGGTTGAAATGCGGCGGATCAGAGGCGGGTAATCCATGCCGTATTGCCGCCTTATCCGGGGATCATAACGAACCAGGCCACTGCTGGTGCCGATCCAGATAACGCTGTCGCTGTCCGTGTATACCATATGGACTATGCCAAAATTTGTCAGCGGTCTGAACCGCTCTTTATCGATCACGTACTTTCCATCAGCCCCCGCCCCTGCCATCCAGAGCTCCGGTTTCCCTCTTGCATTTAAGGGCCAGACAAATATCCGGCCAAACCGGTCCTGTTCGATCCAGGCCGCCGAGCGCGTGGTATCCGCTAATTCCGGAGCGATGGCCGGATCAGGGTAAAAATAATTTTTTGACCGGTCAAACCGGTAATGGCCTTTGTGGGTTGCAAAGACAATATTCCCGTCAATCTCTCGAACATTGACCGGACCATCGGGCAGACCATGCGTTCGATTGAAAAGTTCTATCTCTGCATTCCAGCCTTCGGGAACGTGCGCGGTCAATCTGACGCGGAGTACACCCTGAAAGACAGTTCCGAGCCACAGGCTGCCGTCTTTATCTTCAACAATGGTACGGATCTCTTCGGTAACGCCTTTAACCCGCCCGGTACCTTTCCATTTTTGCCGGATCAACTGCACAACCTCCAATCCATTTGTCAATCCCGCGTAGATCCTGTTCGTATCAGCATCTGACCGGTATAAGAAAAAGGCCGATTCGCGTCCGGAATCAATCCTGGCTGCCTTATTCCCATTGATCTCATAAATACCATCGCCTGTAGTCGCCGCCAGCAGCCGGTTCCCGGCAGAAAGCAGCCAGAAGCCCTGGGTTGTGATCCCGTTTACCTGCTTAAACGCCGGCTGCCCGGCCGGTGTGTTCATCTTATCCAGGTAATATACGGATTGGCTGGTTGCCGCATAGACAGTTTTATCATGCCGGATGACGGAAACCACATTCCCTTTTAATCCCTGCTGCTCGGTAAAAAAGGAAAAAGGATCGTGAGCCCGTACCCGGGCAAGACCTGAATTGAGGCTCATCCATAGTACGCCCTGTGGATCGGCATACAGGTTTTTGATATCCTCATTGCGCAAACCGGTAGTTTTATTCAGAACCTGGACTATTGCCCCCCGCTGATCAATGATCCAGGCACCGCTCTGATATGTCCCGATGGCAAATTTACCACCCGGCAGGGCAGCGGCGGACGAAAGCGTGCTTTTCTGCAAAAGGTCATTGACCGGACTCGCGAACGGGGAAAAGCCGGCCCCATCAAACACATACAGACCTTTTCTGGTGCAGATCAGTTTATGCCCCTGATCGTATGGTAATATGGCTGAAAAATTTATGGGATTCAGGCGTTTGCTGTCAGGGATGACCCTGAGCGAATCACCGGCAGTGTACATCAGTCCTGTGTCACGTTCTTCGACATAGAGGGTGTCATTCAGGACAGATGTCAGTGAAAAAAATGATTTTGATCGGAATATTTTAAAGGTATTATCTGACCAGAGAAAAAGCCTGTCCCTGGTTCTGAAAAAGGTTCCTGCGCTGGTACAGTGTGTGCGCCATACCTCGGTAAAATCACGGTCCTCCGGCTCGAGGTATTCCAGAAGGGAGATAAATTGCATAAACCCCAGCGAATCAGGGGCAAGATATCCGAAATCACCGAATAGTCCGGCATAAATCGTGCCGGCACTATCCCGGTCAAGGGACAGCACCCACGCTCCTTTAGGCGTTTCGATCGTCCGCCAGGAGACGCCATCGAATTCCAGAATTCCGTTCAGGTTGGCCGCATACACGATCCCCCGGTCGTCCCGGACGACGTCCCAGTTCATCGGATTTGCGTCGTACTCGTCCGGACCAAAATTCCTGATATCCGGCATGCCGGCTTCGATCACGGAAGCCGGTGAATCGCTCTCCTGCGCCTGAATCGCCGGCCCCGGCGAGTACAGAAAAAATATCGCGGTTAATAAAATAAATTTAACCTTCAACTCTTTGTCCTATCCTGTACTAACCTGTTTCCCATATATATTCCACACTCGGGATCATTCAGGTAAGTCTGTATTGCTGATTTCCGGCCTCAGTAACCCTTCCCTGCTCCCGACTCAGTCGGGACCTTTCCCCTCCCTAATATAGAGGGTGATGCAAATTAGGGGTGGGTCAAGGTTGATCCAGTACTTGTCCGATCCCGCCGATACCAAAGTTACATGCTTTGTGAAACCTTATAATCGCAACAATTATTTCGCTGGAATATGCGTTCGGCTGAATTGCGCATTTTGCCGGATCCGCCTGCTGCATGGGCAGTTATTTAACAGGTATTTTATTGCATGAATAATGATTTATATAACCACGGGATCAGCGGGCAGAATATAGCTAGTGTCCATTGCAGCCCATATCCGTCGATTCTGATTGAATTTCGGTCTTTGTGTTGTTATCTTAATACCGATTCTTTCTCATTCGACTCAAACGCACTGCTTAGTTCAGGCGTGGTCAGGCAACCGAATCATCTGAATCATTTCGTTAAATAATATTTGCATTTTTGTACATCCAGTCGATCCAACTCACTAAACGCTTATTTGTATGCATCACAGGAGTTCGTTCCTATGGGCGTCAGGTTCAGCGCACTTTTTATACTTCTTACTAGTCCGGTCATAACGCTCCCGCAGGCCACGGATATCAATTTTGAGCCGCTTCGGTCGTATGAAGGTCTTGGGAACAATCATATCAGGTGCATCCTGCAGGATGATACCGGGTTTATGTGGTTTGGAACGCAGAACGGACTGTATAAATACGATGGCTATAAATTTACCGGATATTTTCATGACCCCGGTGATCCAAACAGTCTTAGTTATAACTGGGTTTCAACCCTGTGCAAGGATAGAAGCGGCAACCTGTGGATCGGAACCTTTGGCGGCGGACTGAATAAATTTAATTCCAGGAAGGAATTATTTACTAGATATCAACATGACAATCTGAATCCACAGAACCTTTGCAATAATTACATTATGGACATATGTGCTGATATGTGCGGGAATATATGGATCGCTACCAGAAGTGGATTATCACAGTTATATCATACAAATTTTTTAGATTCTCAGAAAGTTGGGTTTATTAATCATTACTTTAATGCAAATGATAACATCGGCTTAGGGTATAACGATGTGTCTGCGGTCTATGCTGGTAATGATTGCACTATCTGGATCGGCACGGATGCCGGGGATGTCATTCGATTCAGTTACGCGCATAACAAGTTCACCAGAGAAATTACTCCCCGGGATGTTTATCGTTTATGGGATCTGGATTTTACCCTTCGAACCCAGAAATCAATAATATTCATCGGGCGCGATCCTGCGGATTTATCGCGGGTAGTGACGATTGGTTCACAGGCCGGTATCTATAAATATGATACAGAGCATAAGCAATTGATCGATTGCGATCGGAAACTGGCCGGGCTCATGCATAAAAATCCCGGTGCAACAATTAATGACTACCTTCTTCTTAACGACGGCTCCATTTGGGCGGCATCGAGCATTGCGTGCTATATCGTCAACCCACATAGCAATCAGATATCTCAGGGTAATCTGAATCCGGCCAATTCCAATCGTAGTTCTGATGTTTTATTCAGCGATCTGGCAGAGGATAGATCGGGGACCCTCTGGATTGCCAGTATGGGCGCCGGTCTAAACATCTATGACAAAAAGCGGCAAATGTTCAACCGGTATAAAATCGAGACCGATTCCATTTGCTATACTGTTACAGCAGTATTTGAGGATCCTGAAGAAACCGCGCAAAAGCTCTGGCTGGGTACCAGAAATCATGGATTGCTTGAGTATGACCGAATAAAAAACCAGATCAGGCCTTGTCAGGAAAAGATTGTGCACTTGATTTCCGCGATCTGCCAGTCGGAAGCCGATTACGGCTGTTTGTTGATTGGAACATTGGGGGGCGGCTTATATCTATATGACAAGCAGAACGAAACCTTAGCCGAATGTATTTATCACAAACCATCAAATGAGCAATCATATCATGCAGAAAAACCAAAATCTCTTCTGCTGACCTCTGTTCTGGTCGATAAAAATGGGAAAAGATGGCTGGGCAGTCTTGACGGACTATATCAGTTTGACCCAAAAACAAATGAATACACGCTGTACCTGCACGAGCCGACCAATTCCAACACCATCAGTTCCAACCGAGTCTCGGCCCTGTATGAATTCCATTATGGAACGGCTTCTGAATTGTGGATCGGTACGCGTACAGGAGGCCTGAATAAACTGGATCGTGAGACCGGTACATTTATCAGGTTTAAGCATAACCCGGATGATCCCGCAAGCCTCAATGCCGATTATATCAGCGCTATCCACGGGGACAACTCCGGTAATTTATGGATCGGCACTCCACGTGGCCTGAATCGCTACAACCGGCATGAGGGCACATTCACACGTTTTATGGACCGGGAGCAAAAATTAAATGCCGAGGTCCTGTGCATCCTGCCGGATGATTCAGGTTATTTATGGCTGAACACCATGAGCGGCCTGCATAGATTTAATCCGAAAACCGGAGATCTGCGCACCTATGAGGACCCATTTAACCGATGGGCCTATCACAGGGGTGCAAGCGGTGAAATGTATTTTGCCAGCGGAAGCAAATTGTTTGCGTTTGATCCAACACAGATAAAGGATCATATGTACATTCCCCCGGTGGTCCTGACCGATTTTCAAATATTCAACCAATCGGTGCAGGTTGGCCCGGAGAAAATTTCACCTTTACAGCAGTCTATAACCGAAACAGCACAAATAACCTTATCCCATGATCAATCTGTTTTTTCCTTCGAATTTGCGGTGCTGGATTACCGGGATCCCCTTAAAAATAAATATGCCTATAAAATGGAAGGCATCGATCCGGAATGGGTCTACACGGATGCATCCAGACGGTTCGCCACCTATACCCAATTAGCGCCGGGAGAATATGTCTTCCGGGTAAAGGGAGCCAACAGCCACGGCATCTGGAACGATAAAGGCCGGTTGATCACGATAATCATCTCCCCGCCCTGGTGGAAAACCACCTGGGCCTATGCCGGCTATTTAGTGGTCTTTTCCCTGCTTGCCTACGGACTGCGCAAGTACGATCTGAAGCGCCAGCGACTGAAACACGCTCTCGAACTTGAGCAGCTGCATGCCCAGAAGCTGGAAGAAATCGATCACATAAAGTCACGATTTTTCGCCAATATTTCGCATGAATTCCGAACGCCGCTTACGCTGATTCTGGGACCGGTGAAACAAATGCTGGCCGGCGAGTTTGCCGGAAATATTAAGGAGCAATATCACATGATCATCCGCAACGCCGAACGGCTGCTCAAACTGATCAATCAATTGCTTGAATTATCAAAACTGGAAAGCGGCGCATTAAAATTACAGGCCCGTCCCTGTGACATCATCCGCTTCACCCGGGAAGTCGTACAGGTGTTTGAATCTCTGGCGGTACGAAAAAAAATCAGGCTGGTGTTCAAATCCAACGTGGATTTTCAGGAAGCCTATATCGATGAAGACAAATTTGAGAAGATCATCAATAATCTGCTCTCAAATGCATTTAAATTCCCCCCGGCGGGGGGGGGGGAGATTGTTGTAACGACAAGTAACCCCCCTGTATCCCTCCTTATGCATAAGGGGGGAATTGAAGGGGGGTTAGAAATATCCGTCTCCAACACCGGCCCTGCCATTGCTGCTGAAGAACAGGAAAAAATTTTCGACCGGTTCTACCGGGCGGATTTCAGCCATAAAAGAGACCATGAGGGCAGCGGTATCGGCCTGGCGCTGACCAGGGAACTGGTTGAACTGCACCACGGCACTATCTCCGTCAGGTCAGAGCCGGAAGATCTATCCATTCAGGGTGATGCCGTGCATCGCACCACCTTTACCATTATGCTCCCGCTGGGCAAAGCACATTTACTGGAAGAGGAAATCATACCAACAACGACTACGCACGAAACAATTGTGAAATCCGGCTCTGATCAACTGCTCAACGAAGATTCCGTTCAAGTACAAAAACTAAGCGGAATTCCGCAGTCAAGTCCTGAAGCTACCGGGTCTCATCAGCTGCCAACTGATTTACCATCCGGCACCCCTTTGCTGTTGGTCATCGAGGACAATCCCGATATGCGTCATTATATCCGCAGCCGCCTGGACAGATCGTATCGGATCATCGAAGCGGAAGACGGAGAAGCAGGCTTTAAAAAAGCCCGGTCAAAGTTGCCCGACCTGATTGTCTGCGATGTGATGATGCCCAGGATCGATGGCATGGAATTATGTTCACTACTCAAGAACGACAGGCTGACCAGCCACATCCCGGTCATTCTGCTCACCGCCAGGGCCGGATCAGAGGACAAAATCGAAGGGCTGGAGACCGGCGCCGATGATTATATGGCCAAGCCGTTCGATCCGAAAGAACTGGAAATCAGGATCGGTAATCTGATCACGCAACGCCGGAAACTGCGCGAACGGTTCAGCTGGATGCAGGCCTGGCAGCCTGAGAAGATCACCGTTACCTCGACGGACAAAGCATTTCTGGATACGACCCTGGAAATAATCGAGCGGCATATCAGCGAGCCCGGTTTTACCGTCGATCGTTTCGGAAAAGAACTGGCGATGAGCCGTTCCCAGCTCTACCGCAAAATAAGAGCCCTGACAAATCTTACGCCCCATATGTACATCCGCCTGCTGCGTTTGAGACGCGCGGCCTATCTGCTGCAGCATAATGCCGGCAATATTGCGCAGATAGCCTATGAAACAGGCTACAACAGCCCCGCCCATTTCGCCAAGGCCTTCCGGGAATTATATGGTAAGGCTCCATCAGAGTACAGCAAGAAATCCCCGCACTGATCCTCCTGATGGAATTTCAGCGCTCAATTTTGGCACACCAGCGTTAGAAAACCTTGGGTATTCCCAGCAAATTTACACTTGAACATTAGTCGCTGCCAGGCGCAGAGACTTCAACACCCGGTTATCCCCTTTTCCAAGGCAAACAGGAGGGCATTATGAAAAATTTAAATCTCGTTGTGCCAAAAACCTCAGCTATTTATTCAGGTAAGAGAACATGTATCGTTTTTTTCAGCATATTTGTCATGCTAGCCGGAATTGCTCCATCTGTATCTGGACAATTTATAACCATTGGTAATTTTAATGATCCCACCTGCCTTGCGGTGATTGATTTAGACGGTGATGGCGACCCTGATGTGTTGACCGCTTCCAAAACTAACGGTGGGGTTGTCTGGTTTGAGGCGCCGCAGTGGACAAGGAATGTGATCGAGAACAACCCTGCGATTATCTGGTCAGCACAGGCCGCCGATCTTGACAGCGATGACACTCTGGATGTGGTAACTGCCACTTTTGATCTGAATTCGATCACCTGGTACAAAGGACCGGATTGGACCAGATTTTATATCGATCAGGATCTAGAAGGCGCACTTTATGTGGCTCCCGCTTATATAAACAACGACGATTATCCGGATCTTTTCGCAACCGGTTTTAAGGAGATAGTCTGGTATGAGGGTCCGTCCTGGAACAAACATGTTATCGACCCGAATATGCAGGGCTATGTAATATCGGTGGCGGATATGGATGGTGATGAAGATCCTGATATTGCTATTGCTACCTGGGATTCCAATAAGGTGATCTGGTACGAATCGCCCGGATGGACCCGTCACGTAGTCGATGACAGCCTCGGATGGGTTGCCTATGTAAAAGCAGTTGACCTTGACCAGGATGGTGATACGGATATCGTGGCAACGGGTTGTGCTGTCAACGATCTGGTCTGGTATGAGGCGCCTGCGTGGAATAAGCATTATATTGACAGTGGCCTTGGCTGGGCGTATGGTCTGGACGTGGCCGACTTTGACAAGGACGGGATACTGGATGTTGCCGCCGTTGGCAATGTGGAAGATATTGTCGTCATTTATAAAGGTCCGGATTGGACACCTTATAAAATTAATGGCCTGTTGGATGGCGCTGTTGCCGTGCAGGCCGCCGATCTGGATGGTGATGATACCCTGGATGTGGTGGCAGCCGCCGAAGAAACCGCAGACCGGATCGTATGGTATAAAAATCCCGTTACCGCCCTGCAGGAAATGCAGTCCGCTCCGCCCTATACCTTTGAACTGCAGCAGAATTTCCCCAATCCCTTCAACCCCAAAACAGTGATCGGCTGGCAAATGGCCGTCGGCAGTGAAGTTGATGTGAGTATCTATGATATTTTAGGGCAAAAAGTGGCCACGCTGGTTTCCGGATACAAGCCGGCGGGTATATACAAGGTAGAATGGGATGGGTCCGGATTTGCGAGTGGCATCTATCTCTATAAAATGCAGACCGATAAAGGATTTGCGCAAACACGCAAGCTGATTCTGTTGAAATAGTATTTTTTCCGGATACGGCTAAAATAATCAGGAGAGACACGACAGAAAGAAGTTTAACAGTATTTGTTGCACCGTCTCAAGCCCTGGGAAAAATGGTGCTACGTGCCAGAAACGGACATTGTCCCGGCAGGGACAACATATTTATAGCCGGCATGCATCACCCAAAAAATCGGTACGCCGTAGGTGCACAATATTAATAATCTGATTGAATTTATATTCCGTACCTACGGCACGGATAATTCATGTGTAAAACATCATGCTACAGATATTAAATCCGTCAGATTTATCTTCCTGTATCGGTTGTAATGTCTCTCAGGGGTGTCTGCCCTCGGGATCCGGCTTTATAACATTTTAATAATTCACCAATCCTGTTATTAGCCTTGTCCGGCGTTTTGGGCAGAATTGGAATGAAAAGAAACGATCACTGCTTACAGATTTATAAGGCTTTTTGCTAATCGTATTATTAGTCTTATTGTTTGATCAGCCTGCTCACCCGTTTTGCCAGGGCGATGATCGTGAGAATGGGCGGATTTCCCAGTGATTTCGGTATTAACGTCGCATCCGCAATAAAAAGATTATCAGGCAGGGTGGAATGATGAAATGTTTCCGCCTCTTTTTCGGTCAGCGGAAACATCCCGCCCGGATGGCCGGCATTGAGGGTACCTAAAAACAGATCCTGTTTTTTTAATCCGATCTTTCCGAAAATTTCATGGCAGAGAGCGACTCCCTGCTGCAGATGTTTTTTATCCTGTTCATTCAGGATTTTGTCCACTTTTCTGCCGGATATCGTCCCTTTGTTGCTGTCCGCCAGTTTGATC
>WOR8_10008354_pt1 | contig 11435 bp, 15 predicted proteins | sample DeeMarSeWOR38_10_FD_19890 | JGI IMG/M metagenome (IMG submission 19890)
ATCTATGTATGACGGCGTGATTCACGTGCTGGACCCGGCGGTGGAAGAAAAACTGGGCGGCAACGTCCAGGTTGTTCCCGTCGATGACAATGATAAAAAAGAGCTTGAGACGCTGTTTAACAAATACGGAATCGATCAGGGTGTGGAAGAATTTAAAAGCATTGTCCCCAAAATTTACGGTCGCCATGAATATGTTCTTTTTAAACCAACCCATAAAAGAAGGGCTCAAGAATAATGGCAAAAGAAGATCAAAAAAAAGCAAAGGATAAAATTCTGCGGGCCAAAGATGTCCAAAGAGGGGTCTGGAATCCGGAAACCATCTCAGAAATTAAATACAAAGCCCAACTGGGTAAACATCGCATTCGGGGATGCGGCAGCCCAAGAAGGTATCCAAATTTTGACGATCTACTGGTTTTGCCCTCCCAACTGACAAGAATGTCCATCGACACCTACCGGGAGGATTGTAAAACCCAGACGGTGTTAGGCTCGCGGTTCGCCAAAAAACCGCTGGTGATTGAAACGCCGATCATGATTTCAGGAATGTCCTATGGCGCACTGAGCAAAGAAGCCAAGACAGCTCTGGCAAAAGCCACCGATATTGTGGGCACCTCTATCAACAACGGTGAAGGCGGGCTGCTCCCTGAAGAAAGCGAAAATTCCTATAAACAGGTGGTTCAAATTTTACCGAGCCGTATGGCCTTTACCCTTCGTAACATTGAGGCCGCCGACGCACTGGAAATTATTGTGGGCATAGGCGCCAAACCAGGCCTGGCCGGCCATTTGATGGCCAGCAAGATCACCAAGGAAATTGCCGCATTCCGACAGCTGCCTGAAGGTATTGATTTGCACAGTCACCCCCGCCACGGCGATATTTTCGGAGCCGATGATTTATGCCTGAAAATGGAAGAGCTGCGAGATATTACTGACAGCCAGATTCCCATATTTATCAAAATCGCTGCCGGCAGAGTCTGGGAAGATGTCAAAATTGCCGTAAAAGCGGGAATAGATGGAATTGTCATCGACGGCGCAGAAGGCGGTACCGGTGCCGCTCCGGTGGTGGCTTCAAACAACCTGGGGATACCGACCCTGCCGGCGTTGGTTCAGGCGGTTCGTGCGCTGGAAGACATGGGCGTAAAAGACGAGGTCAGCCTGATTATCTCAGGCGGGATCAAAGACGGCGCCGACGTTGCCAAGGCCATTGCGCTAGGGGCAGATGCGGTCGCCATTGGCACCGGTGCTATGGTTGCAATGGGATGTGTGGTTTGTCTGCGGTGCCATGAGGGTCGATGCGCTTACGGCATCGGAACTCAAGATCCCGAACTACGGCAACGGCTCGATATCGAAAATGCTGCCCAACAGATAGCCAACTACATTCAGGCCATGACGTATGAAGCCGTCATTATCGCCAAGGCTGCCGGTAAAACCAAATTGCACAGCATGGAAAGAGAGGACCTGCGGTCCCTCACGCTGGAATCCTGTGCCATGACCGGAATCCCGTTGGTCGGGAGCAATTATACCTTCGGCGAGATGTTTGGATTTTGCTAAAATCATAAGTTTACGAATTTAAGCCTAATTCATCTGGGTTTACACAGGATACAATAATGCGCATCGAAGAGCATCCGATACTTGGACACTTTGAGAAAGGGCCTAAAGTTCAATTCACATTTGACGGCAAGCCCATGGAGGGATTTGAAGGGGAACCCATTGCCATCGCACTGCGCAGCAATGGTGTGGTGATTCATCGCTACACGGCTCGCCGCAATGAACCCCGGGGCATGTTTTGTGCCATCGGGCGCTGCACGGATTGCATCATGGTTGTTAACGGCAGACCGAACATCCGAACCTGCGTGGAAGCGCTTAAATCCGGCATGGTCGTTGAAACCCAAAAAGGCAAAGGTCCGGAGAAGGCCATGGAGTAAGCCATGCACAGATACGAAATGATATGTGTGGGTGCCGGGCCGGCCGGGTTGGCCGCTGCTGTTGAAGCGGCCAAACACGGTGTCCAGGTTATTGTTTTTGACGAAAACGAACGGCCCGGCGGCCAGCTGTTTAAACAGATTCACAAATTTTTCGGTTCCCGGGAGCACCGGGCCATGGAACGCGGGTTCAACATCGGCAACAGTTTTCTGGATGAAGCCAATGAATTGGGAGTTGAGGTTTCCCTCAATTCGGTAGTCCTGGGCATTTATGAAAATGGCGCCATGAATGTCATGGTCGGTGATCGCATCGAACAGGTCAAGGCCCAAAAAACCCTGGTAGCCACCGGGGCTTCCGAGAATATGATTCCGTTTCCAGGCTGGACACTGCCCGGCGTCATCGGGGCGGGAGCTGCTCAAACCATGGCAAATATTCACGGCATCAGACCGGGCAATGATATCCTGATGGTCGGCTCCGGCAATGTGGGCGTTATCGTCAGTTACCAGATGATACAGGCCGGCAGTCGCGTGGCAGCGGTAATCGACGCCGCCCCCAAAATCGGAGGGTATGCGGTGCATGCCGCCAAGATAGCCAGAGTCGGTGTGCCATTTCTAATGTCGCACACCATCAAAGCAGCCCATGGTAAAGATCGGGTTGAAGGGGCCACCGTCATTCAGGTCGATGATTCCTGGAAACCGATTACAGGTACTGAGAAACGTTTTGATGTGGACACCATCTGCATCGCCGTCGGTCTCAATCCCATGACCCAGCTTCTGCGAATGGCAGGCTGTAAATTAACCTATGTTCCGACACTCGGGGGCAGAATACCCGCCCATGATGTGAACCAGGAGACATCGATCAAAGGCATCTACGTAGCCGGCGACATATCCGGAATTGAAGAAGCCAGTACGGCCATCATCGAAGGGCGTATCGCCGGGCTCGCAATTGCTCACAGTCTGGGCTATCTGGATGAAGATCAGTTTTTAGATCAGCGCGAGCAGCAATATCAAAGCATGAAGGGGCTGCGCAGCGGAAGCCACGGCGAGAGACGCGGCAAAGCAAAAAAATATTTAAACGCGATGATGAAGGGATAGCTGAATGCCCCGGGATTACAAAATAACAGGCTTTCTTTCAGATGAAGAACTAAAAGACAGCCCGGGCATTCCTTCCGAGGCCAGAAGAAAAAAAAGCCCGGTAGCTGCAATCGAATGCCTGGAAGACATTCCCTGCAACCCCTGCGAATCCAGCTGCAATGTGGGGGCCATTATTGTTGGTGAGGACATCACCAATCTCCCCCATCTGGACGGAGAAAAATGCGTGGCATGTCAAACCTGCGTTTATATATGCCCCGGCCAGGCCATCTTCATGGTAGACGAGAGTCTTCCAGACGGCAAAGCGACCGTGATGATGCCTTACGAATTTCGTCCCCTGCCGGAAAAGGGAGATCTCGTCATTGCGCTGGATCGTGGCGGGCAGGAATTGGGAGATGCAGAAGTGATTGCGGTTCGACAAACCAAAAGAATGGATCAGACCGCAACCGTGACAATAGAGGTACCCAAAGATTGGTCCATGCGGGCCAGAGCAATTCGACTAAAAAATTGATACTGGATGCTGGTCACTGGTCGCTGGATATGGCGTGTGAGTTGCAGGTTGCGAGTTACGAATTGTACATTGCGGCATGAAATGAGTTTAATTGGTTGATTAAGTTTATTAACGAAAATTTGAAATTTAAACCAGAAAACAGGAGGTAACTACAATGGCTGAACAAGCGTTGGGTATGGTAGAAACCAGAGGTATGGTGGGCGCCATTGAGGCAGCAGATGCAATGGTAAAGGCAGCGAAAGTCAGATTTGTCGGCAGAGAGTTTGTGGGTGGAGGTCTGGTGGCCGTGTTTGTGCGTGGTGATGTCGGTGCGGTAAAAGCCGCGACGGACGCCGGTGGTGCGGCTGCCGAGCGGGTCGGTGAACTTGTTTCGGTGCACGTCATCCCCAGACCCCATAGTGACATCGAATTCACAATTCCTGCAACCGAGTAGTGCTTATACAGTGAATTAATTAGATCACTTCGAGCTTTTCCGGTTCATCCGGATTAGGCGTTACCAATTGATTAATACCGCAGAGTATTTTGATAACGAAGAGGTGAATGATGGCATTTAGTACGCAAATAATATCTCACCCTTCACCTGGAGTCTTTGAATTTCTGAGACAGCGCGTGGGTGCGGTCGGCAAAAAGATCTTTGCAGAGGCCGAGCTTCCGTTTACGGCTGTGGGGCTTGTTCAAGGCAAACTCGTAGATATGATTGCAGCTGCTGATGTGGCTGAAAAGGCCGGCAACGTCCGCGTCTTTGATTTAAGAGGTCTTTGTCCACAACATATCACCATGATCGGAATATTTGGAGATATCGCCGATGTAAAAGCCAGTATTTCCGCCATCGAACAGGCTGATCATCTCAAATGAATATTGCTGATCGAATTTAAACTTTTTTATTTGGGCCGGAGGGCAATCAGAATGTTATTAGCCAAGGTTATCGGAAACGTATGGTCCACCAAAAAAAAGGACGAAATATCCGCCTTAAGGCTTCTGTTCATTCAGCCTTTGGGAAAGAACCTGAAACCGGACGGCAATGTCCTGGTCGCCGCGGACGAGGTCGGCGCGGGATTCGGAGAACTGGTGATCGTCACTCAGGGCTCCCCGGCCATGCAGGCATTCAACAAAGACGACTTAATTCCGGTAGATGCGGCGGTGGTCGGTATTGTTGATAATTTAGAAATGGCCGAAGATGTCACCGGAAAGAAGTAATGAGAGAGGATATCGTTGATAAGGTCCGGGCAGCCGGCGTCGTCGGTGCCGGCGGTGCAGGTTTCCCAACCCATATAAAACTGCAGTTTGAGGTGCAACGGGTATTAGGCAATGGTGCCTCCTGCGAGCCGCTGCTCAACAGCGATCCGTATCTTATGGCGCATCAACCCGGTCTCGTTTTAGATGGCCTGCTGACGGTGATGGACTGCACCGATTCCGAGAAGGGGACCATCTGTTTGAAATCCAAACATGCGAATGCATTGGCAGCGCTTAGAGAAAAAATCTCCGATAATGGATACGCCGGACGAATCAACGTTTTTGAACTGGAAGACTTCTACCCGGCCGGTGACGAGTTTATTCTGGTCAACGAAGTTCTGGGAAAAATAGTGCCGGAGGGCGGAATTCCCCTGAATATACTGGCGGTGGTCAGCAATGTGGAGTCGTTGTTAAACATTTCCCGTGCCATGGCTGACAAACCGGTTACAGACCGTTATTTAACGGTCTGTGGTGAAGTCAACCAGCCGCTTATCTGCAAGGTCCCGATTGGTACACCAGTAAATGATGTCATTGAGCTGGCCGGAGGCCCGAAAATTGCTGATTATGGCATCGTGATGGGGGGCCCTATGATGGGCAAAGTTCTTGCAGATGGTTATCAACCAATAACAAAAACCACCAGCGGTATTATTGTCTTGCCCCCGAACCATAATGTCATCCGCGACAAAAGCAGAAGCCTGAACCAGATGCGATTTATCGCCAAATCGGCCTGCACCCAATGTTCACGTTGTACGGACCTATGCCCGCGATATCTGATCGGACATGCCCTGGAGCCACACAGAATCATGCGGCATCTGGCCTATAATCCGGGAATGACCGGAGAGGTATTGGAGGATGCGCTGATTTGCTCGGAATGCGGGGTCTGCGAAAAATTCGCATGCCCGATGATGCTCTCTCCCAGGGAGATCAATGCCGCCGTCAAGCAGAAACTGCTAAAAGAGGGCGTAAAAAGGGAACCCAAGCGCAAAACGTATCAGGTATCGCCTTTTAACGATACCCGTAAAATACCGCTAAAGCGGCTTCTGGAGAGACTTGAGGTGACCAAATACGATACCCATCCACCCTTTTATGGAGAAGACATTCAGATAAAGCAAGTTACCATTCCATTACAGCAGCACTTAGGACAACCTGCCGTGCCGGTGGTACGGGCGGGAGACAAGGTAAAAAAAGGAGATCTGGTTGGAGAGATCCCCGAAGGTGCCCTGGGAGCAAGGGTGCATGCCAGCATTGAGGGAACGGTTGAGGCAGTAAATGAGAATATAGTTATTAAGGATTATTCGCATTAGGACTGTGAATATGGAACTCAAAGCCATCGCCATGATTGAACTCAACAGCATCGCCAAAGGGGTGCATGTCGGGGATGAAATGTTAAAAACCGCCGACGTCGAGCTTGTCATGGCGCAACCGATATGCGCCGGTAAATACATGGTGCTGGTCTCCGGCGATGTGGATTCGGTGGAACGCGCATCGGAAGTCGGTAAAGAGACGGCCGGAGAATTTCTGGTGGATGATTTTGTTATTCCCAATGTTCACGCGTCGATTTTTCCGGCGCTGACAGCCACCACCCGGATTCATGACATCGATTCCCTTGCCGTCATTGAAACTTTTTCAGTGGCTTCCTCCATTATGGCAGCGGATGCAGCAGTCAAAGCGGCCGATGTCGATATCATTGAGATTCGATGTGCCACGGGTCTGGGCGGCAAATCCTTTCTTTACCTCACCGGTGATGTTGCCTCGGTGAATGCGGCAGTCGAAGCCGGCATTGATGTTTTGCAGGGTACCGGACTGATATTAAGTCATGTGGTCATTCCTTCGCCCAGTCGGGATATAGGCAGGTGCATTTTATGACGACGCCCGGTTTAGAGTTGCACAAAATCGTTAACCAACCGCAAAACTGGAATTTTTCCGGGGCCGGCCAGCTTTATGCCGGGGTTGATCTGGGAACCTATAAAGCCATTACGATCGTAATAGATGAAACCGGCAAACCTCGCGCCGCCCGAATGCGAAGGGCTGAAGTGGTTCGCAGCGGTTTGATCGTGGATTATGTGGGCGCCCAGAATATCGTCAGCGATATGATCAAAGAACTGAGGAATGCTAGTCCTCTGCCGATTGAAAAAGGCGCCACTTCTTACCCGCCGCGAACGGAAACCGCCAACATCAATGCCACCCGCTACATACTGGAAGGGGTGGAATTGGAAGTTTTAAAGGTTTTAGACGAACCCACGGCTGCCAATCAGGTCCTGAAATTGAATAACGGTGCCATTGTGGATGTGGGTGGCGGAACAACAGGAATCGCGGTGATCCAGGACGGCAACATCGAGTTTACGGATGATGAAGCCACCGGCGGTGTGCACCTGTCACTGGTGCTGGCGGGCCACTATAAGATCAGCTATGAGGAAGCTGAAGAAATAAAGATCGACGGCCGGAAGAGTCGGGAAATACTTCCTGTCGTGCGGCCGGTAATCGAAAAAATTGCCAGCATCGTGGACGCCTGCCTGCAAAAATTTGACAATTTAACGGAAATCTGTCTCGTCGGTGGAACCTGTGAACTGGACGGTTTTGACGAAATTGTTCAAGAAATGTTGCGTGTGAAGGCTTTTCGACCAGAATATCCCCAGTTCATCACCCCGCTGGGTATCGCCTTGTCCTGTTTGGATGCGAACTGAGTTCGGCAGGTTTCGGGTATCAGGTTTCAGGTGTCAGCGAGGAAGGAAGCAGTGACAGTATAGATTTAAAGGGTGCATGCAGAATGCAGAGGGAAGAAATCAGCAACATTGTACGGGAAGTCTTAAAAGAGAAAAGTCTGCGGGACCACCCGGCCGAAAAACCGGCTTCAAAACGCATCCAACGACCCCGACCCACACCGGCGGTACTAAACGTTTTTCATCCGGGGGTTCGAAAGTTGGAGCAGGCTCTGGAGCAGGTGCGGCTAATTGAAAACATCGCCGCCAGATCCAGCGTATTTACCGTCAATTCCGCCCGGCAGTGGGTATGCGGAGATGATGTCAAAGAAAAAGCCGGCACTCGGTGCATTCTGGATACCGTTAAACCGCAAGGCCTCGAAAAGGCTTTGCAAAAAGCGGACATTTTGGTCCTGCCGACCTTCTGCTTTAAAACAGCGGCGAAAGTGGCGCAACTGATCAGTGATAACCAGGAAACCGCTATCGTGCTTTCGGCGCTCATTCAGGGAATCCCGGTTCTGGCTACACGGGATGGTTTCACTTTGCTGGATACCCTTTCTAACCAAGCAATACGGAAAGAGATAGAAAGCGTAATTAGCAAACTGGAAAGCTTTGGCATGGTCTTTTGTGAAACTGATCAATTGGCCGCGGTGTTTCAAAAGATGGTGACGAATAGGAATACATCAGTTCCTTCGGAGACAAAAAAAGAATCAAGCCATCGGACAGCGCCGGGTTTCAGGCTGATCACTGCCAAAGATATCCAGGCTGCCGTAAACAATAATCAAGACTCGATTCCACTGGCACCCGGCGGAATCATTACCCCTTTGGCGAAAGATCAGGCCAAGGAATATGCTATCAGGATTATCCAAAAACGAGGAGATGGATGAATGGCCGAGCTCAGAGCTTACTGCCACATAGATCGCATGCAGCCGCAGTTTGCGTCGTTATTTGCAAGCGCCTGCCGGGGATTTCTGTCGGTGGAGGGAATGGCTTCCCTTTTTGTCGAGGTTTTGCCCGGTGTTGAAATTAATCGCCTGGCTGATATTTCCCTCAAGGTCACCAATTCAAAACCGGGAGAAATGATTGTGGAAAGACGTTACGGCATGATGGAGATCCACTCCTTTGAACGTGAAGAAGTTCTGCATGCCGGACAGATGATTCTGGAAGAACTTGGCCTCAAAGAAGAAGATCGATTGGCACCTAACATCCTGTCGACCAGTATCATCAATAAAATAGACCCTTACCAGGCGGTCATCATCAATCGCAACAGCAAGGGCATGCTCATCTTAGGCGGTGACGATGTCTATTTGTTAGAAGTCACGCCGGCAGCTTACTCTTCAATCGCCGCCAACGAGGCAGAAAAACACTGCGATGTCCGCTTGGTCGACATAAGGTTTTTCGGCGCTGCCGGCCGCATCTATTTGGCCGGAACCGAGTCTGAAATCCTGGCCGCAGCCAAGAAAATCGTTGAAACATTAAACCAGTTGGAAGGGCGAAAACATTAATCTATTTGGAGATAGAATTATGCAACAAGCATTAGGGCTCATAGAAACCAGTGGATTGGTGGGGGCTATCGAAGCGGCCGATGCAATGGTTAAAGCTGCGAAAGTCAAGTTTTTGGGTCGTCAGAAAGTCAAAGGTGGCCTGGTGGCGGTCATGGTCGCTGGTGATGTCGGTGCGGTAAAAGCTGCCGTTGATGCCGGTGCAGCCGCATGTAAACAGGTGGGAAAACTGGTATCAGCCCATGTCATTCCCAGGCCACACGATGATATTGATATAATGATACCCGCTGAACCCGAAATTGAGAAAGCATCTGAAACGAAGAAGCCGCAACAAAAAGTAGCACCAAAAAAGACGAAAAAAAGTTAATCGTTAATGGCAGATTGGGTTTATTGAGTTTGTGGGGAGTAAAAGGATGCCACCTGTTTTCATATTCGCTGAACAAGTCCGAAGTATTGTGAGATCTGGAAAAAAGGAAATCGAAATTCCCGAAGGGGCTCGAATCTCTCCGGCTCTAAGACAGACGACAAGTCGACTGAGACGGCCCGTGCAGCAGACCACAAAAAGCAAATCAAACTGCCGTCAGAAAAGACGAAGGATCGCTCGCCCCTTGAAAATTCCGCTGAATTCTCAGAGGACGAACTTGAAGAAATTGTCAACCGGGTGGTTGAACGCTTCAAACAGCTAAAAGGCAATGGAGCAGGTAAAACGGCCTTGGAAAAAACCGTTCAAGCGACCAAAAAGACAGATGCCTCAACAGATGACGATGACCTCGTTATCTGCCGGTGCGAGGAGATCACCAGAGGAGAAATTAAGGCGGCCATTCGCAACGGTATATACACCTTAAACGGCGTCAAACGTATCACAAGAGCCGGAATGGGTCTTTGTCAGGGTCAGACCTGCCAGCAACTGGTCGCCCGCATACTGGCCGAGGAGCTCGGTCTCAGTGCAGCGGATATAGACCCCACCACGGCCAGAGGACCAGTACGACCACTTAGGTTGGAAGTATTTGCGAATCGCTAGGCCATAGGAGGGTTTAAGGCATCAGGGGGGACCAAGTGGTAATTCGGAATTATATGGAGGATGAATGCCTGAGAAAGCAGACATAGTCATCATCGGCGGCGGCGTGATGGGATGCGCCATCGCCTATAATTTGGCTAAAGAAGGATTAAAACCGGTCGTCATCGAAAAATCAGATATCGGCGGCGAGGCGTCTGGCAGCAATGGTGGTGGTGTGCGCCAGTCTGCCAGAAATCTCAAAGAAATGCCGTTGGCCATGGAAAGCATTCAGATATACGGCCAGCTTCACGAAGAATTGGGCATGGACGTCGAATATGTGCGGCAGGGGAACCTCAGGCTGTGTACATCCGAGGAAGAACTTGAGGTCATGCGCCAGGCGGTCGAGAATCAGAAAAAAGTGGGATTGGAACTCGAAATGCTTGATCGAAAGCAGGTGCTGGAAATCAACCCGCATGTCGGCGAAAAGATTGTCGGCGCCAGTTTTTGCCCCACTGACGGTCACGTCAACCCCTTTCTGGTAACCTACGGCTTTTTTTTAAAGGCCAAAAGCCTTGGAGCCCGTTTTTATACCCACGAAGAAGCCAAAGAAATTCGAATGAAAAAAGGCAGGGTCACCGGGGTTGTAACTGATAAAAATACATTTGAAACCGATCTGGTCGTTGATGCAGCTGGAGTTGCCGGCCGCAAGGTGGCCAACATGGTGGGTTTAGACTTGCCCATGCGGCCGGTCTTCTCTGAGGCTTTAATCACCGAAGCTTACCCACCGCTGTTTAAACAGATGGTCGGACATGCTAAGGGATTATTTTACGGACGGCAGACGGTCCACGGTTCTTTTTTCTGGGGCGGATTTGTTGGCACCGAACAATTCATCTACCGCGAAGGCAAGCCACTTTTCCATTATATAGGACCGGCGATATCTCAGATGGTCATCGATTTCTTTCCGGTTCTCAAAGATCTCAATGTGATTCGGATGTGGTCTGGCCTCATCGCCCAGATGTCGGATGCAATTCCCGTGCTGGGATTTACTCAGGAGGTTCCCGGCTTTGTCTTTGCCACCGGGTTTAGCGGACATGGTTTCGGGCTTGCACCGGTAATCGGCCGGTTGATTTCAGAATTGATAATGGATTGCAAAACATCAATTCCAATCAATGATTTTTGTTATGGTCGATTCCACAAAGGTTCCGACAATGATTGCTCCTGCCAGGGCAACGCGACCTGTACTACCGTAACCGCAGTTTGCCCCAATAAGCGGGAATGGCTCAAAAGCATATAGAGGTTATCTATGAACGTGTTTGTAGACAGCTAAAGTTCTTTGCTATAGGTTGTTGGTTGGTAATCTCTAATAAATTAAATAGGATCAACAAAGATGGTAGACCTCAGGGCCTTTGCCCTCATTGATCAGCTGCAAAAACAGATGGTGGCGTATATCGGTTCGACCTCCCGGGGCTATTACCCGGTTACCGG
>WOR8_10006279_pt1 | contig 11432 bp, 13 predicted proteins | sample DeeMarSeWOR38_10_FD_19890 | JGI IMG/M metagenome (IMG submission 19890)
AGCGAAAGAGGTTGACACAAATGGAGAAGGAGCCATAACAGCAATAATCACTGATAAAAAACCAATAAATCCAGCCCCAAATGAACTTGCCGCACCTTCTTCTCCTGGAAAAGTGATAGATTCCTTTGAAATTGTAGTAACTTTATCAACGCTAACCAATGTAAAAGGTTCTGAAGAAACTATCATACCTATAGCTGCTTCAAGAATGGAACTTCCTATCAAGCCACCAGGAAGGCTGTATAATTCGACAACAGGAAAAATAGGGTTAACATTAATGTCAAACGCAGTATAAACATCAGTAAAATTGCTAGGAATTATTATTAAAGGAGTAGCTGTACTCGCAGTTTTAGAGTCATGAATAAACGTCATAAGTTGACTATGATTATAATTAGCATAACGTGTATGGTTTATTATGGCACCATATAACAAAGAGCCATTTGTTTGGGTACTAGTTTGTAACGCTAATAAAAATTCATTCCCCATATTATCTGAGCCATTCCCAGCATCATAATTGACAAAATAGATGACCTGTCCCTGTTGGGAAGTTTCAATACTCGCTCCAAGAAGTACTTGAACTCCTCCTTGTATCCCCCACATTAGCATTGGCATTAAGACAAAACTAAGTAAAATATACCGTGATCGACTCGCTGATCTTAATTCTTGTTTAATAAGAGAAAAAATTTGACTTATAGTGCTCATATTTATCACCTACGATTCAAGAGGCCCATTAATCCTCTTTTCTTTTTAACAGGCATGGTTTCTTCAGGTAAAACACCTTCTCCTGTCGTTAAACCGATAAAAACATCTTCGATACCAGCTTTTTGAAACTTTTGTTCCAACTCATCAGGAGTTCCTACTGCTGCTAATTTTCCCTTGACCATAATCCCCACACGATCACAGAGCTCACCAACTTCACTCAAATCATGAGTGGTTAGAATAACGGTTTTATGCAGTTCTTTTGATAGCTTCTTAATTAAATTACGCACTGTTCGGGCCCCAAGAATATCAATACCAGTAGTTGGTTCATCAAGAAAAACTAAATCAGGATCCATTACTAGGGCTCGCGCAACTAACACTTTTCGTTTCATTCCTCCACTAAATTCCTTAGTGACGTCATTTTCTCTCCCACGAAGGCCTATTAAATCTATGAGTTCTTCTGTTCTTCTTAATGCAACATCGGAGGGCATTCCAAACATCTCTCCATAATAAAGTATATTTTCTTTGGCTGTTAGATTCTCATAAACTTCTGCTTCTTGAGGAAGGAGGCTACTTTTTTTCCGAATTTCCATAATATCTTTATGGATATCATAGGGCCCAACACCATCGTACTGAATACGAGCTGTACCCGATGTAGGTTTAATTAGACCAATGAGAAGTCTTATCAGTGTTGTTTTACCTGCCCCATTTGGTCCCAACAATCCAAAGACTTCACCCTTTCTAATATCCAATGTGACATTATCTAAGGCTGTTACCTTCTTATATTTCTTTGTTAAATTTTCGATTTCTACAATATTCATAAAATCGCCTCAAATCATTTATCTAGTCACGTTTTGTCGTTTTTGTTCATGTTTTATCGTTAATTTCTATAGATCTATTTTGTTTTATAAGAGAGTTTTTTGCGGAAAAAAGAGGTTATTTTGTTAAAACATCTTTAATTTCTTTGAGTTCTGTTAGAATCGCTTTTAGGAAATTCTCTTCAAGAACTGGTTTCTCCTGAATATCTAACTCTGTTGTAGTAGCATATTGACCCTTGAATTTACGGATCTCTTTAAGAATTTCGTCACGTATCATTAAAAAATTTTTAATACCTTCAATTTTAGCTTCTGGGCCAGTCTGTTGACCTGATTTTCCAGCAGTTTCAATTTCACAAGTACCTAATTTAAAAATACGATCATATGGTCCATATCGTGAACTAACATTTGTTATTGTTCTAAAAGGAATATGCTTTACCGTCTTATTGAGAATCCCCTTTTTTACAATTACTTCAGAGTTTGTTATCTGATATTCAATGCTCATGGTGTAATAAATGCTCACTAGAAGCGCAATTACTACAGACACAAACATAATAAAGAAATAAATCTGGGCGATGTAAATTCCATCGTTATTCCACCAGTTTATAAATCCTACATCATTATCAAACTGTGAAGTATAGCCAATGAATCCAATTAAAAGACCTATTCCTATTGTTACTAGCGCTATTATTGTGATATATGTTAAGACTAATTTGAGCCCGAATATAAATTCGGGGTAGAACTTTTCATTTTCACTTTTCAATTGTTGAACCTCCAAATTTTCTAAATTCTTCTTTAAGATTCTTTAATTCCAATAAAATTTCATCTTGGATGGCCTTCTCAGGGCCTAGAGTGACTGAATTCTCCATTGTACTAGGGCGAAAAGCTTGTAGACGTCGTAAAATATAATCTCGGATTTCATGATAAAGGATTAATCCTTCTAAAACCTCTTCGGGTGTCGTTTTTGTACCTGATCGAGCAGCAGTTTCAATGCGTACACAGCCTATATCAAGAAGTCTATCTAGTGGTCCAGCCACAGTTGAAATATTTGTCACTCCACGATATGGCACATGTTTGACTGTTTTATTGATAATTCCTTTTTTAACAGTTATAAAATCGCCATGAACAATAAATTCCATCTGTTTTACATAATAGGGAAGTAAAATTATCGCAATTATTGATCCAATTACACCTGTTACCCAAATAACAGTAAGAATAAGATTAATAACGAGTGGATCAGTAGAATCGGGATTAACATCAAACCTAATAAGATAGTTGAAAATCTGAGGAACAATGAAGCTAATACCTAATATACCAATCCAAACCAATAAAATGTCTAAATAAAACTTCCATAATAATCGTCTTGAGGGTCTTATTCGTCGAATTTCGGTCGGGGGAGGAAATTTCCCCTCTCCACGAATTACTGTAACTTTTTCTTTACCTATCATCATAATCACTCTTTCTCTTTATTTCCTCTATTAGGAGACGAAATTTCGAAAGATTTGAGTCTTTGGTACCATTAGCTGGGAGAACTATTCTTCTTTCATCAATGATTGAGTTTAGTGTCATTTCACACATTTCGGTGCATCGTGGAGAACATTCATGTTCGTACCATACAATAATACCTTCTTTTTCAGTAAAGAATAGATATACTTTTGTATTATGAACCCAATCAAATCCGAACATTAAACCAGTTCTTCCCGTATCACCAGCTACTTGGGAAAGATCTAAATCTAAGCGTAAGCTTTTAGCAATTTTTTGAAATTCATTTTCAAGTTTTTTCTTTATCACTGATTTTACTTTTCTAATATAGCTCTTTTTCTTCTCTAGTTCCTCTTTGTTATCCTTCTCTGCAATTTTTCCTTGTTTAATCGATTTAATCATAGTATCATTTGATAATTCAATCTCAGCTATTTCCTGTATCGAGAATCCATCTCTAAGTAGCTTAAAAATTTCTAGCTGCTTTTTTGAAAGAATCTCGTTCATTTCTTCCTAGACCTCATTACTAAAATTCAGTCACGCGCTACCATATATTGGTAATATATATTAGTTTCCATAGAGGTAATTCTATTAAAAATAAATTCTTAGAACAAATTCGTGTAGTGTATCTATCTTTTTCCCCAAAAAGACTAATAATAATTAAATAGAGAAATCCTAAAGTTCTAGAAGGATTTTTGGTACTTTAGCCAAATGAATATACTTCTGAAAGTCATTTTGGGTTAATTCAATTGTTTCATAATTAACATTAGGATGAAAAAATACCCTTGGTGCATTCCAAACTTCTTGATCAATTAAAAATGTAACGACTTTTTGATTATCATAAAGTAAGCCAAAAGGGGATACTGACCCAGGTTCCAACCTAAGTACTTTGAATAATTCATCAGGGTTCGCAAAAGAAAGCTTCTTTGCTCTAATTTGCCTTCTAATCAAATTTAATGCTATAGATTTGGTTGCAGGGAGTGTTAGTAGAAAAAATTTTCCTGACTTAGAATCCTTAAGAAAAAGGTTTTTACAATGCAAACCAAGAATATGAGAACAATACTCCCTTGCTTCCTCCACCGTATATACAGGAGTATGTTCATGGAGTATAAATTCGATTTGATTTTGTTTTAGCCAATTTTCTAAAGAATTTTCCATATATATCCCAATAAATCCTGAAAGAATCTCAATTCAATCGTTAGGGATCATGGAATCTGGTACCTGAACCGCTATTACTTCCCCACGTGCACAAATCTCTCCCTTTCCAGACAAGGTAACAGAAACTACAACTTTTCTACCTTTTATTTCCTTTACAGTTCCTTTAAGTTCTAATATTGTATCTATTGGAGTTGGTTTTAGATAATCGACATGTAATGAAGCTGTTACATAACGTAAGGGAGGATCGGTATCCATTTCACGATTTTCAAATTTATAGGCTGCTGCTGCAGCTGTTCCTGTGCCATGACAGTCTATTAACGATGCAATCAAGCCGCCATAGACATATCCTTTCATTGCAGAGTGAAATTCTTTAGGCTGAAAATGACAAATAGATTCTTCTTTATTCTTACTCCAATAACTTTTGATTTGTAATCCATGCTCATTAAGCCTCCCGCAACCATAACAGACACCGAGTTTATCAGGATAATAATCTTGAAAAGCTTTTTCTGACATAATTTATTCCCCAATTACTTTAAATTTTGAATAAGTTTTTATAACTAGACTAAAACGTTCGATAACCTAAAAAATGAGAAATTAAAACTCCAAGTATATCATAAATCCAATCTAATGGAACATCCATTAACTCTAATATAAATTGATCTCTTAGATTATCTTGCAATATAAAAGTTATCAACTCAAACGGTTCCCATATTAAACCATAAATTCCGAGTGCTAATCCTGCAGAATAAATTAATTTATTTTTAATTGAAATATTAGTCTGATTATTGTCAATTATCCAATAAAAAAATCTTACAAGGATGATAGAAGCGAGGAAGTGTTGGCTTTTATCATAGGAAAATATAGAATATTGAAGAGGCTCAAAACCAAGAAAAAGCTTATTATAAAAATTTCCTGTGGATAATATCATTACTGTAACAATAGCTAAAAGTAAAACTTTGTCTTGGTAAATTTTTTTTAGTAATAAGATTAATTGTTCATAAAAAGCGTTATTTATCATTTTTCCTCTCAATAGATGCTTTCTTGTTTGGTGATTATAAATTGATTTATTTCGGATTTATGATAATGATTCAGGAATTTCTTTCTTCTCACGATGAAGTTCAATATAGGCAAGAATTGCACCGATGACGGCACCAATCAAATCCCAAACCAAATCTTTCGGAGCATCTAAAATTTCATCTTCATAATGTCCTAAAACAAGTACCCAATTTGTTATCCACTCATAAATCTCCCATACCAAACCTAGACTTATCATAAAGGCTATTGCGATTAAAAGTGCAAACATAGTAGAAGAAGTCGATTCAGCACCAAATTTTTGGAATTGGTTGGTAACGATTATAAAAAGAAGCATAGCAATCGCCATGCTAGCAAACATATGTAAAATTTTATCAAATGCAAACCAAGCTTCAAGAGTACTAAAACCAGTCCCCCATTGACCTTGTCCGTATAACTCAAATGGCATATGACCAATTGCATGTACAAGAGATGTAAACATCAAAACGCTTAGAAATAACGTCCTTTCCATAGCAAAATTTACAAAATCCTCTCCAAATTGTTTTCCAGGTCGTAATCGAACATAGATAATATATAAGTAGATTATAAGAATTGCTGTATCCTGTATAACTGCAAAGGCCCCATATGTGGAAAGTGTATGTAATGAGTCAGTTGGAAAGCCTTCAGGTGCATTTTGTTGAAGAAAAACTTTCCTTAGAAAATACAAAGGACCTGATGGAGGATAAGTCAACAAATTAAAAACCCAAAGAATTGTAAAAATTATTGTACAGCCAACAAGAAATACAAAATTTTTATCTGTTTTAAAAGCGCTTGTAAATGCCTCTAAGAAACTTGTATCAAATTTTCGATATATCGGAGCCCGAACATAATGCAATCCACCATATACTGTGAGTACTAAGCCAATACCTATGGTTATCCAGCTAAATAAAATCCCTAAATCTCCCCAAAAATTCATTGTGACTTCTAGTTCTTTATCCTTTGCCCAAAGGGGTTGTAAATCTTCAGGAAGCTTACGTTCAGGAGGATACCTTAAATTAACGAAAAAATCGGATATTAATATAGCAATTAATAGTAATATTAGACCAAGTGCTAGTATTCTTATATTAGACCTCTTTATTGATAATTCTTTCTCTTCCGAAGAATTATTTGCTAATTGTGCCATAATAAATATATTCCTATACTTTTAAGTTTCAAAAATCTTAGAATAGCAGTAATTTCATTAATTTTAATAATATTCGTTCTTCAAATTAATTCGAAATTCATATTTTTACAACTTCTTATTCTTAATTTCTAAGAAATATTGTCAAATAATTCACACAATAATTTTAATCTAGCGATAATTGCGTTGAACGTAAAGGCGTCTTAAAGAAAATTAAGTTGAATGTAGTTATTTGCACGATTTTATCATGATAGGTGATCGTTTTTGTTTACACCAATAAATCTGAAATTAAGAGACACTCACATCCCCCCCAACTTCACTTTATAGGGAATACTCCTCTTGTTGAACTAACTCATCGTTCTGTATTTTCTGAATTAGATATTCGAATTTTCGCAAAACTTGAAATGATGAATTTAGGTGGCTCTGTTAAGGATCGACCAGCATTATTTATGATAGAAGCTGCTGAGAGTACTGAATTATTAACTGTGAGTAAAGAAATAATTGAACCCAGTAGTGGTAATACTGGTATTGGATTAGCTTGGATTGGAGGATTAAAAGGGTACCAAGTATGTATCATTATACCTGAAACTGCAAGTCAAGAAAGAATCGATATCATTCGAGGACTAGGAGCTCGTGTCATTCTAAGCCCAGGAGCTGAGGGAACTGATGGTGCTATTCAAAGAGCAAAGGAACTAGTCCAAAAACAACCAGAGAGATTTATTTTATTAGATCAATTCAACAATCAAACAAATTGGCGTGCTCATTATGAAGGAACAGGAAGGGAGATTTGGGAACAAACAAATGAAGTAATTACTCACTTGATTGCTGGAATCGGTTCAGGTGGCACAATTATGGGTACAAGTCGATATTTAAAAGAAAAAAATCCAAATATAAGGGTTATTGGGGTTCAACCGACAAAAGATTCGTTTATACCTGGTCTAAGAAATACTGATACAGCATTAATAATCCCTAGCATTTATCATGAAGAAGAATTAGATAAAATTCTTTATGTCACGGCTAATGAAGCACAATCAATGACAAAACGTTTAGCTAGAGAAGCCTCATTATTAGTAGGTCCCAGTTCTGGAGCAGCTTTAGCAGGAATTTTAAAATATTACTTATTCAGTGATGAATGTATAAAAGGGAATATCGTAACTATCTTTCCAGATAGTGGTGTTAAGTACTTGAGTCAAAGGATTAACCGTTAATCCCTTCTTCTTTTTATTATGGATGAGTCATTCTTCGTGGATCAAGAATCTGATCTATTTCTTTTTCTTTAATTAGATTTTCTTCTAATATTATTTCTTTTAAAGTTCTATTTTGTGTATAAGCTTTATGAGCGACTTCTGCAGCTTTATCATACCCAATTATAGGTGTGAGAGCAGTTACAAGCATTAAATTTTGTTCAAGGTCATGTTTAATTTTTAAATGATTTACCTTTAACCCATCTATACATCGATTTGCAAAACTAACAGCTACATCCCCTAATAGTTGAATTGATTGAAGTAAATTATAAATCATGACAGGTTTGAATACATTTAATTCAAAATTACCTTGAGAACCTGCTATACTTATAGTTGTATCATTTCCAATAATCTGGACAACAACTTGGGTCAAAGCTTCAGCTTGAGTAGGATTGACTTTCCCTGGCATGATACTGCTTCCAGGTTCATTACTAGGTAAAATTAATTCTCCTAATCCAGTCCTTGGTCCAGATCCCATCCAACGTACATCATTGGCAATTTTCATTAAGCTGATTGCTGTTATTTTTATGGCACTACTAGCTTCTACAATAGCATCATGAGCTGCTAGTCCTTCAAATTTATTTTTACTCGCTTTGAACGGTAATTGTGTTATTTCATTAATTCTTTGTGCTACTTTAGTAGCAAAATCTGGATGTGAATTAAGTCCAGTCCCAACAGCCGTTCCTCCTATGGCTAGCTCATATAAACGAGGCAAAGTATTGTTTATCCGAGAGATCCCTTTTTCAATTTGTGTAATATATCCAGAAAATACCTGTCCAAAGGTAATTGGAGTTGCATCTTGAAGATGAGTTCGTCCTGTTTTCACTATATCTTTAAATTCTTCTTGTTTGTGCTTTAATGCCATTAAAAGATGATTTAATGAAGGTAATAGGTGATAATGTATTCTTTCGACAGTAGAGATATGCATAGCGGTTGGGAAAACGTCATTCGACGATTGAGAACGATTTACATGATCATTAGGGTGAATTTTCCTTGATCCTATTTTAGCTCCTAGAATTTCACTAGCTCGATTAGCGATCACTTCATTGACATTCATATTAGTTTGAGTTCCACTCCCTGTTTGCCAAATGACTAGAGGGAATTCAGAATTGAATTTCCCTTCAATTACCTCCTTACTTGCTTGGATAATTGTTTTTGAAATATCAGGAGCAATTAGTCCTAGATCTTGATTAATATCAGCACATGCTTGTTTTATAATTCCCATTGCTCGTATAAATTCAGGTGGAAACTTTTCATTTCCGATTGGAAAATTTCCAATAGATCTCTGAGTTTGAGCACCCCAATATCTATCTTTGGGTACAAATAATTCTCCTAAACTATCAATTTCTTTTCTATACTTGCTCAAATTCTCAACCTCTGCACTTTTTTTTCTTTTAAATTTTGATTTATGTTCTAAAAATATATCCTTACAAAACTTTTCTACTTTTTACCCCCACTTTTTGAAAAATAAAAGAAAATTTGGACTAAATCCTTCTTATAAAGATTATTTAAGGATGATAAGTCGATTTATTCCTTTAATGATTTTGTAAAGCTTGTTTTAATTTTGTTAGTACTTCCTCTTTAATATCTAACTTTTTTCTTACAACCTGAAGCTTTATATCATCCTTAAACCACCTTGGAATCACGTGAAAATGAAGATGATCCACTTCCTGCCAAGCTGCTTTCTCATTAGTATTAAAAATATTCATTCCATCACATTTTAATATTTTTTTCAACGAAGCTGCGACCTTTTGAACTGTTTGCGCTACAGCAGCAATATCTTCTTCAGAAATATTATAAATCTCTGCTACATGATTACGGGGGATTACTAATGTATGTCCATGGTTTAATGGGGCAATATCGAGAAAAGCTATGGTTCTTTCATCCTCATATATTCGAATAGCAGGTTTCCTATTATTAATTATATCGCAAAAAATACAATCAACCATTGTATTACTTCCTAATTATAAGTTATTATAGTTTTATTTGATTCTAATATATGAATTTCCCCTATTTAAAGTCAATCAGAGATAGTTTACATGATATCTATTCTTAAAGCTATTTAAGATTCAAAATGTTAAATTGCTAAAATTTTTTTCGAGTAATTTTTATAAAGAGCATTTTAATTAATTAAAAATACTAATATTACTTTTCATGGATAATTAAAACCATTTATAGGGAAAAAGTTGAAATTTTAGGTCTGAAAGGAAAACCATTGATAACTCCAATTTTAATTGCAATAACAGGTTCATGCGTTCTAAATCTTGGTTTCTTCCTCCAAAAGCAAGAGGCTTCTCAATTACCGTCATTTTTTCCACTACGACCAATATATTTCTTTCAAAACCTCTTATCTCGTAAAATCTGGATTTTAGGAACCTTTTGCACGTGTATAGGGTGGATTCTGAATTTTTTTGCGATTGCGATAGCTCCTATTACAATAATAGCTCCATTTCAAAATGTTGGGATTATATTTCTTGCATTTTTGGCCGTTATATTCTTAAATGAATCTTTTCATTCTTTGGAGTTAATAGGTCTCGGATTTACACTTTTTGGTCTATTATGTATTTCATTTGAGTCAAATACAATGATTTATACTAATAATTTTTATGACGGAAATTGCACATTTATTTATTTATCTTTTATTATGATTTTTGTGTTTATAATGGTTATTGGCCAAAAAATTTGGTTCCCAGATAAATTAGGAGTTCTTCTAGGTTTAGTATCTGGTATTTCTGCTGGAATTGGATCAATATTTACAAAATTACTAACTATTGAATTAGGATTTTCTATTGAAGCTGGATTATTCATGGGAATACTTATTCTATGTCAAATAATCTCGTTCTTTACTTTACAAACCGGCTTTCAAAGGGAAAGAGCTATGATTTTAGTCCCAATATTCTTTGGTTTTTCTACATTAATACCAACTATTGGAGGATTAATTTCATTCTATGAGAAAATTTCATTAATACAATGGGTAGGAATTCTTTTAATTATAATAGGTACATCATCATTTTTTAAATTTAGTAATAATAAGAAATTTAAGAACAAAATTCTATGAAAAATCAAGTTTTTGAATTGGAATCGGTTACAGATTCTTTTGGTCGAAGGAAAATAACCTCGAAAAAAGTCCAAAAAACACTAATAATTATTCCTAGGGTAAACAGGAGAATAAACAAATCTAGTAAATCTAATATTAAAAAAATCCACGTTACATAATAGTTTCCATGTGATACAACCTGTGGTTCATTATAGATTTGTGTATTATAAGAAGCTATTGAATTTAACCATAAATGTCCAGCCATCATTATAAATAGAAGAAACCAAACATTATAAGTGAAAATATCATTATTTAATAATGATAAAGTGCTGAGTCCTTGATCATCTTTGAGATAAAACCCTAATGCTAGAAAAAAAGGAATGCCTTTTCCATCTTCTAGAACGCTATCTAACCAATGTCCTTTCTTGGTTGTTATACCTTTCAATCTCGCCAGTTGCCCATCTACGCAATCGAAAAGAGCTGAGAGCCAAAAACATAATCCCACGAGAAAAAGAAGAATCCTTCTAATACTAAATTCTTCTTGGAAATCAGCGCTAAACAAAATTAAAGATCCAAGGACTGTTAGTAAATAACCGGCAATTGTAACACGATTTGGAGTGATTAAAGAATATTTACTAAAGAATTTTGCTGTAGGGGTTGCAAAAGTCCGCATAAATCGGATAGTAATATCTTCTTTCATGAATTGAAATTTCTCATCTTTATCCTTGTTTTCTTTCGAAAATTTTGTAAAAAATCGTTGTATTGACAGCTTTACTTCACCTTGAAAACCATTAGAATTATTTCAATATTTT
>WOR8_10008777_pt1 | contig 11432 bp, 9 predicted proteins | sample DeeMarSeWOR38_10_FD_19890 | JGI IMG/M metagenome (IMG submission 19890)
AAACTACTTATTTATAATCTACGAGAGATTCCATTAATTTCTTGCGGGTAAAGAAAATCCTGCTTTTCACCGTACCGATCTTAAGGTCCAGCTTTTCAGCGATCTCTTTGTATTTGTAACCCTGGGTGTGCATCAGGAACGGTACTTTCAGTTCATCCTGAAGCTTATTGATGTGTTTGTTGATCTCTTTATGATGGACCGTTGCATCGGGCTTGGTAAAGTTGGACTCCTTGGAATTATTTAAATAATAGAGGTCTTTGGTAGTATCTACAATGGTGTTCTGCCTGACCGCCTTCCGGTAATTGTTGATGAATGTATTTTTCATAATGGTATAGGCCCAGGCTTCGAAATTGGTAAATTCGATGAACTTGTCCTTGGAAGAGAGCGCCTTCAGATAGGTTTCCTGCAACAGATCCTTCGCTTCTTCACGGTTGGAGGTAAGACTCAATGCAAAACGCTCCAGCCTGTCTTCCATCCCGATGAGCTTGTTGTTAAAGTCTTTTGTGGTCATGCTATGTAGTTTTATTTATTCCGTAATTTGTTTAACAAATATACATTTCAATTAAACACGTGTCAAGTCTTTTAATGTTTTAAAAACTTGATTTTAATGTTAATCCAAATAAGGAAAAATAAAGAATCCCGCTAAATAAAAAGAGTCCAGGGTGTTTTAATGAAGCGATTCTAAATTATAAAAAAAGGTAATTTTGTTTACCTATTATATAATTTGGTTAAACGTATTGGTGCCTGCGGGGCTTTAAACATGGGATGCTGCCTTCGAAGATGCTATCCAAGCTCCTCTAAAAAACCTGTCAGGTCGCCAATGATGCGAAGCTGAATGTGGTTCGGGGATAACTCGGCCGGTTTCGGGCCGAGGTATCCGGAGAAATAAAGGATCTTTTTGTCCGGAAATGCTACCCCGAGGTCCTTCAGGTAAAGGATGAAGTCAAAATCGGGCTGGGCAGTAGTACTTGAAACCATCAGGTAATCGAATTTCTTTGCAGCTCCCAGGGCTAACACGTCGGAATAGGGAACGGATTGTCCCAGGTAAATGACTTCCTGATTAGACTCCCTCAGCAGGTATTGCGCAAACAACAGAGCGATCTCATGCCATTCCCCTTCGGGAAGAAGCAGGATAAATTTTTTTGCTCTCGGGTTGAAAGTGTTGGGAAGCTTATCAGTAGCAGAGATAATTTTCTGACGAAGCAGGTTGGAAATAAAATGTTCCTGGGCGGGATAAATGTCCCCCGATTGCCAGAGGATCCCCACCTTGTCGAGAAATGGATAGAGGATATCCGTAACGGTGGAGGTAAACCCGATCCTGCCGATCGATTTTTCAATAATCGCTTCCAGCTTGTAATCGTCCAGGTCCACCATGGCTATCACCAGAGAATCGATGATGGTATCGTTGGAGTAGTGTGATCGCGATACGCGGATAATCTCTTCCTTCAGCTCCAGGTCATTCAGCTTGGCAATGTTGGAAATTTTGATACCCTGCCTGTTCAATACGGCAACATTGAGTATCTTCTTGAGGTCATCGTCGGTATAGTACCTGATGTTGGTGTTGGTGCGATGAGGTTCAATCAGGTTGTATCTCTTTTCCCATATTCTGATCGTATGGGCTTTGATTCCTGATAGTTTTTCAAGTTCCTTAATTGAATAAACCGCCATGTTGTGTTTGGTTCAGCACAATTCAATGCAATTAACAACTATAGGCGGGGATTTGTTTATGGATCCCTTTTTAAATATTAAACAATCACTTGCATTTATGAACCTATTCAAAGATCAGGATATTGAAGTTCCCGGGATCGAGCACTTCAACGGCAGTCTCCAATAGCTGGGCTGCGGTGATGTGATCCAGTTCATTTCGGATCTCTTCCAGACTGTTCACATGGTTGAATACAAGCATCCGTTTTCCGGTGGTCAGCATCAGGTGTTCATTGCTTTCGTAGGAAATGGCCAGTTGACCGATCAGCTGTTTGCGGGCACTGTTTAATCTGCCCTCCGTGATCTGTTTTGTTCTCAGTTTCTTCATCTCCTCCCTGGTAACCTGAAGACACTGTTGAAACCGTTCCGGATCGCAACTGAAATATACCATCAAAGCGCCGGTATCTGTGTAAGGGGTATAATGACTTTCGGCGCTGTAACTGTAACCGCGCCGTTCCCTGAGTGCCAGGTTGAGTTTTGAATTCATCCCGGGCCCTCCGAGGATATTGTTCAGCAGGTAGAGCCGGAGCCTTTTCGGATCGGTCAGTGCATAAGCTTCCCCGGCAAGCAAACAGTGTTTCTGATAGGTATTTCTTTTTTCACCCACTTTTAACCCGCTTGAAACACCGGGGGCATTTCGTGTTCGCTGTCTCGGTTTGAAAGGGATGGCCGAGAAATATTTCTCCGCCGCATGGCGGACTCGTTCAAAATGGATGTGACCGGTGAAGGAGAGAACGATCTCCTCGGTGGCATAATTGTCCAGACGGAACTTTTCCAGTGCCCCGTTCTGCAACCCGGCGAGCGATTTTTCCGATCCAAGGATGTTCCTTCCAATGGGGTGATCCGGGAACAGCAATTCCTCCGCACGGTCGAATATCAGTTCGGAAGGTGAGTCATCGTACGACTGAATCTCATTGAGGATCACTTCTGTCTCTTTTCTTCTTTCCTTCTCTGGAAAACTGGAATGGAAAAAAATATCATGGATCAGTTCGACGGCCCTCAGATAATCCTGTTTCAGGAATGAGGCATATAGGGCTGTCTCTTCTTTGGTAGTATATGCATTGATTTCCCCCCCCACGTCTTCGAGCCTGGAAATAATCTGAAAGGCTGATCTTTTCCTGGTTCCTTTGAAGAACATATGTTCCGTAAAATGAGCCAGCCCGTGTTCATGCTGAAGTTCATCCCGGGTCCCGGTATGAACGATCAGTCCGAAATGAGCCACCTCCGACTGGTTTGGCCTGTGGACCAACCGGATGCCATTTTTGAAACGGTATGATTTCAGGGGAGGATTCATGAATGGCACAAAAGTATAAAAACTACGTCATTTAGAGTCTGTTTCCATATTTTGAAAAAAATATCTTAAATTTGCGTCGCTCTTACAGCATCGGTGCCATAGCTCAGTTGGTAGAGCACAGGACTGAAAATCCTGGTGTCCCTGGTTCGATTCCTGGTGGCACCACGCCAAACCGCGAAACTGGATTAATTGCTTATACTGGCATTTATAGCGGATTTTCGATGAAGATTACCTGCAAAGATGTAATTAACTTGAAATAGTATAATACGAAAGTTAGAAATAACTTTTTTCGGCTTGAGGTACTCTATAATGACTCGCCTGCCATCTATGCCTGCAGTATAAATGTCAAGCCGCTTATAATAATCTTGGTGATGTGCTTTAGTAAAGGTTTCCGGATCAGCCATATCATTCAACAGCTTAATTATATTTCTTACAGATTTGGAATGCAATTCCAAATCTGTATATTTGTTATATGATTAAACGTGATGCTGAAGCAGAATTAATTGCACTATCCAGACAGTTTAGAGCTGTAGCGGTTACCGGACCCAGACAATCCGGTAAAACTACATTGGTCAGAAAGGTTTTTGATCAAAAACCTTATATCAGTCTTGAAAATCCCGACACAAGAAAATATGCACAGGAAGATCCACGAGGTTTTCTTGGTGATTTTCCTGAAGGTGCTATTTTGGATGAGATTCAACGCGCTCCGGCAATATTCTCCTATCTTCAGCAAATCCTTGATGAGGCTTCAAATCCAGGATTATTCATCCTTACCGGATCCAATAATTTTCTTCTTCAGGAAAACATTTCTCAAAGTCTTGCAGGGAGAGTTGGTTACCTTTTTCTGCTTCCATTAAGCCTAAATGAGATTAAGCAGCTTGAAATGCAAAGCAATCAGCTTCTGATCAAAGGAGGTTATCCATATTTATTCAACCAGGAAGCATCCATAGGGAAATTCTATGCAAACTACATTAGCACCTACGTTGAAAGAGATTTAAGATTATTGAAGAATATCACAAACCTTTATGCTTTTGAGCGTTTTTTACACCTATGTGCTGGAAGAGTGGGGCAATTATTAAACATGAACAACCTGGCAACAGAAGTTGGAGTTGATGTAAAAACCATTGCTTCCTGGATCGGAGTTCTAGAAACGAGTTTTGTTGCTTTCAGGCTTCAGCCATACTACAAAAACTATAATAAGCGGATCGTTAAAACACCAAAATTTTACTTCTACGATACAGGATTAGCTACATCATTACTGGGTATAAGTGAACCGGAAGAATTGGCTTTGAGTCCCTTCAGAGGTGGACTCTTTGAAAACCTGGTTGTTGTAGAATTTCTCAAACATCATTTCAATAACGGGATAAATAACAAGCTTTGGTTCTGGCGAAATAATACTGGTAACGAAATAGACTTACTGGTTGACAATGGATTAAAACAGATCCCAATTGAAATTAAATCCGGTAAAACAATCTCCGAAGATTTCTTTAGAGGATTAAAATATTGGGAAAAACTAACAGGAGAAAAAGAAGCATACCTTGTATACGATGGTACTGAGAAACAAAGTAGAAGTGATGGTATCACGGTACTGCCATTAACTGGAATCGCCAAATTTCAATTGTAGCTTTTACGTGATAACTGCGGCAATATTACCTCTAAAACTTGGCTGAGTTCAGATATTGACTACGGAGAGGGAACAGCATGGCCGCATGCTCTTACTACCATTAATGATCCGGATACATCATATACTCCAGTCCCACAAATCATTACCTATAACTGTTTTAACAAAGTATCCTCAATTACTGATACTTTGACGGGAGATATTCCACTGACTCTAATCTCATTAGGGGCTAGTTCCCCGAAGCTCTGCTTCGAGAAGAAAAATTAAATTTGTTATGTGAGTGAATATGTTCATAAGAGTCCCAACGTTTCAGTTTTGCTGTATCATTTTGTCTGCCCGGCAAAATACCGCAGGATTGTTTTCACAGAACCGATTGACCTGACCCTGAAAGAAGTCTGCCTTGAGATATCGAAACGATACGAAATTGAATTCATTGAAATTGGAACGGACAAAGATCATGTACACTTTTTGATTCAGAGTATTCCCATGAATAGCCCAAGCAGGATCATTCAGACGGTCAAGAGTATTACCGCCAAAGAAATCTTTCGGCTTCATCCAGAGGTGAAGGACCAGCTCTGGAGAGGAGAGTTCTGGACCAAAGGTTACTATGTCAATACAGTTGGGCGTCATGGTGATGAAAATACTATCCAGGCCTACGTTCAATCACAGGGCAGGGAAGATGAGTACGAAAAATTACACCACCAACAGCTTAAGCTGTTTTAATACCTCGTAGCTCTGCTGCGAGGATGATTTATTTTTGAAGATTGGCAAGAATTTTCGAAAGTTCACCTTTGGTAATGATTTTTCCAGATTCATCGAGAAGATAGTAGGAGGGTATCCCCCTGATTCCGTAATCCTGAACAATCTTGCTTTTTAGGCCTTGTAGGTCACATATATTTACCATTCCATTAAAACCTGCACGATCGATTCCATAGCGCCACCTGCTTTCGTCTGTATCCAACGAAACGTTAATGATTTTTAGATTTGGGGCACTTTTCTGTAGTGCGATAAGTCTTGGTGCTTCATTGATGCAGGGAGAACATGTTGATGACCAGAAATGTAATAGAATTTTTGATCCCTTGAGTCGTTCAAGGCTATGGATTTTGCCTTTAGAATCAATAACTTCAAAATATGGAGCAGAGGTCCCAGGTTGGAATCCGGCTTCGAGTTTGATCTTATCAAGATAAGGATCTTGCTTTACGTCCGAACTTAAACTATCATATTGTTGCTGGAGTTTTTCAAGTGGTAATAGATTATTCCTACGAAGATGCTCCAATAAAAGAGCCGAAACTAATCTCTCCCGATTATCAGATACCATGTCCTCAGCTTTTGTAAGGAAACTGAGATATACAGCCTTTCTATACTCAAGTAAAGTATCTTGAGTATAATCTGTAGCTGAGAGATTTATAATTGAATTATAGAAAACCATCCACTCTCTTTGGAACTTATAGTACTCTTCATTGTGATTGGGATCATGTTTGAACTTGGGATGGTTTGGATATATTTCAAAGATGTTCTGAGTTTCCTTGACAGGGATTAGTTGTTCAAAATGAGCTTTTGTCGGCGCCTGGGAAAGAACGAGATGAAATGATCTTTGATATTCGTTGATTCCTTCAATCCAAAGATTGAATATGCTTGGAGAATCTAAAGACTTCTTGAAAATTAGAGAACCATTACTAATAGCAAGGGTATCAGTTGTAAATGTCTTTGTGTCATAAACAATGGCTCTGCCATCCTTGAAATCTCCGAATTCAATCAATAAAGTTGGTTTTTGGGTTTGGCACGAGCTAAAAAGAGCCACTGAAATAATTACTAAGAAGTGGAGCTTTTTGATCATTTCTTTAGGTGAGGATTAATTCTTCAGAGAGTAATGATAAACAAGTATTTGATAAACAATAGTTAATATCAGTTAAGAAAGATTAAGAAAACTAAGCTCTTCCAAGGGTGTGACACGCGTCACGGTCGGCTTTAGTGATCTGCTGCAGTATCATGTTAATTCAGGCTATACCATACTTTGTGACAGCAGCAGTTTAGTTGATAGTTGTTCAAGAAGCTTTCCGCCCGATCATGCCTCAGATCGATGAGGGCTGGTAGAGCAACAAAAGTTGAATAATAATCAACGATTTACTAAGATTTTAGCTCATTTTGAACCAGAATGAGTCCCTAACGGGGTCTTTTTTTTATCCATTTGACTTGAAAAAACAATTATCGTAAATTTGATTTAGTCACTCACTTAATTAACCTTCATCCGCAGCAAATCAACCAGTTAATCCAACAAATACAACAATGGAAAAACAACCTACCAATGAAAACAGAAGAGACTTCCTGAAGACTCTGATACCTGCCGGAACAATGCTATGTATGGGTTGCTCCACTGCCCTTTCTATGAAAACTAAAAAGAACTTGTATCAGGAACAGGATTTTGATTCCAAAATCAAGAAAGAATTTTCAATTTCCTGGGAGCAGTTTTTGAAGGATAGGTTTAGGACTACGATTGCTTTGATGAAGACATTTGCTGAACACTATGACAAGGATGAATTAATCAAGCTCTGTAAAGATCAAGCAGACAAGTCTAATCTTGAGACAAAACCATATTTAGAGGCAAAATCGGTTAAAGACTTTATTCTCCCAATGGAAAATCATGAATCAGTTAAGAACTGTGTGGAATATGAGTACATCGAATTCACAGATAAAGTGTGTCAATTGAAATTTACGAACTGCCTGTATGCTAAAACCTTCAGAGATAAGGATGCGGGTGATTTCGGCTATGCCATTGTTTGTCATGCTGATTTCTCTGGGGCTACTGCATTTAATCCGAAACTAAAACTGGAAAGAACCAAGACTCTTATGCAAGGCCATGACTGTTGTGATCACCGATATATTTGGGAAGGATAGAATTGGTTTCAACCACTGGTGGGGCTGCAAATCTTTATTGAATATCAATCAGTTACAATTATTTTAACTGATTTTGAGCCATGAAGACTCCCAATCGGGGGTCTTTTTTTACCTTCTTCGATAACGCATGATTGTGTATTTATTTACAGATAAGGATAATGACGAATGAATAATATTTTGGAAATAAAAGTATTAGATACTGGATGTGCCAGATGTAAATCTCTGGAAAGGAAAGAATCATATTCATCTGGATGTATCTTTTCTTCAATTGAAAATACAATACGTTCTCCGTTAAAGCGCAGGTGACATTGAATGGCTGTTGGCTTATTGTCTTTTGGTTTTCGCAATATGAATTTTGGTTGAGGAATAAACATCTTCTTAAATTTTGGTGCCGCGCGAAGGTGCGGAAGGAGGACCGGGAGCCCAAAGAAGATCTCAGAGAGAATCCTTATTAGCGCAAAAGAGAATTTACCTCTGGATGGCTAGTATATATGTGATTATTCGGAAATATGGAGATTTTCGATAGTAGGTATTGGAGGGAGAGGTGGCGCTTCCTGACTACCTAAAAGACTCACCTGTTGACGGATTCGTTGTCACTTTTACAGCCTGTCATGATTCGCATGAAATCCTCATAATCAAATACAGACAGACCAGCAAACTATCAAACCGTCAACAACTCAATACTAGATCAAAAATCATCAATTTTGTTGGCGCTTTCATGGCTCACACTAGATCAAACGATTATCTCCAAATTTCCGCTCGATCATGCCTCAAAGCGATGGGGGTTGGTGGCACCACGCCAAACCGCGCAAGCCCCTGTTTGATCCCATGATCGGCGGCGGCTTCGTCATTTTATTTGATGGATGAGTTGATGGAATTGACGAAACCATAGTTGAATTGCAAACACTGTTGATTCAGGTTTTTGGTGTTCACTTTTACCGGAATTTCCACCCCAGATCACAGACAAATCTTTCGAAAGGAATTGTGACATTGAATAATTAAAGCTACATTACTTACAATTAGCCTATTGATGATCGACATCAAGCACAATGGAAGTTCGTTTTAGCAAATTATAGAAGCTAATGATAAAGTCAACCTAAAAATTATACCTATGAAAGCACAAAGTATATTCTACTTCAAAACTACGCTAACGGCAGTAGCACTTGCAATACTTTTAGGATGCGCCCAAACAACTCAGTATACAAACGATGATGTTTCTGCCTTTTATTATGATGTAGAAACATTTCCAGATGCAAAACCCTGGAGTTCTGAAAATTTTCAGAACAAACCTGAAAATTTTCAGTTTGCCATTATTGGTGACCGAACGGGTGGAGCAAATGCCCTGGGTACTTTTGATTTGGCCATGGATCAGATCAATCTATTACAACCCGAATTTGTAATTAATGTCGGGGATCTAATAGAAGGTTATCCAATCGATGAAGATGATTTAAATTCAATGTGGGAAGAAGCTGATAGTATGATAAGCAAGTTGCAAATGCCCTTCTTTTATACCATAGGTAATCACGATGTTAGCGACAGTGTAATGAAAGAGGCTTGGCTTAAAAGAAGGGGTGTTGACTATTACTACTTTGTTTACAACGATGTATTGTTCATGGTTTTAAATACGGAAGATGATTCTAGACCTGAGCCACCTCCCGAAATAATGGAAGGACTTAAAGTATATAACAAACTACAGGTGGAAGATCCTGAAGCTGCGAAGGAGATGCTTAAACAATTTATGACAGATGATGCGGTAATTGCAGCTCTTGCACAACCAGTTGAATTTAAGGAAACACAATTGAATTGGATTAAAAAAACATTGGCAGAAAATGATGAAGTTAGATGGACCTTCCTTTTTATGCATGAACCATGTTGGGAAAATCCTGCAGAAAGCTTCAAAGAGATTCAAGCGATGCTTAAGGGCCGTGACCATACCTTTTTCGCAGGACATTTACACTATTACGATTATGATAAAATTGATGGTTACGAACACATCACAATGGGCCCTGCGGGCTCATCATTCCACCATGATGGACCTGGAAATGTTGATCATATAATGTGGGTAACCATGACCGACAATGGGCCGCAGATGGGTAATATTGCACTTAAAGGCCTTTTCAACAGGCAAGGCCTGGATACAACAATGTTTGGTGCTTATGACCGCAAAGGATATTAATAAAAATCTGAGCAAAGAAAAATTTCAAATTCACAATTATTCAGATAGATCTCTGCAAGATCTCAACTGTTGACGGTGCCGCTGACGGAGATTTCACTTTCCGCTTAATGCTGGAGATCTCTCGTTACCAGCGACTGGATCGTCCCACAGCTTTTAATCCATCAACAGGAAGCGGGGATATCTGGATTTCTGCTTAACACTGACGAAATCATAACAATCTCTATAACTAACAATTACATCAAGGTTTCCGCCCGATCATGCCTCTAGGCGATGGGGGCGGGTGGCACCACCGCCAAACCGCGCAAGCCCCCGTTTGATCCCATGATCGGCGGCAGCTTCGTCATTGTTGTTGGCGGGAGGGGCAATAATGTTAAAAATGTTCAAGAAGTTTTTGAATTAGAACAGATTAATTTTAGATTTACCTAGCCATCAACCCGTATGATTTGATGAAACTATTAAGTTTCAGCTATCAACTTATTCCCCTGTATCCTTCAAGTCGTCATGGGTTTCTGTTTTGCCACCTGAGCAAAATATTAGTCAACATAGCCTCCACATGAAAACGAGAATTTCACGGGGTCATTTGCCGATGCTGATGCGATTGTATACCCAGCTTTGCCACCATTAGATTAAGCATAATGATGTGCCAAAATAGCGGGTTGCTTATTCATTATAAAATATCATGTTATGAGCGTTGCACAAAGCCATACAAAGGATATCAAACTCTCTGCCGAAGAGATCCTTCACGAATTTCAATGGTTCATCATCATGGTAGCCCTGATTTTTACCTCCATTGGATTTCTTATTGACACGCTGCAACTGCTTAAAGCCTTCAAATGGATTGCTCCAGTAACAAGCGATGAAAGTCGCCTGTTTTATATTGTATACAACAATTACGCAGTACTGATAAGCATGGCTGTTATAGGGGGCTTTGGGTACCTCTTGTACCTGGTATTGAAGCGAAAGATTAAGGTCGTTAATGCAACACTTTGGTATGCTTTGCTGGTTTGCCTGAATACGACCGTTCCTTATTTATGGATTACGCAGAATCAGGAAGCCGTAGCCGGTTATCTATGGCGCGACTACGTCATGTTCACGATACTGGTCTTTGTGGTTTCAACCTGCACCCGGGGAAGATATGTCTATTATGTGGCCCTCTATGCTGTATTGCTGAGTGTATTGATATCCCTTCTGTCTGATCATGTGTTCCTGCGAGAGAATATCCCAATGTTCCTGTTTACCATAGCCGGGTTTGCCTATTGCCTCTGGAAAAAGGATACACTCCTGCAAAAGATCGTCTCAAAACAAAGTGAAGAGAAGAAGAAGATAGAAGAACTGAGCCTGTTTAAGGAGAAGATGAATTTTATGCTCTTTCATGATATCAAAGTGCCCCTGAATTCCATTATTAAGCAGACAAATTCCTCCTTCAAGGAGTCCAGCGCACCCCTGATTGGTTTACAGGCCGAAAAAGCAAAACGGATGTTGAGCAATATGATCGATATAGCATCCTCAACAGATGCCCGACTTGAGCTCTCATCCACCGGATTTAAATTATCTGGTTTGCTCGCAAAGGTTTCACAGGATTCACTTTATAATATCCATGAAAAATCAATTTCCATTGCAGTTGATTTCGAAGGCATTGATTGCGAATTATTCGCGGATCGGGATTTGATTGAACGTGCACTGATCAATGTAGTGGATAATGCCGTAAAATACTCACCCGGAAATGGGCAGATTACCATACT
>WOR8_10006281_pt1 | contig 11428 bp, 10 predicted proteins | sample DeeMarSeWOR38_10_FD_19890 | JGI IMG/M metagenome (IMG submission 19890)
CAAATACTGAATATCAGCTTTTAATATCATACTCGATAATAACCAGAAGCAACCAATCAAACATAAGAAACGAGATTTCATCATAACAAACAATTATATCCTTTATAAACTTTATATACCCTATATACCCTATATACCATATACCTTATTCCCTTATACCCTTACACCTTTATACCCCTATACCCTATCTGTTCATACCTTTAAAATCAGCAATTGAGAATCCAATCGACCTATCGAACCAAAATCATCTTCTTCATATCCTGATATGACTCTGTAATAATACGATAAAAATATATGCCAGTAGCATATCCACTAGCATCCCATTTAACCTGATGCAATCCTGCTTGCTGTTTTTCAGATACCAAGGTTGCCACTTTTTGTCCAAGTACATTATATATGCTTAATTCTACATTACTGATCATTGGTAATTGATAATTGATCATTGTGACTGGATTAAACGGATTTGGAAGATTCTGATAAAGTTTAAACTCAGAAACAGTCATTACAATTGGCTCTTCAATTACAGTATAGATAAGATCTACTGAATTAGACAATATACTTTCATTATGCAGACGATCGAGAGATGTCATTGCATAATGATACCTGGTGTACTCGGAACCACTGACATCCAGATACTCCCTTTCATTTGAAGAAATAATATCTAATACATTTTCCGAATTGGAATGATCAAGGGAATCTTCTCCTTCAACCCTGTAAATCACATAGTTTCGTGCACTCTCTCCATCAGATGCAGATGATGCTTCATCCCACTGTAACAGGGTGCCGGCATCAACATCAAGTGCAATTAAATTTAGCGGCGGATTTGGTGGGATTGAATCTAACCAGTTCATTGAAGGTATAATAGCTGGTGTACGATATAAGTCGTGACGTAAACTATCCCGAAATCCGAAATGATTTGCTCTGATTTGCACAGCGCTAAAGTAAACACTGCCGAAAACATCATCCGTCTGTCTGTTTAGTCTGATCTGGTTGGGCATTTCTGATGGCCGGGCCCAATCGTCCAGCTTATATGCAGCATGTCCGGGATAGATATGACGATCATCAGTTTGCGCTGCCCACCAGGGCATTAATTTGCTGTAATCCTGATCACCTCCTATATACCAGTATATTTGAGGCGTCAAATAATCGATGATGCGCCGCTGCAGCCAGGCAACGGCATCACAATAGATGACATTGTAGGCATCAAGACCGATAATTCCTTCAGGGACACCATTTTTCCAGATCCCGAAGGGACTGATACCAAATTTAACATGCGGTTTTATTACCTTAATAGAATCATGAACCTGTTTGATAAGTAAGTTCACATTATCACGACGCCAATCACCGATATCAGAAAATCCACGCGGATAATCAACAAATGTTTGGGCATCTTCTTCAGTGATCCCATCATAGGGGTAAAAATAATCATCAAAGTGTACGCCATCGATATCATAATTGTGAACGACATCCATAATAACATCCGTGACATAATCGCGGCACATGGGAAGCCCGGGGTCTAAAAGTTTGAGGCTGCCAAAATCGAGGATCCAATCCGGATGTTGATTAATCACATGACTTTCATCAAGTATAAACCGGCCTTCAGATCGTTCGGCACGATATGGATTAAACCAGGCATGGAGTTCCATATATCGCTTGTGTGCTTCTTCAATGGCAAATTCGAGCGGATCATAATAAGGACTGGGAGGATCTCCCTGTTCTCCGGTTAACCAGTAAGACCATGGTTCATAGGCCGAATTATAAAGGGCATCACATTCAGGCCTGACCTGAAAAATGATTGCGTTCATACCACATTGTTGCATATTATCCAACAAATCAATCAGATCCTGTTTTTGCTTGGCCACTGAGTCGTTATAATAATCCGGCCAATCAATATTGACAACCGTAGCCACCCATACGGCGCGGAATTCATGTTTTGGATTACTACCTGCAAATGCGTGGTAGGAAAGTAGTATAATTACAAGTAGACTATAATTAAAACCGTTTCTTTTTTTCATAAAAGTCTCTTATTGATCTATTGTTAAATATACTTAATATTTTGTTTTTATTTATTGCAAATATCACAGAATGTAATCAGAAGATAATCGAGGGGATAGAAAGAATCCGTAAAGACGCTATCTTAATGAGCGTCCTTACGGATGATTTCAGAGAGTGATAGGTTACATTGCTGCCCTTAAATTTTCGATATTTGATTTCATAACCGAGACGAAATCGCCTGATTTCGGTTGATTACCACATGGATTATAAACAACAGTTTTGACACCTGCCTCCATTAGCTGATTCTGCACGTCCGCAAGAGGAGGACCCTCCCAAAGCATGATTTTACCGGGATGACTTTTCAATTTATCTTGAAAGGTTTTCCATTGTTCTTTGCTGATCAGCTGGTCAGGTTCCCAGTGCTCGCTTTTGATTGTCAAACCGTATCCACGGGCCAAATATTGATACACGGGATGGGAACCGAACAGATTTTGCTCTTGCAGATCTTGTCCAAGCTTTTTTAATTCCTCATCAAGTATCCCCAGATCTGTTTTCAATTCCTGAAAATTCAGTTCAAAGTACTCTCTTTGTTCAGGTAGTAGCTGAACCAATCTAGTTGTTACGGCAGCTGCTTGCTCTATCGCAAACTTTAAGTTCAACCAGGTGGTGAATGCATAGCCTTTATGCACATGTTCCCCCTCCGGGCCATGGCTATGGGTCATCCCTTCATGTAATTCAATATAGTTTTCTTTAAATGATTCAGATGTATTAAGCATTTTCGAAGTGGGCAGGCTTACCTTGTCGGTCCATTTTGCGTATCCTGCACCATTCAAAAGAATCACATCCGCTTTCTGAAAAAGCGCAATACCTGCTTCATCCGGTTTCCAGTAGGCCGGATCACCTTCAGGGGAAACCGGGAGCAGTGCTTCAATCTGATCCCCACCGATTCTTTGAGCGAAATAGTGTAAGGGGTAGTTGACAGAGACTACGGTAATTTTTTTAGTTTCTTCCTGTTTTACAGACTGTTCATCTTTTTGGCAAGCGACAAAAAAGATAAAAGACAAAAGATAAAAGACAAAAATGTTTTTCATCATAAATCTCCAATTACATGATTGAAGGTGGATAAAATACGCAAAGTGCATGGCGCATTGTGCAAAGCGTAATTAGAAATAGATTTACGCTATGCGCTCTGCTCTATGCCCTATGCTAAAATAATCTGCGAGAATCTGTGTCATCCGCGTCATCCGCGGTCCATTTCTATCTCGCCAGAGATCGTATCCTGAACGACAATGCAATAAGTGCGATTCCACCAATCAAGGCAAAAATACCCATGATCCATACAAGAGTCATTGCAGAGACGAGGGGATTTACCATCAACAATATGCCAAATAAGGCGGCTAAAACCCCTCCAAGTATCATTGACCATTCATTAGAGATCACTTTACGAAGTCTGACACCGGTCATAATACCCCAAATTCCTGAAATCAATGCTAGAATTGCGACCAGGTAAATTACAAATGTCGCTCCGATTACCGCACTAATGTAGGGCTGGGTGAAAACAATAACGCCGGCGAGGACACTGACAATACCGACAAATAAACCCCATCGCCACTCCTGATTGCTTTTTCTGCCACGTACGGATTCAATTAAGGTGAATATCCCGTCAAAAAACCAGTAAAATCCTAACAGGTAAACCAAGACAATGATCGTCGGCACCGGTCTGAATATAAGTAAAAGCCCCATCAAGAGTATGACGAAGCCACGAAGTAAAACCAACCACCAAATAGATGAAAAGAGTTCTTTCAATACACCCTTTTGTTCCAGATCTGGCATTGAGTACCTCCTTTTCAAACATATTGTTTAAGGATTGAACAATAACAGAACGCTATCTATTTAATATATAACACTGATTGATGGATTTTCTTATATACGCAAAAAATAAAAAGAGGTTTAATAATTTAAAATATATTGTGAAGAGTACTATGATGCAAGGTGATTTTTATTAAATACGATCCTAAAAAGCCTCACCAGGAAGAAAGGTCATTGATGAATTGCCGTGCGTACCAAATCCAAAGTCAAACCTGATATTAAGTTTATTTGCCGGCAATATTGTATAGCGGAAACCAAAGCCTGCACCCAGCTTAAATTCAGAAGGTTTGAAACTATCAAAATGATTGGCCACATCCCCAGCCCCGGCGAATAAGACAATGCCAAAGTTTCCAAAAATATTTCTCCGATATTCTGCCTGAAAGGTCAGTAAATTTTTGTCCATATACCGTCCGGAGAATCCTCGCAATCGGTCATCACCTAATACCGGATAGGCCTGGATCGGTGCATGGCCTGAAATCCTCGAATATGTTCCCTGAAAAGCAATGATACTTTTTTGTGAGAGCTGAAGGTAGTGACGTAAATCGAGAAAATATTCAATATACTTAAAATCACTACCAATTGAATGATCATAAAATGACCAGCTTAATTCCAGATAAGTTCCGCGCTGACAATTAACCACATGATCACGAGAGTCATAATTTATTGACAACCCCAATCCTGAAAGATTAAAAGCACTCCGCGTCCCTGGTAAAAGTCCCAGATCCAGAACACCTCCCGGCTCCGTATTTTGAAGATCATGGCTTTCAAAATCATACAGAAATCCGATAAAAAAGCTTGATAAGAGCTCTTTTTGAAATTTCATATCAAAACCAAGACGTTCTGATGTATACTCCTCAGCATTCTGAGTGCTTGTCGCATTGCCGATTCCATAATAGGTATCGGGAAAGTTCAGATAGTCTATATCTGCTTTCAACCTATACCCCGGAAAATAAAATTCACCGGCCAGCTGTGACATCATCTGGCCTTTTAATGTATATACCGCAGCACCGCTGATAGTTGAGTTGTGTGGACTGCCTGTGTAATTGAAATGGCGAAGCCCGTAAGCGCCGAAAGCAGCACTCGTTCTGCTCGTATAAAAAAGAACCGGATAGGCAGCCCAATCGCTGCTGATTTTTTCTGTATTTACATCCTGTGAATATAAAGAATGGGTAACAACTAATAGAAGGAAAAGTGATACGAATGATTTGTGTCTTTTAGAAAAGGGACTACGATTCAATTTTATTCCTTCAGAATCAAATAAACGAATTCATTTCAGAATGAGTATATAAAAACTATTTAAGATTAGTACTGTATCAAACGTTTATTATTTTTTATAGTTCCTTCTCTTGTATTAAACAAAATAGTATAACAAGATATTTATTGATAAAATTCCTTTCAATATAATTAATATTTACATTTAAAAAAACTAAATTATGTTGACGAAGATCAAAATCTCAAATGAAATGATTTTTAACATGTTTGTGTCTATCGATGTTATAAAAGGAACGTTGAAGGAAATTTGGAATTGTCCAAGATGAAATTCACCAATAAAAATGTATTGATAACAGGGGCCTCATCAGGTATCGGATACGCGCTTGCTTTGGAATTAGCCAATCGGGGGGCAAATCTGATTGTGACCGCACGAAGAAAAGATCGATTACAAAATTTAGTTGCACTCATAGAAGATAATGGTGGACATGCACAGTCAATTATAACGGATGTAAAAAAAGAGAGTGATCTCCAACAGGCTGTCACTCGTGCACATCAAACATATGGACCGATCGACATTGTCATTGCCAATGCGGCTATTCCCATGCATGGAAATTTTGATGAATTATCTACCGACAATTTCAAACAAATCTTTGAAACGAATGTTTTCGGTGTACTCAACACTGTTTATGCATGTTTAGATGATTTAAAGAAAAGTCAGGGTTCATTGGTTATCATCTCAAGTGTGATGGGTTATATGGCAACTCCCGGAACATCAGCCTATTCAATGAGCAAGTTTGCTGTTCGTGCGTTTGCTGAGACCGTTCACAGTGAGCTGGCAAAACACGGAATCAAGGTCATTCTTATTAATCCAGGGTTTGTTGAATCAGAGATTCGCCTGGTGGATAATCGAGGGAGTTATAACCCGAATCGTAAAGACTGGGTTCCTTCCTTTCTTGTGATGCGAGCCGAAAAGGCGGCCAGGATAATCGCTAAAGCGATTTACAGGGGTAAAAGAGAAAAATTTATTGGGTTTTACGGATATCTTGGTTACTGGTTCAGGCAATATTTACCGTGGCTTTATTTTGCGTTGATAAATGTGGGAAACCGTATAGTTAGAAGTGGTAATCAAAAGTAAAAATACACGATAGTCATCTCGAAGAGATCTATTTGATTATTTATAAAATTTATGACTGAATGTCATTCCGTAGGAATCTACGTAAGTTTAAGAAATATATTATGTATTAGCACAGTTGTGCTTAATAAACAAAAATGATCATACGATTAATAATTTTTTAAAACAAGAAAATTCAGTTGAGGATTCTTATCCTTAATTAATTTCAGTTTATTATTCCTACTCATTTTTTTTATTTCTTTCTCACGAAGAATCGCTTGGTTAATATCTATAAAATGTTCATAGTATAAAAATTTATAGCAATAATATCTCCCTGCAAATGTTCGATGATCACCTCGATTCATAAAATGTTCAATTTCTCTTCGAGATGACAGTTGTGATGTTTATTCGTACCGGAGCGCATCCACCGGTTCGATGGAAGCCGCTTTACGGGCAGGAAAAAGACCGGCTATCAATCCGATTGCGCTTAACAGCAAAATAGAAACTGCAAGGACCGACCCTGAGAGCAGAGGTCTACCCAGGAAAGTCATTGCCCCGCCTTCAGCAGGAAGCATCCAGACCAATTTAATTAATCCAACCGAAATCAGAAGCCCAAAAAAGCCACCAATAAAAGCGATCAATAATGATTCGAATATGAACTGAAAAATGATATAACTTTTCTTCGCACCGACTGCGCGTTTAATTCCGATTTCTCTGGTTCGTTCTTTTGCAACAACAAACATGATATTGGCAACACCCACTCCGGCAATAATCAGTGACATCGAGCCAATCACAGCCAGAAAGATATTTAGTCCCCGAAAAACTTTTGCCCCTTGCTGCTCATTTTCAATGAAATTCCACATGGGAACCGCCCGTTCATCCGTTGGATCAAAATTATATTTTTTTGCCAAAACACGTCTCACTTCCTGTTCCACATACATCCCATATTCAACCCGTGTCGGTTTGACGATCAGTTCATCGAGATATGGATCACCATAGATACTTTCAAATGTCGTGAATGGAATAATAGCACGTTCATCATCGGGACCGTTATTCATCGAGGTCTGCAGTTTTTTAGGCATTGTTCCCACGACCGTAAAAGGTATTCCATCTATTTTTACGATCTCCCCATAAGGATCCGGCCGCCCAAACAGTTCTTTCGCAATATCTCCCCCGAGGAAAACAACTCTTTTTCTCTCTTTTAAGTCTTTTCCATTTAAAAATCTCCCCCCGGCTCCATGAAAGGTCCTTCGCAGAAATTCAAATTCCGGATAAACACCTTCCATATAGGTAGAAGATACTTTATCCCCTACCCTTAGGCGTGCCCGGCGTCCTAATCCAGGAACAGCAAATGCAACCTGGGGTATATTTTTTCTAATCACGTCACAATCTTCAGTCCTTAACCAGATTCTTCGACCAACGGGCAGGCCCTCCCATTTCTTAGTTGTCTGTCCACCATAAACGCGGATGATTCTGTCACCGGCGTTCAGTAATCCTTCGCGCATTCGAAATGAAAGCCCTTCGCCAAAGGCCATCAAAAGGGTAACCGCCAGGACTCCCCAGGTGATTGCAACCATCGTCAAGAATGCTCTTGTCTTCTGTAATTTTATATCTTCAATAAATTCCCGTATCAGCATCAATATATTCATAATATACAATTCCTTTACATAAGTCAGAATCTGAGACAGTCTATCACATTCAACTTTGATGCCCGACGTGCCGGAAAAAAACCAGCAAGAAAACCTATCAGGGATATAACAACAACCGTTACAATAGCGACCATTAGATTCAGTTCGGGTACCCCAATAGCCTCACGTAAATCTCCACTTGGGATTGCGGCAATCAATTCAATCAGACCCACCGCCAGCAGAAAACCGAAGAATGCCCCGATGCCAATAACAACAAATGCTTCAAAAATAAACTGACCAAAAATATGACGACCTTTTGCACCAACTGAACGTCGAATGCCAATCTCCCGCGTTCTCTCCTGTACCACCACATACATAATATTTGCTAATCCGATCCCACCAACAATTAGTGTGATAATGCCAATTAATCCCATGAATCCCGTAAAACCAAGAGAAAAATTGACAATAAATTTGTCGAATTCAGTCGTGTCCCATATTCCCAAGGTCTCTTTATCGCTTGGATCGAACCTGAATTTTTTACCAAGTGCCGTATAAACTTTTTGACGAACCAAACCATTTATTTGAGGATCTTCAATCTGATAAACAAAATTACTGACATACCGATAACCGACAATCGATTTAAACGTCGTATATGGAATGAAGGCTCGGTCGCGATCTCGGGAATTATAGGAAGAATTTTGAGTTTTTGGTTTCATGACACCAACGATCAGAAATGGTGTTTCCCCAATATGTACATATTTTCCGATCACATCTACGTTCTCCCCGAAAAGCAGATCACGCAACCTGTTCCCAATGAAAACCACGCGACGTTTATGTTCAATATCCAAATCATTGAGCCATCTGCCGCCGGGCTCCGGCCATATATTTCGCATCACACCAAATTCCGGTAAAATACCAGTTAAATTAAGCCGATTTACTTTATCAAGGACCCGTATTGGCCATCTCCACGTACTATACTCAGGACTTATTCGTCTTATTTCCTTCACTTCGGATCTCAAATATTCGATATCCTGATCGGTCAATCTTATGCTGCGGTCGCGGCCATATCCTTCAAATGGTATACTGGTTCTTCCGGGCCATACAATAGCAATACCTTCGCCTATTCCGTGCATATTTTTACTAATCTGTTTTCCCAATCCAACCCCAAATGCCAGCAGAAGGATGACTGTCATTGTTCCCCAGACGATACCAAACATGGTCATTGCCGTTCGTGCTTTGTATTGCCCGAGGTCGCGCAGGATTTCTTTTAAATTTTCATATAAATTCCGGATCATTTGTGCCTTAACTCATATTCTTTTTAAACCACGGAGTGCACAAAGATCACAGAGGATTTTTTTATTTTTTCATCTCGAAGAGATCTTTGCAGTTGCTGGTATAGCTATCGACAAAAGCATAGATCCCTTCGGGATGACTTATGTAGACTAAACTTCGTATCCTCTGTGCTCTTTGTGCCTTCTTTTTATCTTTGTGTTCATGTTTTTACGTTATCTCCTGGACTTCTTTTTCAAGGACCTCCTGTTCTTCTTCGAGGCCTTCTAATACTTCGATATTGATCGCATCGCTGAGACCTGTTTTAATATAAATTTCTTCAGTCTTCTCTGGCCCGGCTGGTATTTCCACAAATGCAGAATCATTTCTGAATGTGACGACCCGTTCAGGTATTGAAAGGACACTATCCCGTTTAGCAATAATGATATTGGCATTTGCCGAAAAACCGGCACGTAACACTTCATCTCCAATTTTATCGATCTTTATTTCTACAGGAAAAACTGTGGTATTATCTTCTTTCTTCGCTTTTAAAGAAATAAGGATCACATGTCCCTCTATCTCCGCATTCGGCAGAGCACCAACCTGAAGTTCACATTCCATTCCCTCCTTGATTTTCCCGACATCAATTTCATCAACGGTACCTTTAAAGATGAGATCATTCATATCTGCCATACGCATGATGGCCGTTCCGGGCTGATAGGACGTGAGGGGAACAACCGGATCGCCCAGATTCACATTTTTTTCGAGGATAAAACCTGTCAGTGGAGATTTTACAACCGTTTCAATACTTGTATCAGCAATCTTCACTTTACCTTTTTCAATCAGTTCTAATTTTTCTTTGGATATCTGGTGGCGCAATTTTGCTTCTTCATATTGACGAGACAAGACCTCATATTTCTGGTCAGATATCAATCCTTTCGCCAGAAGTTGTTTATCCCGTTCCAGTTCTTTACTCAGTGTTTCCATTTCAATGCTGGCCATCTCTACGTCCCGTTTTCCCTGAGCCAACTCGAGGGGAGTTGGATCGGGTTTTACTTCGAGTAATGGATCCCCCGCCCGCACAAAGTCACCAACATCGGCAAAAAGTTTACCGACAACGCCAGACACCTTTGATTTCACATCAATCTCTGTTACAGGTTCAATGGAACCGACAGCCAGTGCTTTTTCAACGATATTTTGCCGGGATGCTTTTACTTTTTCACGCCCATTTTCCTCTTCATTGTTACCGGATGAAATTGCCACAGCGGCAATAACGACAATGACAAGAATGATTATTATCCAGATTATCCTTTTTTTTGATTTTTTCTTCATTGAATTCACTCCTCCACACCAGATATAAAAACAGAATAAAAAAAATCTTTTTTTGTAATAGAGACAACTCGGCAAGCCGTCTCTACTATTTAAAATTTCTATCGACCTGCTTTATATACGGTTATTTAGAATATTTGTTACCTGAAATTTTTCACAATCTTTGCCGGTGTTAAATAAGTTTTACACTTTTTACTATTAGACACCTTTTATGAGAAAAAGTTATCTAGAATAAGGAAGGAATGTAGTTTAAATCTTGGTATTCTTTACGCTCTTTGCAGTTTATTTTTCTTCACGGTTTACAGAATCAAGAGAAAAGGCAGGTAAACATACCGCTATATATTCTGCGCCTCCCGGTTCAGGCGTACTATACTGAATTTTTTCCCCTTTTCTTGAGATAAACGCTTCACCCGCCCTGATAACAAATATGTTCTCTGCCGTTTTAATGTGCACACAGCCTTTTAGAACGATCGTATATTCGTCAAATTCAGGTGTTTGTGCCGGTTCTTCCCATCCTGCGGGACTTTGCATTTTGGCAACGCTCACCTCAGAGGTTCCAGAATTGACATGACCAATAAATTCATCTATAATCTTTACTTTATTTCCGGCGGATTTTATCCGTGAGGGTTTTTTTATATGTATCGCCATCATCGACTCCAAATTTATTCGCTATTTGATAAAAGTCTTTATATCGGCACAGCTAATACTTTTTATTCAAACTCAACAATCGCCTTCATCACGCCATCGCTATAGTTTTCTACCAGTTCAAAGCCTTCTTGTATATTGTTTATATTGTACTTATGTGTGATAAAACCATCCAAATTTATTTGACCATTTGCAACAAGTTTCAGTGTCTCCTCGACCTTTTCATTTTGACGCCGGACGTTCTGTACGCTGATTTCCTTTCTTCTCATATTATGCGCATCAAATTTTATAAAGTCTTCCTCAGGAATTCCGATAACAATCAATTGTCCCCCCGGTTTTAGGAGGCTGATGGCCTGATTGATCGCCTCCT
>WOR8_10006283_pt1 | contig 11426 bp, 9 predicted proteins | sample DeeMarSeWOR38_10_FD_19890 | JGI IMG/M metagenome (IMG submission 19890)
ACTGCCAGCTCTTCAAGGTGCTCAGCCCTAAAGACGTTTACTGGGAGACGGCAGACGCTCAACGTTACTTCTTCGGGAACTTTGACGACATGATCTCCATCGCCCGTTACAGGATGTGCTCGGTTTTCCTAAACGCCCTCCAATGGAAGAAAGACGTCGCTCATCTTCTCGACCGGATGGACCACTACATCGTCTACGTGTCTTCCATCACCGAGAGCGCAATGTGGGAACTCGACCAACTCGACACTGACGACCGCCGTGCTCGCGTTACCGTAGTCTTCGATGACGAGGCCATCCACAACAAGGAAATGCAGCTGGGCTTGCGCGATCGGATGCAGGATGAGTACGGTGAAAAACTCATCTGGTCCAAAAAGGGCGCACCTCCCGCGCGGACTGTGAGCGAGTTGCGCGAACAGCTCTCACGTAAATTCCTGGTGACCACGCCCGAAGCTTTCGAGAAGGATATTGAGGAGCACCGTTACCGCATCGATCAAAGTTCGGCTCCCCTTGCTTCCGGAGAGCGCGAGACCTGGCTCGAATTCCGCTTCCACCCCTCGCTCGATGACGCCCGGTTGAAGACTCTGCGCGACTTCTCGGCCGAGGTTGATACCCACATCGCATACTGGACAGGCGACCGCGGGATCGACTGCCTACCGCTCTTCCTCAACCTCGTTCAGCTTCGGATCTTCATGACCCTTTTGATGGGAGAGCATCACGAGACCGGCCGCGCCCTGGCTGCCTATGCCGCTGTCACGCAGGGAGCGCACGATTACTACGCAGCCCCAGGCGATAAGGTGGGCGCGCTGTCACAAGAGGGGCGCGAGCGTCATCTGGACATGCTCTCCGATCACCTCGACATGGCGCGCCATATCGGCTGGTGCATGCTCTCCTTCGGCAAGAGCCACCAGTTCGATGACTTCCGTGCCGTCGCCCGAAGCGCTTTCGACGCCGCATTCGACCGAACAAAAACCGCCGTCGACCGTTTTTTCACCAGCGTGACCGCTCGCCATAAAGATGCAGGTTCAAGACGGCCATAACTAAATAACTCAATTTTTTACGGTCAGGGAAAGAAAGGTAGCATTCAAACGAGGCAAGCAATTGGGTAGGCAGCCGGTGACAAAGGACAGAAAAGACAGCATAAACATTACCCAACCCTGCATTCCAGAGGATTGGCCTAAAATCAGGTCTTTCGCTGATTTCGGTGTTATGCGGATAGATGATTCGTAGTTAAAGGTTAGATAATTTAGTGCCGTGAATATCTGCACCTCGTATAGACGTTGCGATACCGAAGACGTTGCAAGAGACTTGTCGGACCGGTTTCCAGGAGCAGGCTTCAAACCAATGCCGGCGAAAAAAAGCTAAAATTCTTTTGATCCATTTGATATCTGTAAAATTGCCAAAGTTGCGGTATTCTCAATTATCAAAAGTTTAAGTTGCAACTGGATGCTAGCAAGATATTCACAGTCAAATTTGCTTCATTATTCGTATATTTATATGAGATAATATAAAATTATAAATGCTATATCCAGAAGATGCAAATTAATAAAATTTACTCAATCAATTGCTTGGCTGCGCTCGGCGCAGAAAACTTTTTTGTTTGGGTTATTCGTGTAACGGATTGGTAAAACAATCCTTGATTAAGATCTTTTTTAGAATTTCATCGATATGCGTAACTGTTTAATATTAATGCCATTCAGAGACCACCTCGAATCGCACTTCGCGCTTATTAAACAGTGCTGCGAGCGGCTTGGTTTAGAGCCGAACCGTGTAGATACATACGGTTTCTCCGGGAATATACTCCAGGGCATTTCTAAAGCTCTTTCAAAAGCAGATTTAATTGTTGCAGACCTTAGTTCCGATAACCCCGATGTCAAGAACGAATCCGCTAATCCCAATGTCATGTATGAGTTGGCTATTGCACATTGCCTTGGAAAAAAGGTGATGCTTATCACGAATGACAGGAATACTGTTCCATTTGATGTTATGACATACCGTGTGGAGCTAATCGATCCGGCTTCAAATAACCAGTTGGAGCGGCTGTGCCAGGCTATGCAGCTTATCTTAGATGCAACATATATTGTTGGGCCGCTCGGAGGCACAGTGGTTTTCGGACAAAATCTTTTCTTTCGACGCCTCGCCGCTTTTCTTATTGATGTATTCGCAGCCTTGCTTGTATTGCTCTTGATTATTTATATGGCTAATTCATTGCCTGCTTATACCGATACCAAATTATTTCTAACTAATTTATTATCAGCTGTATCCGATGCCAAGAGCTTGGGTCTATCAATTCTCATATATATGTTAAATGCGGTAGTGAGCACCTGCACTCTTGGTGGTACAATCGGCCAGCGGTTATTCCGGATTAAAGTGGTAACTATGGATGGCGATCGCCTCAGCTTTTTGCGCGCGCTAGGCCGCATTATGCTTGCTATCTTTCTTGGAGCGTGCACTTATGGAATTGGGTTTCTTTGGAGTTTGCGACGACCTTCCTTCAGAACTTTTCATGATGCCTCGTCGCAAACCATGGTCGTAAAGGTTTCTAAACCAGAGACAGCTCAATCGAAATAATCCTTGACCGGTGTTTTGCATGGGGAGTTATATAGAGTTTATCGCTCTATATGTTACCTGGACGATCGATCTTGAAGGTCCATCACCCCAGTTAATTAATGGCCCTGCAAACGACCCTGACCTGACGATTACGATCTCTGAAAGGGCTATGTATGATGTACTCTCAGGTTCCTTTGATGCAAAGGCGGCTGTTGCGGACGGGGAGATCGAGATTTCAGGAGACCGCAAGCTTCTAAAAAATTTCTCGGTACTATTTTGAGGTTTAAGGGCCTCTGCACGGCGAATTTGAAAGATACGCGCCAAATATGAGATAATCACAATGCATGACAATTAGTTTTATTTCGGTTATCTGACGATCATGAAAAAATAAAAATTTTTTATTGGTTCAATATACAAACTCCAGCACTCAACAAAAAATGCGTATGGCGTAGCGGAAAAGGAGGAAGAGAAGATGACAGGTCAATATTTAAAAAACTTCCTGTTTCTAAGCTTTTTTTTAATTATAATGTTATCTGGCTGTGCAACCATTCCCCCAGAGGCACCGGAATTATCATCAGAGTTAGGCAACAGAATATCAAACATTCAAGATGCGAACCTTACACTTCTGCACCGATTTTTTGATTTAAAAAGAAATGAAGTTGATCGCTTCGTCCAGGAAGAATGGACGCCCGTTTTTGCCGAAGAGGTGTTCTCTAATCCTAAAATGAAGAGTGCTTGGAACACGATCGTAAAGGAGAACAATCCGACAGAAAACATGAAATTTCTCATCGAAACCGGCCCGCGCTTACAGAAAAGAATAAACCAAAAACGTCTTGAATTAATCAAGCCGCTAGATGAAATCGAAAAGCGGCTTGAACAGAATATCCGGGATCAATATTCAGAAGCGCTTGCAACAAACAACTCAATTACCAGCTTACTTTTCTCTGCTTCAAAGGTTGTTGAAAATCGTAATAGATTTTTACAGAAAGTTGGTATTACCGACAACCAGATAACAGCAGTTATAGATAGTGTTAACGATGTTGTTGCAGATTTATTAGCAGGAGAGAAAACGGTCGAGGAAAAAATAGATAAAACTGAAAAATACATTAACGAATTGCGGGAATTAAGAGACTCATTTAACAAGAAAAAGGAGGAATAAAAATGCCAGTTAATTGGGATGAATTCGAGCGTGATATTGATTCGATTATTGAAGAGGGAGTAGTCAAAACCGATGAAAAGCTTGCATCAAGAGTGTCGTCTGTCACTCGGATGACAGATGATGAAATAAAAGATATTTTTCCTGAGCCGGGAGACCTTTTGAAACTAGCCAGTCTGATGAAAATTGTCAAATCTGCCGATGATCGCAACACGAAGATCAACAATATTGTTGCACGTGCAGAAGAATTTGGGGAAATAGCCCTTAGACTTCTTGAAAAATCATCATTGTTTTCGGTCTAACCACCGTTTGAAGGTCGAGAGGTTGCCGGCCGATAGGTGGCTCGCAGCTTATCTAATTCAGGCCGATTCACATATTTTTGGTCTTTCCTCGAGGTGAGGTATGCTCGTTTGATTGCAACGGCTATCGCATAAAGATATGCTTTAGTTGCAGATCACAGATCAATAATTTCAATCAGGGAGGAATATCATGAGTGTGTGGGGAAATCTAGCTAATCGTTATGAAGGCAAAGAAAATGAAAAGCACAGACTTTTGGCGCTGGACGGCGGAGGGATCAGAGGCATTCTAACACTAGAGATTTTGGTTCGAATAGAAGAAATGCTGGCAGAAGCTACCAGCGAAGGCTCCAACTTCAGACTTTGTCATTTTTTTGATTATATCGGCGGTACCAGTACAGGGGCCATTATTGCCGCTGGGCTTGCTATAGGCAAGACCGCCAAAGAGTTACTCGAATTCTACGGTAGTACTGGCCCGGCAATGTTCGACAAGCAGTTCATCCTGAAACGGTGGCATGCTATGTACAAGTCGGAACCACTAAAGAAAGAGCTTCAAGAGTACTTTGGGGCTGACACGACCTTAAGGCCGGATAACCTAAAATGCCTTTTGCTTGTGGTCACCCGCAACCGAACAACTGATTCTCCCTGGCCGATCAGCAGCAACCCTCAGGCAAAATACAACGATACATCACGGTTGGACTGTAACCTCAATATTCCCCTGTGGCAGATTGTACGAGCCAGCACTGCTGCGCCGGTATTCTTTCCGCCCGAGGTGATTCAGTGGGATCCGAAAAATGAAGAAAGAAAATTCGTATTTGTAGACGGTGGAATGACACCTTACAACAACCCAGCATTTCTGCTTTATCGGATGGCCACAGCTTCGGGATACAAACTGAATTGGGCGAACGGTGAGGATAAACTGCTTCTAATCTCTGTCGGAACAGGAGCAGCCGCAACTGAGGAAGATGATTTAAATGATCCCAGCCGTGGATTATTCGAAAATGTCGCAGGAATTCCCAAGGCCTTAATGTATGGCGCAATGGTTGATCAGGATACCAATTGCCGTCTCCTTGGCCATTGTGTGAACGGCACACTATTGGATCGTGAGATTGGCGATATGATTCCGCGCACCTCTGATGGAGCTGTAATTACTTACAGGGAGAATCTCGGCCGTCAGTTTCTATATGCCCGCTACAATGCGGATCTCAGCCGTGTGGGTTTGGATGAATTGGGATTTAAAGATATCAAGTCCAAGAGAGTCCAGAAACTGGACTCAATTAGGTACATTGACGATCTTCGCCGCATTGGTAAGAAGGTGGCAGAAGAGGTAAAACTAGATCATTTCGGCGATTTTATTTCCTAAGGAGACAAGCGATGAGTGCCACCTATGTTTTTATTGTCCGTCCTTTTGGTACTAAAAAAGGCATCGATTTTGATCGGGTCGAAAAAGAACTGATTCGCCCGGCTCTTGATGAGGCAGGGTTCTGGGGTGGAACAACGACCACTTTCATCCAGCAGGGAAACATCCGCAAGGACATGTTTGAACAATTGTTAATCGCAGATCTAGTCGTAGCGGATATTTCCATACACAATGCTAATGTTTTTTACGAACTGGGTATTCGCCATGCCTTGCGGGATAGGCACACCTTTCTGATCAAATCCGAAGGAGACGAAGTCCCTTTTGATCTTAAAACTGATCGTTATATGGAATACGATGCAAAAAAACCGGCTGCAAAGCGGCCTGATCTGGTTAAAGCCCTCAAGAAAACCCGTGAATTGCAAAAAAAAGACAGCCCGGTTTTTGAGCTCCTGCCAGATTTGGAGCCTGTTGATCGAATCAAATTCCTTATGGTTCCGCTAGATTTTCGCGAGGAAGTAGAGCGGGCCAGATCTGCAAAGAAATGTGGTGATCTTCAACTAATGTCAGCGGAGCTTGATGGTTTAGCCTGGGAAACGAGTGGGCTCCGAATGATTGGAGATGCTCAGGTTAAGCTTAAGGATTGGAAGGGAGCGGAAGCAACCTGGGAAGCTGTGCGGAAACATGAAGATATGGATTTAGAAGCGAATACGATTTTGGGAACCATTTATCAACGACTGGATGATCTTGTAAAATCGGACCAAGCTCTGGCACGTGCCATTCAGAATAAAAACGCGTCCAGTTGGGATCGAGCTGAAATCAGGGCTCTCATGGCACGAAATGCAAAGACATTGTGGCGAAACGACTGGAGCAAAATAGAGGAAATCAATGCTTTGCAGAAGGTAGCTTTAACATCTCCATATCTAAATAAATCTTTCAAACTGTATCGAAAAGGCTTCACTGAAGACCGCAATCATTTTTACTCGGGCCTTAATGCGCTTGCCATGGTGACCATCATTACCGAGCTGGCAAATGTCCACCCTGAAATTTGGAAGGAAGATTTTGATTCTGATGATGAGGCCACCTTACAACTTCGGAAGCTTCAGAAACGACGCGCAGAACTTGCCGCTGGTGTTAAACTGGCCATCGAATCGAAGCAGATCGCTTTGGCTCGCGAGGACCAAACCGATCTCTGGGCCGAAATTAGCGCTGCGGACTTATTTCTGCTAAGCTCCAGAAAGCCCAATCGGGTTGGACGCGTTTACAATAAGGCCCTTGCAAGCGCCCCGGACTTCGCGCGTGACTCGGCGCGTGATCAGATTCGACTTTACCAGTCTCTTGGAATTCTTACCGAAAATACTCAGGCGGCGCTCGATAACATTCGAGACGATGTGCACAAGGAAGAAAAACCGGAGGAAGCGCCGCGGGTCATACTTTTTACGGGGCACCGGATTGATGCTGAAGGAAGAGAAATGCCCCGCTTCCCGCCTGATAGGGAGGATCAGGCGCGGGCCATGATCGTGGAGGCTGTATCTAAGGAGAAAGAGAAAACAAAAGAAAAACTCCTTGGCATCTCCGGCGGGGCATCCGGTGGCGACATTCTTTTCCATGAAGTTTGCGAGGAACTGGATATACCCACCAAGATGTATCTTGCGCTCCCAAAAAATGAGTACATTAAAGCATCGGTCGCTGACGGTGGCCCCAACTGGGTCGAGCGTTTCAAACGCCTCTTCAATCTCAAGCAACCTGAGATTCTGACCGAATCCGGCGAATTGCCGAAGTGGTTGCGTTCAAAGCCCGCCTACAGCATCTGGCAGCGCTCCAATCTTTGGATGCTCCATAACGCCCTATATATCGCGAATGACAATCTCACCTTGATTGCGCTTTGGAATGGTGAAGCAGGGGATGGCCCCGGAGGCACTGAAGACATGGTCAAGCGAGCCCAAGATCGTGGCGCAACATTCATCCATCTTGACGCCCACAAACTGATTAGCGGAAACAAATAATGCTATGAAACTCTAACGACTTTAATTTGCCATTTAATTTTTACAGAATCTCAAGACAAACCCCTTGAGGAGGTGAAATTATGACGCTCGAGTACGTGGATACCATTCTTGCTTTCACGGTGGTCATGCTTTTACTTAGCCTGCTGATTACGGTGCTGGTGCAATTAGTGATTTCAATTTTTAACTTAAGAGGTGGAAGTCTGCTCTGGGGAGTTGAGCAAATCTTGAAATCCTGTCCGGAGCTTCAGAACCACTCTAAGACTATCGCCAAAAAAATTCTCAAACACAGGTCGATTTGTCCGGGCAGACGTCTGGCAAAAGCGATTGGCTCAGAAGAGCTGAAGGCCATTCTATCGGACGTGTATGAAGACCTAAAAGGACAGGCTAGTAAAAAGGATAACAATAGCAGCGCGTTAGAGACTGAAGAAATTTTTAATGCGCTTAATAAAGTTCTTCCCGGCGAAGTCGATAAGGAAGATAAAGACTCTATTGAAGCGCTGTTAACACAGTTTGAAGAACTTTTCCCGGAGGAGGCCAAAAAGATAGAAGTTGCTGCGCGCTTCGTCGAGAAGAAAACCTCAGGTCTATTGCTCAAAATTGACACATGGTTTGAGACGGTCATGCGCCGCACCACTGAACGGTTCACCATGATGACCCGAATCTGGACGGTGGTCTTTGCCGTTATTGTCGCGATTGCGTTTAATGTCGATTCCCGAAAGCTTTTGCTGGATCTTTCCACTGATGCTGGTTTGCGAGAAACCCTAGCCTCCAGTGCCAGCCAGGTACTTGGCAAAGCTGAAACCGTTTTAAATGTGGAGCCAATTGCTACCAAAGCACTGATAACTATAAAAGACCAATTTCCTGAAAATATCCGTGAGAATATCCCCGAGCAAATAACTAATCTAGAAGACGGTGCGGAGTGGCTCAAGAAACACGTTAAGGACCCGGACCAACAAAAGAAGTTGCAGGGCATCTACCGCGCTGAGTATGACAAATTGGCACGCGAACGTCTGGGTACTGTAGTGGAACAGGCAAAAGGTTTAAAAGCGGATTTGGAAGAAGCCCGGTTAACTATCGGGCCGGGTAAATGGCCGTGGCAGAATTGGCGTGGTTGGCCTCATCTTTTTGGTTTGCTGATGACTATTGCATTTCTTAGCCTTGGCGCTCCCTTTTGGTTTAACGTGCTTCGCGGCATATCAAATCTACGTCCTCTCCTGGCAGGAAAAGTCGATCCATCCAAACAAGAGGCCAACGCTTAAAGCTGCTTGAGGAGCGATCATCAATGATGTTTGGAATCGGATTGAGATAAATAGTTGAAAGTAATAGTAATGTGGAATCCAATAGATGATTTTTGCCTACAATTTTTTCTAAAATGGCTATAAGAACATCGAAAAAATTGCCATCGGGACGAGCATTTATCTCCTATGCCTATCAGGATGAAGAGGCATTGGAGCAGCTAAATAACGTCTTACAGACGTATTCGGTTACACCAAAGCCTTTCCCTCCGATTAATGTTGCTCCATCGGAGATGATAAGCAACGAACTTATCGATTCAATCATGGACTGTCGATCGCTCATCTACATCGACACACCTAACGCCCAGGGTTCGCGCTGGGTAACTCTGGAAAGAGAATACGCCCGTCGCAGTGGCAAGCCGGTATTTTTGTATAATCCCGAGACTGCCCTAATTGAATTGGACGAAAGGCCCCCTTTAGACCTACCGGTTTTCCCCAGCTATACTAGAGAAGATAAAGAGAAAGTCGATTGGATCATCAAATTCATGAGAGAAGAAAGATTCTTCGATATCTTTCTTGAATCTCAAGACCTCACGGCTGGAGATAGTTGGATAAAAAAAATTGAATCAGCGATGTACGATCGTCTTAAACGGGGCGGGTATACAGTTTTATTTTGGTCATCGAAAGCTGCCCAGAGCAAATGGGTACAGAAAGAGGTTGAGGCAAGTCTTACTGATTTTCCCAGGCAGGTTTTTGTTTCGCTCCTTGAAGATGTTGATCCACCATTGGCGTTAATGGAAAAACAGGCACTCCGGCTGTATGGAGAGGGCCCTTACGGATTGGATTATCGTCGAGTAGATGATCTGATAGTTTATTTGTACTGGTTCATGCAGGAACAAGTTAGTATTAAGGGCGAGTTATAGTAAGCCATACATCCCATGAAGACAACATTTTTCTTCGTTGCACTGCTGATGACTATTTTTCGATTAATTCCTGAGGAGGTGAATAGAGATGACTCAAAAATGCATAAAAATTCTTATTGCAGGAGGGTTTGACCGTGAAGATCCTAATGCACTCGACCGGCCTGTTACAGACTTGGTTGCCTTCGGCCAGGAGTTGGCTCGTGAGATCTTGAGACAGGGTCACAAGCTATTGACAGGGGCTCAGACGGAACTTGACAAAGAGATCGCCGGAGCCGCAATGGCGTTGGTTCTAAAGAAAGAAGGGGAACAACCCGAACCGAGAGTTATCAGCTACGTGCCAAGGGGAAAGACACCGGTGCATGATCATGGCGTTATCATTCAATCAGATTTGTCTGATTGGGATATCGGAGGTTTGGAGCCAACGGCACCGGAAGTGATTCGCTATTCAGACGTGGTGATCCTGCTTGGCGGCTTTGCTGGAACACTTCAAGCTGCCAATTGGGCTCGCCTGTCACGGAAGCCAATACTTCCCTTTGCGTCTTTTGGCGGCACAGCCAAGGATGTGTATACCATTGAATCAAGACGCTTCGAGGAGGTATACGCTGCCAGCATTCAGCGACTTGAATACGAACAGGTTTTGAAATCCGTCTCGAAAGACTGGGAGAAGCTCGCAAAGAGCACCGTTGGATTAGCCGAAAAGGTTATAACGACTCCATCGGTATTTGTTATCATGTCTTTTGCCGAGACAGGTCAATATAAGGATCTATATGCATCTATCCAGCGAGTCTGTGAAAAGTACGACTACGATGCGCTGCGTGTAGACGAGTCGAATCTGCTGAAACGGATCATTCCGGAAATCATGCGTCAGGTCCGTCAAAGCGCATTTGTGGTGGCGGATGTTACAGAAGCCAAGCCAAACGTCTTCTATGAACTGGGCTTTGCTGATGGTTTAGGAAAGGAGGTAATCCTGACTGCTAAAGCCGGCACTAAACTGCCATTCGATATTCAGGATATTCCTGTTCTTTTCTGGGAGAGTTTTGTAGAATTTGAGGAGCAACTTGAGAAGCGTGTAGCTCAAATTGGCCAGTGGCAGGGAAGAGCCTGATAGGAAAAGGCCAGGTATCAACCCGTTGCAGCACCGCCAAAACGCAAGCATTCTCGCTTGTAAAAAAAACCAGGTTATTCGGGAAGTGGAGGCTGGGTCGCAAAAGGCACTTAGATTAACTCTAAGTGCCTTAAAATTTGGTGCCGAAGGCTGGAACTATAGAATTATTTATGATATCAAACGCTTAAAAAGAATCAAAGCGGTATTAAGCGAGTTTTTGTACTGTCTTGGCTGCATATTCGCCTATCAATTGAATATTTATGCTGATAAAAGTCTTAGGTAAATTTTATTCAACAATTTGTTTCGGATTTTTTCAGTGCTCTTATTTTATCTCTTGTTTGCATTCAAGTTTGCATCAAATTTAAGCGCATTCCAAGTATTATCCTTCTCTATAAAATATTTATAATCCGCTTACTTAAAGGAATCTACATTGTTTCCTTCGTCTGTGTGGATATTTAGCAAATAAATTTTATCTCACTTATTAGGGCAGCATTTTTAAAATAATTCGGTATCATTCTAACAGTCTGTTTTTTATGTAAATTATTCAATTTTCTCCTTGACAAGCAACCACATTTTTGCCATACACTAATCCTCAGAAAAAAAGTTCTTATCATTCATTCATTTCACAAATTGCCCCCTAATAAGCACGTTCTTTCCATTTTAGTTCAAACACAATACACAAGAGGGGAATCACCATGAAAAACGACGAACAGTTCAGCATATATATGGCGTTGGATGGTCCGCATCTTGACGGGCTGATTGGCAGTGCCGGAATCATGAGATTTGATTGGCCGGAAAGGG
>WOR8_10009559_pt1 | contig 11424 bp, 8 predicted proteins | sample DeeMarSeWOR38_10_FD_19890 | JGI IMG/M metagenome (IMG submission 19890)
AATCGCTAAGGAAATGACCCCAGGAATGGTCAAGCCTTTGGATTGGTCAGTGGTTATTCCAATCAAAAGTGGTGTGGTTCTTGATATTATCACTCAAGTGATTGGGAAGAATGACCTCACTGCCTCAAAACTCTTAAAGGCATTTCACTATCGAACTTACCATAACTTGGGTGCATTTGGACAGATCTTCGATATGTTGGGCATGCCGCGCGAATCGCTTGAAATCATGATGGGGGTTGCTCCTCGAGGCGCAGGTAAACCAGCATTCCGACCAGGGCCTAAGTTTATTCGTTTGTTGCCTCGCGTTGTGCGTTTTGTTTGGGACAAGTGGACTTTTGCAAAAAAAATTGGGGAAGACTTTCCAAAATTACAGGTTGAAGCAAAGAAGTACTCATTAAATCCCCATCTTGAACAGAATGAACAGGCAATTATTAATATTATTGATGATCTTGTAGATCTAAATGCCAAAGTATCTTACAACACTATGTTATCAATAATGTTGATGCAGGTCTATAATGGCATATTCCGGTCCCAGCTAAAAAAGCTTGATATTGACCTGGACGATTTTGATCTCATTGAGGGGATGCAGGAGCTGAAGGCATACGATCCAAACGAAAAATTGGCTGTGCTCAATCGCATGTTTCATTCGCTAGACAAAAATTTGCAGGAACAGATAAAAAACGGTAATTACCAGACCTTAAAAACGCTCTCAGGGATAGAGGGCTTTCACAGCGGTGTGAATGAGTTTCTCGAAAAGTTTGGACATATGAGTGACCGAACTGGTGTTTTCGATACCGTTCCTTGGCGTGAGACGCCGGATCTGATGCTGGATTTGATTGTTGATTTCAAAAAACCAGATGAGAGCGGATGGCAAAAAAAACGCTATAAGGATCTTACGCTGAAGGGGATGCATGGTATGATGCTGAAAACTTTCTACCATCGGGCCCGGCAATTCCGTTTATTCAGGGAGATGTATAGCTCCTTATACACATATACATTGATGTTGTTCCGTGTTTACTATGTGGCAATTGGTGATCGCCTGGTAGAGCGCGATATGTTAGATTCCCGTGAGGATATTTACTATTTATATGATGAAGAGGTCCGTGCGTTTGCCACAGGTAAAGCCAGCGGAGCGGATTTCAAAGACCTAGTATCAGAACGGAAGCAGAAGATGGAACGCTGCGAGCATGCAATCCTCCCCCAGGTAATCTATGGGAACGAGCCGCCCCCAATCGTCATCCAGAGCGATAAAAAACTTGCTGGTACGCCCACCGCGCGGGGTTATTACACAGGCACCACAAAAGTAGTACGTGGAATCAACGATTTCAAAAAGCTTGTACAGGGTGATGTGCTGGTCATCCCCTATTCTGATGTGGGTTGGCTACCACTGTTTGCAAAGGCTGGCGCGGTGATTGCCGAATCTGGGGGGATGCTCTCACATAGCTCGATCATCGCGCGAGAATACGGGATTCCTGCGGTGGTTTCGGTCAATGGTGCACTCCAGCTGGTTGATGGTCTAAAGGTAAGCGTAGACGGTTACAGCGGAGAAGTGCATATTCATGATGAATACCAGGATGAGGTACAAGTTATAGCTGAAGTAAAACCAGATTCGATGGTATGAGGTGTTTATGTCTGTCTTAGAAGCAAAAGCATTACACAAACGATACGAAATGGGTAAGCATAGCGTTAATGCACTGGTGAAGGTAGACTTTGTCGTGCAAGAAGGGGAATTCGTAGCAATAATGGGGCCTTCCGGAAGTGGCAAATCTACTCTTTTGCATTTGATTGGTGGTTTGGATAAACCATCAGATGGAGAAGTGACCTTAGCCGGTCAACGTTTGTCGTTGATGAAAGATAAACAAAGCACGTTATTGCGAAGACGAAATGTTGGTTTTGTATTTCAGTTTTTCAATTTGTTGCCAACACTATCCGCTGAGGAAAATGTTCTCTTACCAGTAATTATTGATGGGAAAAATCCTCGTAAATATGAGGAAAGATTGACCAATGTTTTAGATTTAGTAGGCTTGCTAGACCGCCGAACTCATAAGCCAGATCAACTATCTGGTGGTGAACAACAACGTGTCGCAGTTGCCAGAGCTCTTATCACGCAACCTGCTATCTTGCTTGCGGATGAGCCAACGGGCAATCTGGACACCAAAACTGGTACCGCCATTATGAAATTGCTTCAGCGATCATGTGAAGAACTAAACCAAACAGTCATTGTTGTGACACATGATCCCAAAGCGGCAGCTTATGCTACTCGAATTATCTTTTTGCGCGATGCTACTCGAATTATCTTTTTGCGCGACGGTGATATTGTTGAAGAATTGCACCCAGGAAAAGATCAACCATTGCCGGAACGATTGCGAAGCATTATGAGCACCATGGAAAAGCTGGAATCCTGACATGCGTTTATTTCGTCTATTAACTTTGCGGGCTATGCGCTCGCGTTTCTTGAGGTTTGCACTGAGCACCTTTGGGATTGTCCTTGGTGTAGCAGGGATGCTGTCGATTCGAGCAACAAATCAAACTGCGCTGAACTCAATCCTGAGTCTGTTCGAGAGCACATCTGGCAGAGCAAAATTGACGATATCCAATGCGAGCGCTGATGAAAGCGGTTTTTCAGAAAAAACGCTCGATGAAGTGACTGATTTTCAGGGCGTGCTGGTTGCAGATCCGCTGGTGATTGAAAATACCGATCTAGCAGATAAAGAAGCCTCAGACCAACTTGATATCAGCTTCTTTGGCGCGAGCGGAGGAGGATTGCTTTTACACGGCATTGTCCCTCAATTAGAGATCCAAACCCGAGATTACACATTGATAGAAGGTCGGTTTCTCACTGAAGATTTAAAAAAGAGAGAGGTTGTCCTTGTCGAAACCTTTGCGGAAGATGAGGATATTCAGGTTGACGAGATTATAAAGATCATAACCCCTAACGGTACGAAAGAGCTCAAGGTAGTTGGTTTGATCGCACGAGAGGGACCCGGAAAGACCAACAATGGTTCTTTTGGTGTGATTCCTCTAGAAACAGCTCAAGATTTTTTCAATCGTTCAAATGATTTGGGCCAAATTGATATCGTACCGGTCAATCCAAATCCAAGCACTGACGAATTGTCTCAATTGCGAATGGCACTTCAACAGCAATTAGGTGAAGACTACGCAGTCACATACCCATCCGGCCAAGGGGAGCGGATGACTCAAATGCTGCAAAACTACCAGATAGGCTTAAATTTCATGAGCGGTATTGCTTTGTTCGTTGGCGCCTTTCTAATTTACAACGCGTTTGCAATGACAGTGATTGAGCGAACCCGTGAGTTTGGCATGTTACGAACAATTGGCATGACTCGCCGACAGATAATGAGTCAGGTTCTCGTTGAGGCTATTTTTTTGGGAACTCTAGGCTCGGTATTTGGTGTTGGGCTTGGAATATCGCTGGCAAGAGGATTAACGGCTCTGATGGAAACACTTATGAACCAGGAGTTAGGTGTCGTGCAGGTATCCATTGAGGATATGCTGTTTAGTGTTTCGATTGGTGTGGGGGTTACTTTAGCAGCTGCTTTGATCCCTGCCTTGCAAGCCGGCCGTATCTCCCCTATCGAGGCATTACGTGTTAGAGGAAAATCAAAAGAAGGTTGGCTGATCAGATTTGGATGGACCCTTGGGATCGTATTTCTGGGTGTCTCAATTGCATTGCTGATCATAAACCCATTTCCTTATGATGTGCAATTTCGCTTAGGAAGTGTTGCAGTATTCGGTTTATTTACAGGTGCAACATTGTTGATCCCTGTCACAGTGGGCATCTGGGAACTCGTTTCTCGCCCGGCTATGAAACTGCTTTATGGCTCTAGTGGCAGTCTTGGCAGTCGGAACGTGCAACGTTCGCGACTGCGTACCACTTTGACTGTTGCAGCTCTAATGGTTGGGGTGGCTATGGTGATTATGGTGCGAGGCATGACTGAGTCTTTTGCGGCTGACCTTCGTACTTGGATACAAGCGTATCTTGGTGGAGATATTTACGTTACCTCTACTGTCCGAATGCGCAGCGACCTGGAGCGACGGCTCAAAAGCGTTGATGGTGTATTTGAAGTTGCTCCACTACGCTATTTCGAAGTCGACTGGAGAACACCTGATGGGGATACCGAAACGATTAACTTCATGGCCTTTGATGTGGCCGCTTACTCGCGAGTAACCAATTTCGTGTTTAGCGGTGAGCAAGTTGACCCGCAACATGCTATCGAGCGATTGAGCGCAGGGAGGGCAGTTTTTGTTTCCACTGTATTAGCCGAGAGATACAATTTGGCACCCGGTCAAATAATAAGTTTAAAAACGCGCCGCGGCCTGAAAGATTTCGAGGTTGCTGGAGTTGTCGTAGATTTTTACAACCAGGGCATGGTGGTTCAGGGGAGTTGGGAGGATATGCGCCGGTACTTCAATATCCGGGATGCTAACACCCTCCTGGTGAAAGTCAATGAAAACAGTGCTGCTTCTTCTGTACAGGATTCAATTGATGGCAAATATGGTGATCGTTATCACTTGATTTTGATATCCAATGAGATGATACGCAGTCAAGTGCTAACTTTAATGGATCAGGCGTTCAGTATGTTCGATGTGATGGCGCTTATCTCAATCGTTGTTGGTTCACTAGGCGTTATAAATACTTTGACCATGAGTGTTATCGAACGAACTCGTGAAATAGGTATGCTGCGTGCAATTGGCACGACCAGATGGCAAATTGTCAGGATGGTGTTGGCAGAGGCAATGCTGATGGGGGTGATCGGTGGAGTCTTAGGACTTGCAACAGGTGTTGTTCTAGCTCGGATTCTCTTTATTGGGATGACGACCATGTCTGGCTATCGTCTTACCTTTATCTTGCCATCCGAAGGAGTTATAACCGCCTTTATTATTGCATTGATCGTCTCACAAGTAGCAGCGATTGCACCGGCGATACGTGCTGCCAGAACACAGATTTTGGAGGCCGTACACTACGAATAGATCGTTTGAGATAATTTCCATGTTTGTGGCAAGACAATGAATTTGCCATGATATACAGTTACCTTCATCTAAAGATAAGACTGTTTCCGAACAGTCTCTCTTATTTAACCCATAAGCACCACACGCAAAGTTCGCTCATTCGAAATATTCGCGATAAAATATCGTAATCAATACACTATCTGCGAGAAACTCATGACTCTTCCTACCAAAATTGTTGTCATTGGCGCGGGCAGCGCCTCCTTCGGTGAGAACACCCTTTCCGCCCTGCTTCGATCCAAGAAGCTGCGCGGCTCCACGCTGGCACTGGTTGACAGGAATGGCAACAGTCTGGATATTGTCCATCGCCTGGCAAACAGGCTGAACACAGAGTGGGATGCGAAGTTTACCATCAGCGCGCACACCCATCACAGGGATGCGCTCCAGGAGGCGGAGTTCGTTGTCTCAGCCATCGAAGTCGGACCACGTGAGGAACTGTGGAAGTCCGATTACGAAATCCCGCTCACAAACGGCCTGCGCCAGGCCTGCGCCGAGAACGGCAGCCCACATCAACTTCACCAACCCAATGATGCGCATCTGCGATGCCGTCAACCGCTACAGCCAGATTCGGGCAGTTGGATTATGTCATCAAATTCTCATTGGTTACGCTTTTGTGGGCATGGTGTTGGCAAGCGAATTGGGTATCGATGTGCCAGATGGAATCGAAGGAATGCACGCTGATTTCGCGCAACACGCCCTGCGCGAGCAGGTTGTACACCAGGCTCGGCCACGTATCGAAATCACAGCCGCTGGACTGAACCACTTCACCTGGATCTTATATATCCGGGATAGGGAAACCGGCGAGAATCTGTACCCGCTTTTCAAAGAACGCTTCGCATCTTTCGACCCGTCATTTGAACCGCTCACGAGGGATGTGTTCGATGCCTTTGACTTGTTCCCTGTGCCCGGCGACACACATCTGTGTGAATATCTGCCCTGGGTCAGCGATCCTGTCACCAAACCCTGGGAAAAGTACAACCTGCGCTTGTACGATTGGGAAGCCTGGGCTGGATTGCGTGACTTCAGCCTTGACCGCCTGAACGATATAGCTGATGGGCATCTTACAATTGATGGACTGTTGGACACTGATTCCGAAGGCGCGCTTGAGATGATCGAGAACCTTGCTGGAGGGGGGACCCATTACCATATTGCAGCGAACAGGCCAAATATCGGCCAGATCGCAAACGTGCCGTTGGGAGCTACAGTCGAGACACCGGTACAAGTCAGCAGTGCAGGGGTGAATCCGATCCACGTTGGTGCATTGCCCGATCCCGTTGCCGAACTCTTATGCCGCGAGATTACTGCCGGGCAGCTATGCGTTGACGCGGCTATCGAGGGTTCACGCGAGAAAGCACTGCAATGCCTGTTACTTGACCCGATGATCACAGATATTGACGTGGCAAAACAAATCCTGGATGATTATCTGACTACATATAAAGAACACTTGCCTCAGTTTTGGGAATAACAAAAAAACGTTAGAATTATTCGAAAGTTGAGCTTCATTCACCCCAATCTAAGACAAACCGACAAGCAACAATCTAGCTGAGTAAACAGCACAATAATTCATCTCTGAATATCATCCCCTGATAATTACCTTGCATATACTGCCCGCGAAACAACCGCTTGGCAGAATATTCCTGTTTCATCAACCCACTTTCTCTACATTTCCTTTATAATCCATTGCTACTATTGAGCAAAGCACAATCAGCCCAATTGGGGAGATCCGAGGGGGAGAAAGTGGGAAATTTCGTCATCAAAAATGAGTCAAAAGTACTATTCAGATAAGGGATATGCGAATTGATACTTGCTTTTTCCCTTAAAATGAGTATAATGTGGGAAAAAGTGGTAAGAAGTGGAGGACGAGCGCCGGAGGCCCCGGCGTTCGCCTGTTAAATGGAGATGTAGAACTAATGTTCTTAGGGCAGTTCCAGCACAACCTCGATGAGAAAGGTCGCCTGATGATCCCAGCACCCTTCCGTCAATCGCTGGAAGGTGGCGCTTTTATCACCCAGGGCTTTGACCGTTGTCTGATGGTCATGACAGAAGCATATTTTCAACAGGTTTACGAGCTGCTCAACAACATGAATATTGCTGACCAAAACGCTCGTTTGTTGCGCCGCATGATCCTTTCCAATGCATACCACTTTGAGTTGGATAAGGTTGGGCGGGTTTTGGTTCCACAAAACCTTCGTCAGTTCGCCGGTTTTGACAGTGAAGCAATTGTAGCAGGTCAGGGCGAATATTTCGAGGTTTGGTCGCCTGTTGAGTGGAACACCCAGATGGAAGCCATCCACGATACTGAAGCCAACAACCAGCGTTTTTCAACGCTAAATCTTTCCAACCAGAATACCGGCTAACGCGGCTATGTCAGGCGCGTTGCACCAACCTGTACTTTACCATGAAATTATACACGCGTTGCAGCCAAAAAACGCAGGTCGTTACGTAGACGGAACACTGGGTGCAGGCGGCCATGCCCGCGGGATTTTGGAGGCCTGTGCACCGGACGGGTGTCTGTTGGGATTAGATGTAGACCCACAGGCATTAGCGCTCGCCCGTGAGACCTTGGCTCCTTACGGGGAGCGCGCCCGTCTGATCCAGACCTCTTACGATTCTCTCACCCAAACGCTGCATGAGATCGGCTGGGATGAAGTGGACGGCATCCTGCTCGACCTGGGGCTTTCTTCCATGCAACTGGACACGCCGGAGCGCGGCTTCTCCTTCCAGCAGGATGCGCCGCTGGACATGCGTTTTGACCCGGACTCCCCAACCACTGCGGCAAACCTGGTTAATACGCTGCCGCAGGACGAATTAGCGGACTTGATCTACCGCTATGGAGAAGAAAGAGCATCTCGCCGGATCGCGCAGGCCATCCTCATGGCGCGGCCGCTTCAGACCACCCGTCAGCTTGCTGCCGTTATCGAAGCAGTTCTGCCGCGAAAGGGGCACATCCACCCCGCGACAAAGACATTCCAGGCCCTGCGCATCGCAGTAAATGAGGAACTGGATCGAGTTGAGAATGTGCTTCCCCAAGCGGTAGCAGCCCTGAAGACCGGCGGGAGGCTGGCAATCATCTCCTTCCACTCGTTGGAGGACCGCATCGTCAAAGCGTATTTCCGCAGAGAAAGCCGCGACTGCATTTGTCCACCAAAGCAACCTGTTTGCACCTGCGGACATATAGCAACGCTGAAAGAAATTTCAAGAAAACCTATTATCCCCGGTGAGGCCGAGATCATCGCCAACCCGAGGGCAAGGAGTGCAAAACTTCGCATCGCAGAAAAATTGTAATCATCAACCTTGCGAAGGTTTGAAACCTTCGCAAGGATAGCGATGGCCATCGCCCAAACTTAAAGGTCATCATGGAAACTATACATCGTATCAACCATGCTCACTCTCAGGCTCCCTGGCGTGTACAACGTCAGTGGATCAGTATATTCCTATTAGTTGTAATCGGATTCGGGATGATCGCGACTTTGTACTTGATGGTGACATCCCAGGCTGCGATCGTTGGTCGCGAAATTCAGGATCTGCGCCTGGAGATCATCGGAATTGAGCACAATAACGCTGACCTACAAACTGAACTTGCTCACCTAACATCCAAGGGTGAAATTGAAAGGCGAGCGTATGCACTCAGGTTCCGCCCGATTGAGCCAGAAGAGTTGGAATATTTATATGTGCCTGGGTATGTAGCTCCAAATGGTGTGACGCTGGCAAGTGCGCCTGAACTACAACCCAGTCTTCCCAATACCCCATCGGAATATACCCAATCGCTCCTAGAGTGGCTAGACGAGAAACTTCAAGCACCAGGTAGAGGTTTACGATGAGACAACAATACGCTTGGCGATCCATGTTGCTAAATGGTTTTCTGGCCTTTGTAGCAACCCTGATCGTACTGCAAATGGTACGTATTCAAGCAAGCGCGGAGGCAGAGCAATTTCGCAAGCAAGCTGATGATTTTGCAGGTGAATACAAAGTTTATTATCCAGAACGCGGTGAGATTTATGATCGCAACGGTCACCTGCTGGCGGGTAACCATACTGTGTATGAAGTCGGCGTTGATACAACCACCGTGCGCGATCCACACAGCGTGGCTATGGCCGTCAGCGTCAATCTGGGTAAAAACTATAACACCGTATACAGCAACATCCTCAACCCACCCCCGGGCATTTCCTATCTGATCGTGGATAACTTCGCCTCTCCCGAGGCAGTTGCTTATCTAAAAGAGCTTAAGAAAGAATTGAACGAATCGGAAAATCCTACCCCAAGCCTGGTGGGTCTGGAATTTAGCCCGCGCCTGGAACGCAGCTACCCTGAAAACTCCCTGGCGTCCAACATACTTGGATTTGTCAACCTGGAGGGCCGCGGCTACTTTGGCATAGAAGAAAAATACAACGACCTATTGGCAGGCAATGCTGTCAGAGTGTGGATACCGAGCGATCCCAACCGTGCGGTAGAAATCCCACGTATTCCTAACGGCACCAGCCTGATTCTGACCATCAACCGCGATTTACAGGATGCCGTTGAGAAAATCCTCGACCAATCCTTGTACGACCATGGCGCACGGCACGGAACTATCATCGTTATGGATCCAAAGAATGGCGATATTCTAGCCATGGCTTCCACCCCGCGCATGGATTTGAACAACTTTCAAAATTATGGTGCAATCTACAGCAATGCCAGCGAATACAACCGGGCCATCAGCATGCCGTACGAGCCTGGCTCGGTCATCAAGATATTCACGATGGCAGCCGCATTAGACACCGGGCTGGTTAATCCCAACACAACCTTCCTGGATACAGGTGAATTCCAAATCGGTGGCGTAACCATCAAAAACTGGGATGAGGAAGCATGGGGTATGCAAACGATGGTCGGCTGTTTGCAACATTCGCTCAACGTCTGCTTGGCCTGGCTGGCCACACAACTTGGTCCGCAAAATTTTTACAGTTATATGGACCGTTTCGGTTTTGGCAGCCTGACCGGCCTGGATATGGCTGGTGAAGCAGCAGGCAGACTCAAAGTCCCGGGCGATGCAGATTGGTACCCTGTTGATCTGGGCACAAACTCATTTGGTCAGGGCATCAGCGCCACACCGCTTCAGTTAATGACGGCTGCATCAGCGATTGCCAATAAAGGTCACATGGTCACACCACACACTTTGTACGCCATGCTGCGCGACGGCCACCAGTTCAACGTTCCACCACAATATGCCGGTTCGCCGATCAAGGCAGAAACTGCGGCCACCCTGACCGAGATGCTGGCCGTCTCTCTTGAAAGTGAAGCATCGGCAGCCTTGGTGCCCGGTTATCGTGTGGCTGGCAAGACCGGCACCGCCCAGATCCCCACGCCATATGGCTTCTATGATTTCAGCCAGACCAACACGTCCTTCGTTGGCTGGGGCCCGGTTGACGATCCGCAGTTCATGATCTATGTCTGGCTTGAACGTCCCACTTCTTCTATCTGGGGTTCGTACACAGCTGCTCCCGTATTCTCAGAAGTGGCTCAGAAAACCGTTATCCTGCTCGACATTCCGCCCGACACTGTTCGGCTGCAAATGCTTGCCCGCTAAGAGATTTTGATGCTGAGATTAGCCGACGCACTTGAAGCACTGACGAATTACCGCCCAGAAGGCAACACCCCGGTAATAACCGAGGCGGCAATCGACTCGCGTCAGGTTATCCCCGGCTCGCTGTTTGTTGCTATTCCTGGTGAGCGCGTAGACGGTCACGATTTCATCGCTGATGCTTTTCAGCGTGGCGCATCCTTTGTACTAACCGAACGAGATGTAGAAGTATCTTTCCGGACCCTTGACCTGCGTTCGGATCTAAATACCGATTCCATTCCCGATCTGACTCGCCCTCTCTGCTTGCGCGTTGAGAACACTGTCAATGCCTTACAACAGGTAGCTCGCTTCTGGCGTCGCAAACTGGATATCCGCGTGATTGGCATCACCGGCAGTGTAGGCAAATCCACAACCAAAGAAACGGTCGCTGAAGTGCTCAGCCAGCGGTACCGCACGTTAAAAAGCCCTGGCAACCTGAACAATGAGATTGGACTTCCGCTCACGATCCTGAAACTTGGTTCTGGTTACCAGCGTGCTGTATTGGAAATGGGCTTCTACGTTCCAGGTGAAATCGCGTTCCTGTGTGACATTGCCCAACCGCAAGTTGGTGTAGTAACCAACATTGGCACCGTCCATGCTGAGCGGGCAGGATCGCAAGAAGCGATCGCTCGAGGCAAAACTGAGCTTGTTCAGGCTTTGCCAGAAGACGGCACTGCCATTTTGAATTTCGACGATCCCTGGGTGCGTAAGATGGAGGAAAAAACCCACGCACAAGTCTTCTTCTATGGACTTTCCCCTGAAGCTGACCTGTGGGCAGACGATGTCGAAGGCCTGGGGTT